>Ga0209611_10001654_pt1 | contig 38463 bp, 27 predicted proteins | sample S1TSphgellanicum_3_FD_187693 | JGI IMG/M metagenome (GOLD analysis project Ga0209611, IMG submission 187693) | Host-associated microbial communities from peat moss isolated from Minnesota, USA - S1T2_Fc - Sphagnum magellanicum MG (SPAdes) (version 2) | ecosystem: Host-associated > Plants > Peat...
GTTATAGTTGGCGTTACAGGAACGTTGCAAGCTCACATCGTTGCAACGACGTTGCTTTGCAACAAGTGGTGCTACGCTGCTATGTAGCGATGGTGAACACCGTCGCCTAAATTTTTGTTTTTTTTTTAAAAAAATTTATTCGATAGTCGCCAAAGGAGGGCAAGTTTCTACGCATGAAAGAAAGAGAAAGAAAGAGAAAAACAAGGGGAGCTTTGAAACCTGTCAAGGATCTCAACTTTGTTGGCTTGCAAAACACAAGCTCCTTCCTATAAAAATGCCAACTCCCTTTGGCAACAACAACACTAACACCCTCCAGCAGTAGTAACACTAACAGTAGCAACACTAGTAGTAGCAACAATAACTCAAGAACTCATAAGCAAAAGAAATTTGCGGCTTTCAACATGAAGCAACATAAAGTGGAGTTTTTCTAGAATTAAATTGTAAATAAAGAAGAAAATGAAATGTATGTAGACGGTGGCCGTGCAATGGTCGTCGTGAGCATCTAGAAATCCTAGCTTATTATGGAGGAAACTCTCTAACAAAGGAATTCTAGAAAAACTAAAGGGAGAAAAAAAAGGCTTGGCCTTTTATACTGTCGCCAACAAACTGAAAACCTTAAGTACCTAATAATGTATAATCGCCTAAGACCGTACATTAACCCTAAAAGCACACATGGGCATGCCCATAACTGGCCATCATGTATGAGGCCATGTACGGGCATGACAAAAGTGGTGATGGACAATGATCATTGATGAAAAAACAACAAACCTTGAATGAAATTTTCATGTGTATGGCCAATTTTTTTTTCCATTTTTTTCTTTTATACAATTCATAGGTTACCATAAATTTATCATTTGAGTGGAGTTTCAAATTCAAGAAGTTGACTAATTAACACATAAATTAGCAAGTCAATCAAAATGGATACAATAGATTTTAATCAAATAGACATGACACATTTTAGGCACATAAAGATGATTGACATACTCATAACTACATATCATAATGAGTGATCTTATTTGACTAAGTTCAAATTTGTCTGGTGTTTGTTTTGACTAAAATTTCATTCAAATAAGATAAGTAAAAGGACATGATACATTACAATTAGAACGATTAAATTGGAGGATTGAAGGTCTAGAAAAAGTGTCCCATCCCCAGGACTACTAGGTTTTACTTTTTGAATTTTTTTTATTAGACCTAAAGTTGGGTCTTGAATCTCAAAAAAATTTAGAATTGAACCTAATGATTCTTCCAAAATCTAAGAATTGACCAACATTAATTTGAAATTTGAACTTTGAACTATATTTGTGCAAGTTTATCTGTTTTCCAAAAATACCCAATAATCTCACAAGTGGTATAAAAATGAAAACCTACATCTTTTTGCAATGTTTTGCCAAGAAATCCTACAAACATGGGTTCCCTCCACCTTAGCTCCTTTAAAGGAACTTCCCGCACACTTTACATTAGTGTGTGAGGGTAAATTAGCTGATGACCAAACATTTAAACGCTTAGGGCAGGCTAGATCCAAGGGGAGGGCTCTATTGTTTTTGGTGTCCAAACAAAACTTGAATCGCTACTATTGGCACATCTTGCACATTAAAAGTAATGAAAAATAGAATAAGATTGAGAAAGTTATGGCCCCCCAAAGTAGGGAGGGTAAAGAACTCAAAAACAAACCACCAAACATTACAAAGGCCAATTTTTGAACACCCAAAAACTTCGTTGTATGTTGTTCTTGTTATTAAAGTTCAAAGATGATTTGTAGAAATTTAGGTTACACCCCTATAGCAATTGAAGTCGTTCAAAATGAAGAAAAATGAAAACAAATGTGTTTGCAATTTGAAAAAATGTATATATATATATATATATATGGCTAGTCTTTTGGCTTTGCATTTCCAAGATAATTTGTAGAGCTTGGAAAGGTAATCCTATAACATATTAAATCACTCAAAATGGAGAAAATTTGAAAAAAGATCTACCAAAGTGTTCAACCATAGCTAGTAAACAATCGACAATGAACTAGTTTACCCTATCAACAAGAAAGGCAACCAATGTTTTTCTTCACCAATAACCTTTACAAGATTATGCCTATTACAATGTCATTGCTGATAGTATGGCATGGCCCCTACTTTTAGAGCACCCTTACTTAACAAGTATTGCATAAGGACCAACAACAACAATTATTTTGGAAATGAGGGCCCACTGCAAGGTGAGAGCAAATGGGGACTTGAATTTTCAAAACCCTCTTCAAGGTTCTTTTCTAGCATAAGATTTAGTAGAAATTTAATGGTTGTGATTTTGTTTGAAAAGCTTCAAATGAGGCGCCTCACTTGGAAGGTGCCCCTTTTGAAGTAGGAATGTCAATGAGGGTAAGGTGCCCTCCACATACACTAAATAAATTATACCAATTCTTTACCTATATCTTAATAGGATATGCCCACACAACATTAGTTTGAACTAGTGTTGTGAAGGTATATCTTTTATCCAAATATATTCATTCGGTATGGATAAGATATATTATTTATTTGAACTTATTTATGTAAAATCAATATAACCTAATAATGAAGCATACATGAAAGGACTTGAGGACATATCAATAACAACATACCCACGCACACTCATTTGAACCTTATTATCTTGTTAATGATAGAAGCCATTTTTTAAAGTTTTTTTAACACAACTAACTTGCCCTCTTTGTGCCTTTGTACATGTGCATGGGATTCCATGTATGAAAATAAATGGATTCCTTCACTTTTGCAACAATGGCATAGGGCTTTGTAGTTTTTTTTGTTTGGAATCATGATTCATGGTTATTTAGGATTTTTAACAAGTGACCATGACAAATGGGTGACCCAAATTTTTTTTCAACAATGGAAATTGTTATTATGCAACAATCATGTTGTAATACAATTATCTCCATGTCTTAGGACTCACCTTGAATCCACATTTTGTAAACTCACAAAATATAAATTTTTATTTTTATGTGTGCATTTTCCAGTTTTTAAGACAACAATCTAACTTAGCCTACTCATGACATGGTTGAGATTTTGAGTTCAAATTTTCTTTTATGGCAGTCATATTATGGCTTTAAACATGGTAACTATACCCATTAGTCAAATGTTTTCTTAAGGAATTTTGTGATGTAGCCAAAGTGGTGATCATTCATAAATTAATTTAAGCTTCATACCAATATGAAAATTAAAAAAATTGAATCCTTCTTGATTCTTTGCTCTTAATTGAAACTTATCATATAAATATGGTAATTTGGATTTTTTGGTCAAAATTTGGTGAATTTGGGTCATTATTTCCATGAAAAGTCTTTTGCATATACAAAAATCATATTTTTTAGATGAAAATTTGACAAAATTTTGATAATAATAAAACATTGCACTACCTTGCTTATTCTTATTGCCTTCAAAAATTAAATTGATCAATATCTAAAATATCTTGTAAAACATGTTGGAATTGACATTGTACAAAAAGTGTAAATACACATATATTACCCACCGTGTAAAACTAAGTATAAGAATTTACCTATCATGTAAAGAAGGATTTTTACACTTACACGGGGAAGTGTAAAAGAAATTCATTTACACTTACACAACCCCATCAACCTTTTTTTATTGGTTTTATATCACCAAAAAGAAAAAAGAAAAATTAAAAATTAAAAATTTGAAAAAAATGATATTGAATGTTTTTAGTTGTAAGAAATGCGGAAAAAGAAAAGTAAAAATTGTGAAATTCATATATGTGGTTTTCATTGTGTAACAAAAAAATATAAAAAAATGATTAACACCAAATCTAGGTTTCAATTTATATTTGTATTTTATTTTTAATTTAAGGCCAAAAAAAAAAAATTTCGAGATGATCACCATTTTAGTTACCAAAAAAAATTCCAAAAGAAACACTAGGCCTTATGTAAATGTTTTGGGGAGTGTAAGCTCTGTATCATATGTATACCCTCAATGATTAAACTTATTTACAATCCATATTAATTAGTTGTGGGTGCATATCAAAGGTCGTTTTAAAAAATAAATTAATGGGCCATTTTTATTGGCCGTTCACAGAAAATTCATAATTTTAATGCTCCCCAATTAAAAGTTTTTACTATCAATAAAGTGTAGTGGATGTTTTTTCCCTTTAGTTCACATATATACAATACAAGCCCACACTTTTGGGTAAGGATATGGAACAAATTATGGTGTCATGGAAGAATAGTTTAAGCAAATTAATGACCAAACACTTAGTGTATCAAAAAATAATAATCCTTGGACATTCTTTTGTTGGGTTTGGAATTCAAAAAAATATTGTAAAACTTCATTTAACACACCCATAGCCATGCAAATTGCTTAAAATGAACAAGAAATGAAGAAAATATGGGGTTTTGAAATAAAAAGGGATAATGTTCAGTGAAAAACATGTTAAAACAATTTGTGATTTAGAGTTTAAGATTCTTGAACATTGTACATGTTTTGTAAAGCCTTAGTTAGTGCACACATAGCTTTTGGATCTCCAAAAAAGACAAGAAATGAAGAAAATGTGGGTCTCAAAGTAAGGGGGTCTAGTGAATTGTCTTTCAAACGTTTTGGTGTGTGGACAACCTATCCTTTTTGTGCTTCTTCTTCATATTTCCTTTGCCTATGGAATTCAAAAAGGTATTGTAACTTGCATTTAGCACATCCATAGTGATGAATTTGTTCAAAAGAAACAAAAAAAATGAGTAAGATATTGGTCAATGTTTGGTGATGGGCATGCATACCCTATTTTGGTTGCATATAGTGGGTGAATGTTGTCCCATATCATTGTTTTAATAGAGTTTCCATTCCTAACTTTATTAATCACCATTTTTGGCCTTTTCTTTTACAAGAGCTTGGGTGTTATTATGATTCATGATAAATAGTTTAATTAATTATGGTGCATCCCAAAGTTCAATTTTTTTTTCTTTTTTTGGTAATTGGTCACTTTGATTGGCCCATTACCAAATGTTTTTGGAAACTTGTAATGTTCAATTCACTAATACCCATGTTGATATTTATTGGATGATTTTATTTTATTTTTGAAAAAATTTACATGGATTTACATCATGGGTAAGTGCAAATCATTTACACTTACATGAGGGATATATGTAAAATCATATACACACCCAACTTTTGTAGCAACCTTGACCATACATTGTATTTGTCACCTTTTACTTGATGACAAGTTGAAGCATGCCATTAATTATTATCTTTAGCATCTCAACTAGGTAGATGGTCATTTTAGCTAGGTTCTAGGTAGTAAATTTGTTATTTAGAATTCCCCCCCCCCTCCTTACCCCTACGAATTTGTTATGATTGTTTTGGAAATTGACAATTTCATTGGTAGTGTGAAAGCACACTAAGCCCCCCAAAAATGTAATCAAAAGTATAATCTTTTTGCAATTAAAATTTTTAGTAATGTATGGAGATCACATCTTGGATTATTTTTATTTGTTTTAAGTATATTTGGCTAGCTTTAGACTTAATCTAATCAATTATTTTGAAAATTCCAACATTGAAAAATTTGAACGTATGGAGCACATTTGTGACCAAATAATACCCATCACAAAGTTTGAAATTTTGATTATATATTTCTAAACTAAAGTTTTCGATGGAATTTTTGGGTGAATTTTTTTATGGTGTATTTGGTTGATATACATCAATTAATTCTAGGAAAATTTAGAAATTTAAAGTTTTTGGATGAAATTCCATTCAAAAAATGTGTTTTTTCGTATTTTTTTACAAATGAATGCATAATAATATCTTTTTTTTTAAAAAAAAAACCACTACCATATCAAAGAGAAAGGGGATTTTACAAATGGGCATTGCATTATTTTTTAAATTTCCTTTTGTTTGCTAATGTTTTATGAATCACAAACATGAGGCCCTATGGCCATTGAAAATCTGTAAGTTATATATTATGTGTACATTGATTTTATTCAATCCTCTTCATCTAACCATTGGATCAAGATTAATTTTGATTCAAAATGAACTTTGAGTTCCAAAATGTTATGCAAATTCTAAAGCTTTTTGCATGTGTTTAAGTTAACCAAAGGATGCCATCAAAATTTTAGCTTACTGTGTATTATAATACTTGTTATACATCACCTTTTTGAACAAAAGTGAATCACCTTTAATATGTTTTCATCTGCTAGAACAATTTTTTTTCAACTTATGAAGCTTAAAACACAATTTTCACATGCACATCTTTCAACTATCAACACAAACACAAAGGTGGAAATAATCTTCACATGGATAAAAATGCAATGACATAAGAGGTAACCATTATGTTGCAATTATAATTTAAAATATATATTTTTAAAAAGTGAAATGAATCAAACACATTACATCAATCCATGTTAAACATGGGTATCATACATAAGTGAATCATATTTGGCTATTAGCCTGTTGGTTGTGTAATGGTCATTTTTCTTGTACTAGCGAAGAATCTCTTGGTTTTGATCTCCTAAATAACTTAGAACTTGGTTAATTATATTAAACAATAGATTTATTTTATTTTTTTGTCGAGGTGCATAATAAAGTTTTTTTATCAAATTATGACTAGGTAGCTAAAATTTTGATAGGTGTTAATTAATTATTTTAGATTTTTTTGAACACATGTTAGGATTTGGGGTGTGTTCAACAAGAAGCTATTTAAATTTAGTGAGCAAAGGGGCTCTCTCTTTTTCTTTTCTTTTGGAGGACTTGAAGGAGTTTGGAGGTGGTTGGGAAAAACAATAACATCATAAAAAGGTGAACATGATGAACTTTCATTGACAAGGGAGAGCTAAAAAGATGATATGCTTGCTGCAGTAACATGGTGGCTACAAAGGACAAGGGGAAAAAAGAAAAAAAGGAAGGAAAGAGGTGAAGAGATAAAGGTGAAGAAAGAGTGATAAGGAGGCAACATGTTGGTTACAAAGTACAAGGAAAAGAAAAAACAAGTCAAGGAAAGAGGTGGGGAAAGAAATAAAAGAGAAGAAAGAACTTCGTTTTGGGCCTCATAATTGCATTTGGCTTGTAAATCTGAATTTAAAAAATGAAAATGAAAAACAAGAGGGAGGCCATGGGAGTGTCATACATAGGAGTTAGGTGAAGATGTTTGTTGTGAGTTACTTGCTTGGAGATGGGGAAATTGTTTAGTTTGTTTAGTTTTAGTTCAACTCTAATAAATGTTAATGTAAGGAGGAGAGATTAGACCCAATAGTTTTTAAATAGATAGTTTTCATTTGGATTGACTGTGATTTACTATCTGCTTAACATGGGGCAAAAAAATCAATAAAAACTAATGATTAGAACCATCACACAAAAGACAAAAGGGAAGGCCAAAGAAAGACCAAAAGACATGTAGCTCACAAGAATCAAAGAAGGGAGACAACTAGTCTATCTTGTGGTAGGAAGTTATCTCACCCAAAGCCCTTCTAATGTTGTGAGATCTAATAATAATAGGAGGTCTAGAACAAACATCTCCCACCAACACAATCTTTCTCTCTATAGCAAAAATTGAAGCACGCTAAAAAACAATACTAACACGTTGTCTGAAAAGCTGAATGCAAAAAAACAAGGACAAATGACATTGCATCATAATTATTTAATATATTTTGCAATCCTTAAGGGAAAAAGGTTGTAATCTAAAAGTGGAAGAGGAACTGACCCTGCAAATTAAAATTGAATGAAGAAAGGTCAAAGTATCCTGATTTGGCTGGCATTTTTTCACAGTTTGCAGAGGCTGGTAAGAGGCAAAGCAGATCCTAACACCTGCCAAAGAAGAGTGTAACAAATATGATCTGACTGCTATTCACTGTTTCTGGTCCACGTGGTTTGTTATTAAGTAGTCTCCCACCTATTGGCAGTCCCAGTTTTAGTTTGATGAGTTGGGTTGGAAAAATGTAAATAACTAAACTTGAATGTGACAAATATTTTTGCAGGGTCACATGACACATAGTGATCACCACTGGAGATGCTCTAATGGTGGGCATTGGATAGTAGGTGAAATGAAAAATGGTGGCTGATAGTACTATCATTTCATTCCCTACTAGTTCTTAGTTTTGAAAAAACCCTCCAGTTTTGTCCAGTACTAGTGTTTAAACTTTAAAACAACCTTTGGTTAGGGATCTAGCTAATTTTTCTAGTCAATGGAACGTCAGGTGTGGTATTGAAGCAGGTTTTTAAATTTACTAATCCTATGGTTCCAATGATTTCCAAAATAATTTGAAAACTTCTGGTTTGCAACCTATCTGGTTTCACTTTACACACAGCCAAATGTCACAATTGTGTCATATTATCATCATACTACCTACCAATTAGAACATTGTGGTTTGAACATTGTGATAGCTTTGGGGGCTCACACCTAGCTCCTATACCTGGTAAAAAAATTTGCCATATCTAGGGAGCCATAGTCAGGTCACGCCTCACAATGTCAGGTTGTGGCTGTAAAATAGACTGTTGTGCACTTAGTGGCACTGGGAAAGTGTGGGGGATGAGGGGTTCAAATTAAAATACATTACCTTTAGGTGAGTTTCATGATTAAATAATCATTTAAAGATTTATAAAAAAAAATTGGGTGAAAATATGAAACTGAGGTGTTGAAAATCATCATAGTTATTACATCCAGGGGTGATGGCTATGCCTAGGATTCTTAGACCTCAAAAAGGTTCTGGGTCCAAACCCCACTGGTGTGCAGGTGAAAGGTCTGCTGGCGCACGGGCCAGTGAGCTTGACTTGAGGGTGCCAACGGTTTGTCAGGTTGAGTCTGCTGTTGTGCTTCAAAAATAAAATAAAAATCATCATAGTTATTGCAGGATACCGTTCGAATAATTTCACTATTCATATGACAATATCATAGTAGACAACTATAAATTATGAAAAATAGTAAGATTAAAAAATGTTAAACGAATTGATTTTTGAAAAACTGAATTATTTGCTTGTGCCAATGTGGAAGCTGACCCTAGTCTACAGGACACCATGACCTTCACCTTGTGTAATGTCAGCTCAAAACTTAAAGGGGGTTTGGGAATCATAGGCTCTTTTGGTGTAGTTGTTGGCTGATTTTGAAATCCTTCTGTATTCCAGCTATGATTGTCGTATACATGTGCTTGAAAGGAGAGAAAGGCTTTCTCTTTGGTCAGAATACTGCTGCTGCCCCCCTCATTATACTAACTGTAAGATCGGTTTTATCAGATGGTACTCGAGGGCACCCATGTGAACTATACTGAGTTGAGTTTGCCATACTTTTGTACATAAACCATTGAGAACATCTTGGAATGTTGGCGGTTATCAAAATTGGAAACTTATACTCAATGGTTCTCAAAGTCGTATACTCACAATTTTCAAATAGTCAAAGAACTGGTTCTGAGATAGAACCATGGTTCTCAAAATATGAGAACCAATTCTGATTTTTAATCGCAGTCTCAAAAACACTTAAGAACCAGTCAAATAACCCTACATGAAACTTCCAGTCCTTTGCTGATTATTTTGTAAAAACTGCTGGTTCTTTGAGGCTTTTTAAAAAACTGAAATCAGAGATTCTTTGCTTTCAAGTTTTTTTCAAAAAACCTGAATCAGAGATTCTTTGATTCCCAATTTTTTTAAAAACTGGAACTAGGGGTTATCTAAAAATCAAACAACCGCCTAACAATGGAACATCCTTGTCTTGTGTTTGGCTTCTCCACCTTAATCTCAAGGAAACAGAGTAACCTAAAACACAAAATTCTGACACTTAATCCAACTTATGTGACAGGTTTCATTGTCTACTTAATTCAGACAACTAGTTTTAGATCCATGCTGTATAAAACAATTTAGCAACATGAAGTATTAGGAAATTGGTTTGTGTTTGAAACCCAATTGCCCATTAGTGGTCTTGGGCCAGACTGAACCATACAAGATGGATGGTGTGTGGACAGGAAGCATTTTTTCATTGTATTCATGTCTCCAAGCCAACCATGGTGGTTAGCTATGTACTTACTATGTTGTGAGGGTATCTGATTTGCAGTGTTAAATTTGGGGTTTCAGGGTTGGGTTCTTGTGGTCCTAAATCGAATTAGTACCCTTTTGTTGGAACTGACACAAGAACTGGATCGTGAGACTAGACTTTTGTTGGCCCTGCCTTGTAAGGCAAGGATATTGTGTTGAGAATCGTTATAGAGTATAGTAGCTTCAAAGGATTTTGCTCACTAGAATCTAGGTGAGATGATTCATCCTAATTTGGTTGTAAAAGGATTCACATTCCTCTTTTGGCATTTTGCTTTCTCCCCCCACCTCTTCAAATGTGCACCCAGCCTCAAGTGACTTTGTCACCAATCCATAACCCACAAAATTAAATATGAAACTATCTTCATCAAAAAACACTTAAGGCACTCATCATCATACACAAAAATTCATGTAATTCTTTCAAAATTTGACAATGTGATTGAAAACATTCAAATACACATGTCATGATAAGTCTTTTTTTTTGTTTGAATTTTTGCACAAATGTGAAATATAAATATGAAAAGGGAATAATTGATCACTTTTTAAAATAAAAACAAATCATTAAATTTCAAAAAATTGAAAACCATGTTGCAATATTTTCCTATTGGTTTTGGTTGGGTATATTGAAAAAAAGAATCATGACAAATTTTTCTTTACAATAACATGATGAGGTATATATATAGATAATTTTCCACCTAGCTATGACCAATTTATCATACAATTTCCATTTTTATATGAAATGAATGGCAGGGCCATTGTGTACAACACAACTTGTTAGATTCAGAACTATGAAAAAACATTCTTGAACACAGAGTCAACTTCTTTAGGTATGCAAATTGAATTTTTTTGAAAAGTTGACAAGTGAGCTGAACTTTTCTAATTAAATATTAATTTTAATTAGTTATTGAACTCCATACGTACACAATATTTGATTTTAATTTATTATAAAATTATATATATCTCAAGAATTTTGCAAAAAATTCCATTTGCATTTGGAGTGGTTTAATGCTATAAACCTGCTTGGGAAGGGGATTGCAAAGTGTAACCCACTCTCCAAGCTGGCAAAGGGGGTAAACATTTTTTTTTTCAAAATGCTTTTTTTAGGGTAATGGATCCTTTCAATGCTTTGTAGGTTCTCACCCCTTTCACTATCACAAAGATTCAAACTTTTGAAACTCATTAAAGTGGTGCATTAGCCTACTACACCTATACTCTCCCTCTAGCTTTTGGGGGTATATAACGTATACATGAAACCAGACTTAGTTTTTGAACCAAGCCTAAAAGTTCTTGGATTTAAAAAATTATTTGAAAACTGGAATTGAAAGTTTTTAAGTTTAAAAGAACCAGGCTTAAACCTATCCCCAAAGAACCTTCAAAATATATAAAATGTTGGGACCAAGACCAAAGGTTCTTTTTAAAAAAACTGCACAACACATGTACTTATCTATCTGGTAAATCCCCATGTTCATTACCTAGTTACCCACTTAAAGTCCATACCTACTTACCTATGTACTCACCCACGTATGCAGGCAAAGTTACCTATGTATTGTGAGGTTGGAGGAAGAGGGTTTACAAGAGAGGTTACAATCTGATTGGAGTTCACCCACGACTGATTTGAAACAGGTTTTCAGTGGATGGTGCACTATTGAGCACTCTGTCACATATTTTGTAGGTTTGTGCTTCTTTCGGTATTGCTTTCAGAACACAGTCAACAAAAGAACCAGCCTCAGACAGTCGCTTCCCCCCAAAAAAAAGGGAGTGAAGGGGATGACTTTGTCTGTTTGCTATAAAAAGTGGTTTTCTTTTGTTTTTTGGGGTATTCAGTTCAGTATACGGTCAACAAATCAATTCAGCCCTCACTTGATCCTCAACTATTCTCTTCATATTGTGTTGGGTGCATGGTCACCAAACCAACCAGCCTTGCATGGTCCTCATTGCTAAACAATTATTTTGCTCATGTCATAATTGGGATGAGAAGGTTCAACTTCCAAACAGAACTTTTGTTTCCAAAGTTGCCCATGTTTTAAATTTAGATCAGTTAAAACAACAGGTGCAGGGCTTTAGACATTGTCAAAACAAAAAATTGGATCCTCATCTTCTAACTCAAAGATCTCCAGAATTTAGGTTATTTGTCTGGATGTGGCGAAAAGCTTCTGATACGTATGGGTATCAACCACCGACCACTAAATTGGGTATCCCAAGTGATGAACACTTGTGGGATTCCCCAACTTTTCTTTTGTTTGCTGCTCCAAAAGACAAATGAAAGCTGTCAGATATTTAGCAGTTTCCAACATCTTTGGTTCTTTTCTTTGTTTCTCCAAGCACAACATGAAGCAAAAACCTTTACCCCCTCCCGCCACAAAAAGAGAAACACTATTTATTCTAAATAAGTAAAAAGTTGTGGGTTAGGTGGTGTAACACCCAAACCCAATAGGCATACCTTAATGATTTCTGCGATACATATATCACATGATGTTGGTGTAACAAAATGACAGGATCCACGATTTCCCCAACTCAATAGGATACTCAATGGTGAGAAGGAAGCACACAGATTCATGACAATGATTCTTGGCAATAAGAAGTGTGATACAAAATTTCTGTCTAGAAGTTTAATTGCTATAATCTAATCTATGGAACTTCAGGGATCAGACCACGCCGGTCTCACTCTCACAAGCACAATTGGTCCCTTTTTATGGCATTCTTAGTTGTGATGGAACATGAATCTCAACTCTAATGAACTTATTCTCACAGACCACACTAAACCCCTTTACACAATTACTCAACCAGTGACAAATCATGGCAGATTTTTGGATTTCTAATACATAACATAACTGTCATCCTTCAACAACAAATGACATAGGTGGAAAACAACACTACCCAAATGATTTAGAGGTTAAACAAAGACAAGACAAGGTCCTTGAGATATCACTCAACAATTCTTCCCCATAATCAAACCTTCGTAGCACAGAGTTTCACTTCGGAGCTCCCAATTCCATGGGTACTCTCTCCCCATCCACAAAATCAAACAACATTATAACAAATAGAGGAAACCAACAACATCACATTGACTTGCCATAAGAACTGTTTTCAAAATCCCTAGAGATTCTCATCATCTCCCTTAAGTGACCCCTATGAACTACTTCTATTCATGCCCCCCTCCCATTGAACCACATGTGCATTTGAAAGTATATGCCCAGAAGTGGAGTTAAGTTTCTACATTGAGGCATTGCCTTCCAACAAGGCATTTCCAGAAATACCCAATTCTTTCTTCATCTACCAAACATTCTATCATAGAAAATCAAAGAGTTTGATACTTAGCTTTTGCCACAATGAAGAGTAACCAGCCAACATCAAACATCGAGCGGCGTCTTATCACAAATCAAGTCATCATACAATAACTTGAAACAAACAAAACAACAAGAACCATTTGCAACGCTTCCACCCATCACCATCAATTGCCAAAACTTGCTAAGCTAGTTCAACACCACACCACTAGATTATTTATTGAAAATGATGTCAAGTGGCTCACTAGTTTTAGAAAAAAACATTTTCCTTCCTAGCATTCACCTTTCAACTACCCAAACCTTAAGCAACACAAGAGTTGGAATGGACTGGAGCTTGGGTGTGTAGAAACTAGGGCACACAAGAGCTATGAAATGGACAAGGTACATTATAAATATCATCATCACTATGTCTAACGATAATATTTATGACAAGAACTTAAGAGGTCTCTTTCTTCAAGACTAAGTAGTAAATAAATTAAGTTACCATCAACTCTTTTTTTTTGAAAATTTTAAACCCATTTAAACTTATTTATTACCTATCACAAAATATTATATTTGAAAGTAATTTTTTTAATAAATTATTTTAATTTGGAAAATTTGAAATAAGAGCATTGAATTAAATATGGCCCAATTTGCAACACACCATGGAAGTCAAGGTTATGGACCTTGATGACTTGACCTAAAGTGATGGTTTAATTAACTAAACCTAGTTGAATCCCCCCCTAAGCCCCACCCATTGCCTCTTTTGCTTTGCTTCCCAAAACCCCAACCTCACCCCCATTCCCCCAAAATCAATTTTTCTCCACACTTGCCCACCTTTCCAAATCCCTCTCCTCGGCTCCCAACCCCTTTTCAACAACATTCACATCCCTTGACCTCCCTTGGGACAAATAATAAAGTGATCCCCAGTGGATGACAATGTCCCACTGAAATCACCTTCTCTTTGAACCCTATTTTCTTGATGGGCCCATCCTTTTTTGGGCAAAACCCATGCACCCATTTTCACCTTGCAATAACATCTTCTTCTTGACCCCATCCTTTCCTTAAGGAATTGTTTTCTCCCCATGCCCATCTTCACCTTGGGGCAACATTTTTTTACCGTGCATTATCCATCCCTAGAGATACATCTTTTTTTTGGTTGCATCTTCTCCTCAAGGAATGTCTTCTCTACGAGCCACATCCTCTCCTTGGCCTCATCTCCTCTCTACTTGGAATCGCCTCCTTTACAAGCCGATTTTCACACCCAAGCCACACCTTTCCTCAACCTCATTTTTACCTATGGGAATTGTCTTTTCTTTTGAATGCACCTTTTCCCCGACCACTATCCATCCCCAAGAACACATTTGTATCCAAGCCCATCCTTTCCTAGGCCTCATCCTCTCCCCAAAGATTCATTTTCTCCCTGAACCACATTTTCTCCTCAACCCCATTTCCTCCCATGGAACCATCTTTTCCTCAGACTTTCATATGGGCCAATCATCTCCTTGGAGCAACTAGTTTCCCCATGCAACTTTTTCCCAAAAACCATGCCACATAGGAGCCTTCCCTCCTCAAGGAACATTATTTTCCTTGGGGGTTTGGTGGCATTATTAATTCACAAATTTTCATGATTTTAAAATTTTCTTTAAAAATTTAATATTTGTTTTTAATAAAAACTTAAGTTATCATTTTTCGTCATTGATTTAAATCAAATCAACAATGGTTGCAAAAAAAGTTTGTCATTAGTCCATAATCAATAAATTCAACAACACATTACTTTAATAATAACAACAATGATTAAATAATAGTGGCAGAGCCACCCAACTTTTTTTTTGCCCATTTCATTTAGGGTTTTTACAATCCATGGCCAATATTCATCCAAAAAACCTTCCATAGTCTCAATTTCTTTCTATTGCTGCCCAAGGATTCGAACAATTCAAGGTTAACAAAGGCATGACTATTCATCTTCCTAAACGAATCTCAAATGCCTAGGAATGTTTTTTTGTACATGCTTGGGGAGGTTATGTTATTGATGCCCAAGGACGTATCTTGTTGTTCCCTAATGGAGAGTATTTGCATTTGCATTTGCATTTTTTATGTTTTAGTTGTATTCTTTATTGCTCTAGTTTTTTTAATTTGCAACCGCATTATGTGTTTGTAATTATTCTTGGCAAAAATCAACCTTGCATATTTTCTCCTCTACAACATAATCTTTTAAATGTATGTTTTGTCATCTTTTTGGTTTTTAGCATGTCTTCTTTTATTTTGTTCAATTTCATCATCCTTTTCCGTTACTCACAGTTATGTTTGAAGAGGAATTCACATTACTACAAAATGTGGGTGCAATTCACTAGTCCATGTTCACTAAATTAGTGATCAATCCCCATTAGGTCATGTTCACAATGACCAATAAATTCATTCAAAATTTAGTGAAATCACTTGGCATACAAGGACACCTCTTGTTGCTTGAAATCACTAAACAATGATGGGGGTGAGTCTTTGATGTCCATGGTGCTCAAGATTTGATTTCACCACCATTAAAGCTATGAACATTGTGATGGTGGCATGAGGTGCGAAAAGGCGAAAAGGGAAAAATAATGTTGTCATTTTCATGGTTTTTGTTTTGGCATACTCCAAAGGAGTGGGCATGTAAAATTGTTGAGATCAATAGGTTGTTGAGGGTGCAATTTACATTTTGAAAAGGCAAGTGCCAACCCAAGTACATATGTCCATGTTGTGAGAAATTGTGGGGAAGTAAAAAACTCAATCGACATTTTTTTACAACACCATGCCTAATGGTGAAGGCCATTGCTAATCACAAGTTGTGGCCCATTGAAAAAACTATTATGAAGGGGACATTGCAAATTACAAGTATGCTTGGGGTGATAAGTAGTTGAACACTTATACCCACCAAGCCTCGATGAAACACATGGTTTGGGTCTTCAAATCAAGAACAAAGTGGTCAAACCTTGTCCCCATCAATTGTGACCATGCAAGGTTCATTCAATTTGCACATGTGACATCTAAAAAGCAATTTCAACTTCAACATTGGAACAATGTTTGCCACATGTAGAACTCCACTTTGTCCAAACATTGTTTAATTGTTGGAAGATAACACATGAATGCAAGTGCATGTTACAAAATATTTTCCATTTGTGCAACCCCCTAGACATGTTAATTGGGTTGTTGTTCCAATGTCAAATAACTTGCTAGTAGAAATAAGGCACTTGCAATAGAATTTTGACACGAAAAGTATCAATGATTCAAAACTCAAGTATCATCCTCTTCAACACATGTGGTAAATTGAGGACATTAAGGATCATAGGGCTATTATTTGTTTCATACACAAAAAGGAATTCTAGTACAATCTTTCTTTAGTTTAGCTTTATTAAATTGGGCGGACAAGATTGCAACCTAGGACTTTCATTGTCATGGTAAACATGGGATACAGTTAGAAATAACTACAATAATATCTTGGGGCCTATAGTGCACTCGAACCCCAATGAGTGTAGACATTCAAAAACTTGCCCATTTTAAAAGTCGATCGTGTTGGATTTGATCAAGTTGTTAACAATTGGTTGGTAAATTTCCATTTTTTAATTCTAAGTTGGATTCCTCATGTAATTCCCAAAAAAATTGGCATTTCCACCAAGAAACTAAGTGTTACTAAATTACCTTGGGTGGAAATCCTTTAAGGTGTACCACACAAGATGAAAAGGGCCTAGTCCTTACTACAATCTTTTTTTACTCTATATTTTGATCCCCATAAAAAATAATGAGTCAAAAGTTGTTAAAATTTTTAGAAGGACTATATTTTAGAGGGTGTAAATTTTTTAAGGTGTATCAAAATCTTGTCATAGTGTCACCCTTTTTTGTGTTTTTTACCTAGTTCTTTTTTACCATGTAAAGACACATTCATGGATGATTATGATGGAATCTATAATTGTAATGGTTTAAAATATAATCCTTTTGAAAATTTTGACAACTTTTGATTCATTATTTTTTATGGGGATCAAAATATAAAGTAAAAAAGGATTGTAGTAAGGATTAGGTCTTTTTCATCCTATGTGGTGCACCTTAAAGGATTTTCACCCTAAACCGTTAGAATTATAGATTCCATCATAATCATCCATAAATGTGTCTTTACATGGTTAAAAAGGACTAGGTGTAAAAGACAAAAGGGTGACATTGTGACAAGATTTTAGTACACCTTAAAAAATTTGGACCCCCCCAAGAGATATCGGGGAGAATGCTATTGTTGTGGGTTTTAGGCATTCAAGGCTATTAGGGTTTCTTTTCCCTAAAAGATGTTGGGGAGAAAATCATATATAGCTATAAGGATCTCCCTAACATTCCTTAGGGAAACATTTACTGTGATGCCTTAGGGGATTTTTTTCCTTTTTAAAATTACCTTGGGAACCATTGTATGACATTTTGTATTGGAATTCAATGTCTTTCCTTGGGAAAATGTCAATTCCTTGGGCATCAGTAATTATAATGGTATTTTCTCTTAGTATTATTAGGGATTAGTATTTTCCTAAAGAAGACCTTGGACCTATTATCTGTAATGTATGTGATGTTGTTTATTCCCACAATACAAGATGTAAAAGAAGCTGGACCATAGTATTGAAGATATCACATTTGTTTACCAAGCATGAAACACATGGTTTGCTTTTGTTGAATTGCAAAAAGAGATGGATAAATGTTTAACCTAACTGAAGTTATGTTGGTTAAAATGCTACTTGAATGGGACATTCATGCTACTCCCGTACACCTCGCTTCCTTCAATTTCAAGAATATGGGATTTTTCACAATATACAAGCCAAAAATGACTAGAGGGTGAACTTAATTTATTCCATGAAAATGAATTTTGGGAATTTCAAAAAATCATGAAGACCTCAACAAATGACTTCATGCATGATTGTCAATTGGAATCATTCCCTTCAATGATTCAACTTGAAATTCAACCTATGATGGTAAAAATTCTAGAATAATTGATTCATAAATTACTAACGAACCTTAGGATGGATTCAATAGTTTGGGCATTGAATGTTTTAGTATAATGACTTTAATTACATTTGAATTGTTACAAGTCATGCAAACTTCTTCATTGACTTGTAATAGTTTGTCACAATGATCGAATAAGACACATATGTGAAAAGCAAAAAGTTGGAGCTAATGAGTTTTTATTTTTTCATTCAATCCAATTACGAACACTTTGGCAATGGGTGTAGCAACCCAAGGAGATGTGGTGCTATGGTCAAGGGAACCATTTGAAGAATGGTCACAAAATCCTTGAGGGAGTTCATGGTTGAAAAAGAGAATTTGGATTTGCCCCACTTGTTTGCAATCTACCGTAAGTTGTCCATGTTCATTATTTAAAATTTTGACCTTTAAAATACATTTGCATTATAATGATGTGAGGATTTATAATGTGTTAATTAAATTTGATGTATTTCACAACACTATGTTATGGGAATGAATGAATGTTCTTTGTGGCTAACATGACCATGATTTCTAATCATCTTATGGAAATGGATGTAAATGTAAATGTATCCAAGACCCCACTTCAATCACCATGCCTTTTGCTATAATATTTGCAATGTAAATTGTTTAAAACCCAAGAAATTCCTAATTTGTACATTGTTTTACTCGATGCACCTAAACCATGAAATTGGTCCTTACATCAATGACGATTTTTTGGCAAATGATTAGGGTTAGTATGTTGAAGCTAACAATGATGCAATGGCAATTGATATGCAAGGTCGGGAAATTAAGGATGTTGCATCATGTCCATTATTTCCTTTCGAGAAAAACTTTCACATCCCCAAGGAAGAGCATGTACATCCCTAGGTCATCAAAATTCAAGATGTTCAACCTAATAGGTTGGCATGAATTTCCCTCATGGAAGTGGATCTTTTTGACATTGTTCCCATCAAGGAAGGTGGCAAAGGGGAAGACATGTTTATCGGCATCAACATAAATGGTGGAAGGGAGGTTGAAATGGATTGTCTTGTTTTGCCCACATTAGGAAATGTGGTCATGGTGGACACCAATGAGGGTCTAGTTGATGTCTTTGAGATAATGTCAATGATGGTGTCATGGTAGTTGTGGTTCTAGTTGGAAAGAATACAACATTTAAGGTTGTAGGAAATATTTGGCCCCCTTCATGATGTAATGGGTTTGAAAATCATTTACATCGCAAATGCATGGACCTAGGTGCATTCAAAGCTATTTAGCATGAACATTATTGACATCCATAGTAATAGTAGATGAAAAGAAGGAAGGTCATGAAACCAAATGCACAAGAAGGTCAAATCATTGGAACAATTCCATCTAGTAGGACATTATAGCCAATGCTCAGGGAGAATGCTCATCCATTCAAACAAAGATTTTATGACTAGGAAGTTGGCCAAGAATGAAATAGTCGCTAGGGACATTTTCAAATAGGTCACCAAGAAGGCCAATAGGGAAGTTGCCCATAGTTCCCTAAGGAAAGATGTTTGGGGAGCTAGCCAAGGATAAAGCTTAAAAGACAACCAAAAAGATGGCATTAAATATGACCACGGAAAGAACTAAAGAGATGGTCTTTGAAATGGATGTTGATATGGCCAAAAAAATGGTTAAGGAAATAGTTGTTGAAATAATTGAAGAAAAAATAACCAAGGAAATGGCTTTGGATGTGGTCAAAGATATGGCTAGGGACACCATTCAGAAGTTTGTTAGCTTGAGATAGTTGGGCATATAACTAAAGAGATGGTTAAGGATCCAATTGGCATGGTAGTTGTGAATGAGGTCTTGCACAAATTTGATGATATTGAGGGTGGAGGTGTTTGGATCCTTGCATTATTTCAAAATTCAGGGGATGCATCACCACTAATTGTCATTGTTTTGACTATTATAAAAGATGATGTACCCAACATGGAGGTTCTTAACATCCCAATGTTTGAAACTATGAGGATTCTTTGCACACCTTTTGATTTCAAGATATGCAACTCACAAAATTCATTCAAAGATGGAACTATTATGTAATCATATTCTAACAAGTTAAAATGTGGTTCAATGGAAGGTAATGAATCAACTTAAAAAATTATGGCATTGTGTGTCCATTTAGTTAGTACCACAAGATGTTGAAAAAATCAATGTATTTACCATGACAAGATGTGACAAAGTGTTGTGTTCTAATTGGTACCATGATAAGATGTGACAAAATGTCGTGTCGTGTTCTAGTTGGAAGTTCACCTTTTTTGATAGTTTGACCCCCCCTCACTTTAATTGCCATAATGTATTCATACAACCTTCAAATCTAGTATGCATAAAGTTGTTGAAAAGTTAATCTTAAAGGTAACATTCATACAAAATCCCATATACTTGTATTTCTATAATCAGGAGACATGTTGCAAAACCCAAGAGCTAATTTGTCAACATTGGGAAAAAATGACAACAGACCCCTTCTACTTCCAACAATTATATCTCTCCAACAAAAAAGTTGATGAAGCAAAAAATTTGTGTGAAGATGCTTTAAATACTAATATAACATTGTTTCAATTCTTAAACAAATCAATTCCTATAGTCAAGAGATCTTGAATTTAAAACAAAGATTACATCTAATATGGATTCATAATAGACCCCCTTTATTTCCAACAATTATATTTCTCCAATAGAAAGTTTGATGAGGCTGAAATTTTGTGAAGATGCATTGAGTACAAAGTTGGAGGTATGAAATATGTATTAGAATAGAGTCTAAAACCATTAGATCTATTCCACAGGAGGTTAGTTCCCAAGAGTATGGATCTATTGTTATAGGAATAACAAAGCAAATTACAAACTGAGGAATTTAGAATTGAGGAACTACAAGATGATCATATTGATCCAACATTAGAGCTACAACAACAAGATCAGACTCAAAACACATCATTTTTGTAGTCACAATAATAGACTCAAACAACATCAAATCTACCATCACAATAGCAGATACAAGGCATTACAATTATAGTCCACATGATTAAACAACAACAAATTAGTAAATAAGTACACAATTGCAAACAAAGGTACAAGAAGTAAAATAACACATTTTGAACACAACAAAGATAGATAAAACTGTAGTACATATAGATCAGACTATAGTACAGTAAGATCAACATTAGATTTTTGACCCACATGATTAAAAACAGTAGACTGATTTAGGTTCTTTAACATACTTTGATCTAGAATTTCGGGATATAATTTAGAGTATGGGTGGGGTAATTTTAAGGGAGTAATTACTTATTGTAAATAGTTAGTTAGTAAATACTTACTTACTTTTCTAGGATTTACTAGCTAGTTTACATAGTTTTCATCGCCATTTGGATTTGAATTGATCATAGGATTGTTTTAAGGTGATCATTTTTGGCAAGATAAAAGATCATTGTGGAACATTAATTTTTTGGAGAATATGGAAGAAATTTTTTTTTTTTTCTAGAAAAGCTTCAACTCCATAACTAATTTTTGTTGTTTGATGTTTTTCTCATAATTTTTATAATTTGATTGAGCATAATTTATAAGTATTAGTTTCATGATATGATTTAATCTAGATTTTGACCAAAATATAGAATAGGAATTTTGTATCTACCATCAACCAAATTGTAATGGAACAAGGAATTCCAATTGCTAAAATCTTCATTACATTTTATAAGTATTGGTTATGAATCAAACACCTTGACAAATTGATCTCTATTAGCAAAAAATTAACATGCAATCCATGGGTCAAGTGTTTTTAACCTTTTAACCTTGTAGGTGCATGCAAGAAAAAATTAGAACTAACAAAGAACTAGATGTTAAATTTGAAAATGTAGTTGAACATGAAGAATTCCAAATCTTCAAGTGATATTTTTTTTATAAAGGAAGTGCAATGTACTTCTTGTTAGAGGCATTTGTAAGCCCTCCTTGACATTAAAAGCAATTTAACATTTGTTACATGCCTAAATCAAACCCCTACACTTTTGACATTGGAAATTTGTGCATTTGTAGGCATTGGTAGTTGTGTTTTTTTCATCTTTTTTAATGCATGAGTTCATTGGAAAAAAGTTAATTAGTTCCTAGGTGTGTAAACATTTTGTGGTTCACAAAAGAAGTTTTCTTTAAAATTTAATCATGGTGGCTATGAGCCATGGATTATAGCTCAACAATTAATTAAGCTTTAGTTCCATAATTTTCCTTAGTACTAATGATTTGAATGCTTATAAGCTTCCAAGTAATGATTATTAATAGTTGAATCAGTTTTTGTGATATTTCTAGGCATATAATACTTTTTTATTTCAGTTGATGTAGCGCTTAATCAGTTAAGCACCTAGTAAACCTTTTAAAGTACATTATCCCTTTTATGTTGTAAAGAAGTGTAAGGGGATGTAGAATTAGATGTGATTTATTGATATATAGGGAATTCAAGCCCATAATTAACAATAACATTTCGCTATGAGAAGGTTAAGTTATTATGTAGAGAATCTTCAAGCACTAATGATGTACTTGTAAGATTTTTAGGATGTAATCCTAATACGTCTTTATTTAGTTTCACTTCTATCAGACTTTTAAATAGAATCAAATCAAATTTAAGTATTAACATTTCCGCCTAAGTAACCTTAGGTGAAATTACAACTTTATAATTGACTTAAAGGATAGATCACAATTGCAAAAAATCTAGAATGCGACGAATGGTGCAAGCAAGGTACTCGGCTCGGTGCTCCATGGGAAGGGGGTTGATTAGCCCTTGTAACCAATGATAATGGCCATCACCGGGAACCCACGTTCGACAATGGAGACGGACATCATCATCTTCGCATTAACACTCTTCAAACCTTTCTGGCGTGGTTTCACGAACAGGAATGAATTCTAAATAGATTGCTAAAGCATGTGGGTTAGGAGACAATCGACGATCCCATGCCGAACGATCGATTTGAGTGCGCACCACTTGCCTGGGCGGTTTTTCTTTGCGCGGCTGTTGAGAAACAATCACGTCGAATGGTGTTTTTTCAAACTCTTCCTGTTCTATTAGTGCAACTGGAGGATTCGAAGGCGTAGCGACATCATCGGCCATGAATAGTTCTCACCTGCATCAACAAAAACCAAGAAGGTAGTACAAACAAGTGGTACTTGCGTTCAGAAGGGGTCGAGGCCTTTTTATTTAAGAAATTAGGGTAGGCGTAAGGTGTGGAAGTGCCGGCGGAACCTCATGAAAACTCGAACATCCTAGATCTAATGGATTCATCAAACCTTAATTTCGACGGTGGATCTAGAAGTATGTGGGGGGGTTTTTTTGGTGCAAATTTTATTTCTAATTTACTATGTACTACATTAACTAGTGCATGGTAAAATAAATAGGTAGGTTATACCAAAAGAGTAAATGGTACAAGGGAATGTTAGTTCAACCATTGAATTAGTCAAGTAAAAATTCAAGGACGTTATTAGTTACTATCGATGAACTATCCTAGTAGTTAGTTACATGAAGTAATTAGGATGAAGAAATAGGATGTGAAGGTCAACGGACGAAAAGGATAAAGATCAAACTTAAGAGACCCCATCAAGGTATCCAAGATAAAAGAAAGGATGAATCCTCTAATCCCATTAGTCATGAGGATTGTCATCCTATTTGATTGGAGGATGGAATATTTCTTGCGTCTCATTGGGCCCAAGAATTCTCATCCTAAACTCAATTAGATGGCAATTTATTCTCAATTCTCATTGGCTCTAGAAGGATGAAGAGTCCATTGATTGGAACAAAGGATTTCAAAACTTTCATTGGACAAGGGAAACAAGCTCAAGGAAGGTCATGGAGGCTTACCAAAGGAAAGGGTATTGTGTGTATGTGGGAAATAAAGAAAGAGGAGGAGGAAGTGTGAGGAAAAATGTTTAGTCCTTATGTGTGGAGAGGTGTTCATGGAAAAGGAGTGTGCAAGAATCAAACATGGAAGGAAGTTGTGTGTAACAAGTATTTGTAGCAAAGCCTCTGGAATTTTGGTTCAATTAGTTTTTCCTCTCAGATCCACCGTTGGATTTGTGTCAAAATGAAATTAGTTTTAGTTTGGAAGGTGTAAAAGGTTATCCCAAAATTTCAACATCATCGGAGTTGCTGTCAGGGAGCTATATTGGTTGGAAGTAGAGGGTGTTGTGGTGGAGTCCATGGAAGGATTTCCATGACAAGGCCTCTAGATTTTTATTTCAATTAATTTTTCCTCCCAAATCCACCGTTGGATTTTTGTCAAAATTAAATTAGTTTTAGTTTGGAAGCTGTAGAAGGTTCTCCCAAAATTTTTGCCTCATTAGAGTTGTTGTAAGGGAGCTACACTTGTTGGGAGTAGAAGGGGTCGAATTGTCTGTTTTTTCCTTCAATCTAAGCAAAGTGGTTTCTAGTTCAAAGTTTAACTCTTGATAAATTTTTTTTTAAAAAAAAAAAAAAAAACTAAAAACTTATGAGACTTGTACCATGGCTCCTTTTTAGATTAGCTTTTCAAAAATCCAATGCATGTTAGATTAGGATGTTATGTGTAGATGTTGGACACAACGCATTAGATCCTTAGTGAATTTCATTACTTACCTTGAACCACCTTACGTGTTAGACTACAACTACATAGTAGTTCCACTTCCAACTGGGTTTTTTGTGAATGCATATCTTAATGCTGAAGGTGTGCAAGAATTCCTCACAGTGGCCATAATGAACACAAAGTTTTTAATGAAGCAACAATATAATTGTGCCATATCATTTGAAATATCCAACTCAATTCAACGTTGCACCGACTTTGGTGGTATGCCCATAAGGTCCTTGTGCATCCAATTGAATGCATACTCCTTCAATAGCCATTCTAAAACCTTTATTCATTCTTGTCCCAAATGCACATTCACTTTCACATATTGTGGATTACCATTAATTCCCCAAATTAAGTTATTTCAAATTTCTTAAGTTAAAGTTTAGCCTATAATATGTAATTCTTGTATTTTTACCTTGATAAAAGTCTTGTCAATAAAAACATGTCAATATTTGTGGTGATAATAAGAATTAGTATACCTTATTTTCGAAAACAATTATAGGTCCTTTTGGAAATTCTACACTTCCTACCTATTTGATTTAAACTTTTATCAATTTTCCCATGGTTGGATGTATATTAATTAATTCTATGGTTGAACCTTTACAAACATACTTTGTTATTTTCATAATTGTAGTTATTGCATAAAAAAGAATTGCTTCTTGTGGTAGACTAATGGTTTTGATAACAATTTAAGCTTAGTAGAAAAAATTACATCTTATTCTTCATCTATAATGCCATTTGAAAAGTCTTAACATTATTCCCCATGTGTTTGCTAACAATAATTGTTCTAATTATTCCATTGCCTTGGATAGTAACTATATTGTTACCCTAATCATGGGCTACTTTTATAGTTTTAACCAAGGTCTATTTAATAACATGGAATAACTAGAATCTACTACATTGCTTTATAATATAATGAAAATAACTACATAAGGTATACCATGTACATACATTTTGAGATTTCAAACCAAACCCAATGGTTTTGCACGGTTGTTTGATTTGTCATCCATAGATTGTATAGTGTAGGCTTAATTAAAGTAAACCTAACTTGGTTCACAATTGCTCCATGATGATATTTATTATTCTTTTTAAAATAATTATAAGTTTTGGAATTTTAAAACATCCATAACATAATAAATTAAATCACATTCCATTCATTCAATGGATCTTTAGTTTCTTAAACATAATTCATCCAATGTCCCAAAGGTTCAAACACATAAGACTAACACATTGTAATATAAAAATCCATATCCATGAATTTTGCAAATGTGACAAAAAATGTGGGCAAAATTCAAAAGTCCATTACTTATTGGTTATCCACAATTTTGATTTGATTTTTTCATTTTTGAAAGGTTGATTATGATAGCTTTAGATAAATGAGTCCCTTTTTTATTGTACCTAAAGAATATAGGAAAAAATATCATTGTGACATCCATATAAGGTCACCATAGTGTGCAAACACCCAATTACAAGCTTATTATGTATGGGTTCAACATTCACCTATAGTTTTTTTGCTTCATTTTTTGTTGAAGGTATTTTTTGACATTAGGTGTTATCTTTAACAATTATCCCAAACTTAGAGTATTATTAATTTGATTTCCAACATCTATTTATTAATATTTTGGAAGATTTATTCTATAGACATTAATTTATTGGGAAACATAGGTATTTCCTATGCTTTTAAAGGTTCTACTTGGACCATGATATTTGTTCATGTTGTCCAAATTGTATTCCTTTCACCAATAGGTTTAGAATTTAAGTCCATTGGTGGATTTACAACTTGCATTTGTTGTATGGTATCCACAAATGATTTTGTTAGCCATTTTTCATTTATCCAATTAATAATGCTCTTGTTTTTCCTTGGTTCATGTTCTAAAACACTTATGCTTTAATAACTTTACTTTAGGTAGTTGCCACATTGACATCCACCATGTTCATTAAGCTAGTTGCTACCTTGGTACATCAATAATTGAGTTTTTTCCTTGTGGATTTAACTCCTTCTCCTTTGAACATGTTACACATCCCATTAAAATTTGGACAATATGTTAGTTTATGTCCAATTACACCACAAATGTGGCAAGGGTATTTTAGTGGTGTTGATGGTCTTTTTATTTGAGCAAAAACTTTAGATACCACCATTATGGTCTCCTTACTACAACATGCACATTTGGTTCATTTGATGATAGTTCATACATTACATACTTGGTTTGTTAGTTGTGGTTTGTGGCATTATAGTTTTAGACCCTTGGAGTCTTAAAAGAAAACTCTTTACTTTAGGTCTTAAGATCCCTTTTTCACAAGGTAAGGCCAACTATTTATGTTGTTGCAACGTTCTTTTCTTTCATAAGATTGTAGTTTAGATTTGAAAACAATGGTCAAGAAGTTGTCTATAATAGGCATTTGCAACTATTTACGAGCTTAAAAAATTGTTCCTAGTACACCTCCATTCATTCATTCATTCATTATTGTTTGACCTATTCTTCAATTGCATGCATGTACACTTGTTCATCATTTTGAATTGTGAATACATTTTATAAAATTCTTACTCCAACTCTACAAATTTGTAGTTTGGGTAGTCCTTCATGTAATTGTTACACCAATTAAATATTCTATTTTTTAAAGTAAACATGAAAAAATTCATTACATCCTCATCAATAGTTTCACCAAATTAGTTTCAATGGTAGCTTTAAAGATTTTGACATGAACATTAGGATTTAAATCCTTTTTAGTCTAATGGTCTCCTATAAGGTTATGTAATAAGTATTGTGGGTGGAGCCATTGCCATAGCTAAAGTGCTTAAAGGATTTAATGGTTGTCCTTTGGGTCTAGTGGTAATACAACTATTGCAAAAACCATTGTGGTTGGTGCCATTGATGTCAATTTACAAATATGTTATGATGAGAAGTCACCACTTTTGAACTTATCAATCGTGTTCCTCCCATGGTATAAAAGTGAGCTACATGTGTGCTAATCATTGGCTCAATAGTCATTAGGCTATGATTGGTGGCACTCTAATTACCCCCATTACTTCCATGGCTAAACATCTTATTAAGTTTACTTCCCTACAACTTTCTAGAATGAATTTTTGATATAATGATCAGGTGGATAATGTAACATAGACCAAAAACAAAGTACTCCACCTAATGAAATAACTTTTTAATGTAAACACAAGAAAGTAAATTCAAAATATCTTCATATAAAAACATCAAAAAATGTCATTGCATTTAATTTATGGTAAGTTACAAATAAAATTTGAACAACTTTGGTATCATAAAAGTAAATTGAGAGTACATTTGAAAATAATTGGTCAATTTATGGTGTTCAAACCTACTTCACATTGAAAATTTGATACATGCATAATTTGACAATACATAAGTATATTTTAGGTTTTCATTAACTTGAAAATTAAAAAATCAATATAATTTCATCTCCTTGCAACCCATTTTGTAAGATTGGAAATCTTGTGCAAGTACATGCATTAAAAAAAAAACTATTTAAGCGTATTTTCAAAATGGGGTTTTTCAACATTGAAGATCATAAAGTGAAAGATTATCATCATATGTGTCATTGTATAAAATAATATTTAGATACTTCTAATACATCAAAGTCTTTTTAATGGCCACTTGTGATTTTTTTGACATAGAGCAATGAACCATCTACTTTACCTTGCTTTCATTCGATTAGGTACTTTTGAATGCCACGATGGTGTGAAGTATGATGCCAATTATTGTATCTTTATGAAGTGAAAGGGTGTAAAATAAGGTGCACCACTTTTTGTGTCACATTGTAAGTTTTTGCAAAGTGTCATGCATAATTAACATGCCATAAAATCATCATTATGCCAAATTCACCATTGAATTAAAATTTTCAACTTGAATAAAAAGACATATACATAAAAAATTCTAACATATTTTCAAAATAAGAATATTAAACTTTTGAAGTTGAAAAATATGGATTAGTCTTTTGTTTATCACTTTATACAAGTATGTTTTTGTTATGAAAATTTTAAGGTTATATTATTGTCACAAACATGCTAAATAGGCAAATTGGTGATCTTCATTCAAAATGTAAAAATAGATGGAAAGTAGATTTTGCATTAAAAAAATTTAGGCCTTTTATTAATGTTATAAAATTTTGGATGTATTTCCCATATTTAAATAAACCATATATGGTCATCTTCAATTTATATTATTATTTGAGTTATTTTATTTATTTATTACAAGTTTATATTTGATATATTTTTCAAATCAAACCATTCAAATGATGTGTTATTAATGTTTGAGCCATCATGCATGTAGATACACATTTTTTGAAACTTGAATATTTTTATTATAACAATGTTAAGCCCTTCAAAAGTAGTTTTTCTTTAAGTAGGTTTGAAGCATTAAAACCCTACTTTTCTATATGAATTACAAATGTAGTTTGTGTTTTTTTGGTAATGAAATTTTTTTCCATCAAAGTAGTTATAGTGATCGTAAGTTTTTGGTTGCCTCATTGACACTGAATCAAGTAGATGAAAAATTTTGGTTGTCACCTAAATTTATTTTTTGTCATTGCCCAAAAAAATCCAATTGTCCAATCAATGATGATTCAATTTCTGCCATTGATATAATGACCAAAAAATTTCATTTGTTGCCCAATTTTTTATTGTTGCTTGGAATATTTAGTCACCAAATTAGGTGATTGAAAATTTTTGGTTAACAAATTGGGCAATTGAAAATCTTGAATCGATGGATAGATTGGGCAACTAAGAATTTTGGCCATTGCCTAATTTTTTTTGTTAAGGGGGTAGGATAATTACATGATTTGGATGAATAGGGCATTTAGGACATGGACTTCTTATGGAGCATTGTAGTTTTGAATTTTGAATTCTTGTTAGTTTTGAATCATAATGATGTGACTTGGGATTGCCCAAAAAGGGAAGACTTGGGGAAGAGGAAGAGGATTTTTTAGAGGGACATAATTTTGAGGAAGTAAAGAGAGCTATAGGTACTCGGTAGTAGAAAACCACAAATTTTATTCTTGGAAAATTACAGATTTTATTTTGTCATTTGATTTCATTTCCATGAAACATGAAATTTTGCTATAATTTGAATGGAGTTTTTCTTTTACAACAGAACTAAGAAGTGCAGACTTCTATAATGATTTCCATGTCCATATTATTGTGTGGATTTTTTGGAATATCAAAAATGTAATGTATTGAATTGTAATTTTGTTTTGCGATTTTTCTACATTGTATTTTAAATTGCAGATTTTGGTTATATGAAATAACCATGAATTTGGTGTTTTAATGAACTTCTGAATCAAGTGTGGTTAGAATAAGGCAAAAAATAAGAATGTGTGCATATTGTAATGCAAATTTATTGTTATAGTAGTGTGAAATAATTTTGCAGGGATTAAATTTCATTTCTACCATTTGGCAACCATCTTATGGGGAAAAAAATTCTGTTTTTTTTTCAATAATGGGAGGTTTTCTAAAAATTTTGTTGTTGTATTATAGAGGAGAGTATTCAGATGAGTGGTTTTGTTTTTCAATTTAGAAATAAGAAGGGTATGTTAGAAAGTATTAAAGGTTTAAGCAATTGACGTTGTAAGGATTGTAAAACAATCTATGGACTTTGAAGACAAAGAATTGTGAAACAAAATGAATCATATGGTGACACAAAATTTACAATGACTATTGGACTTGGAGGCAAATCGTCAAGTCACTAAAAGACAAACAAAAGACAATCGTGAAAATGGAGAGGAATATGCCAAGCTTACAAAAACCCCATATCGAAATCTAATGTTGGATAGATGAGTTCTAAAAGATCTATAAGGCACATGTCATTTCTACCACAAGAGGTGGAACGGCGTGAAGTATGGATTGGGGGTCTTTAAAAAAGGCACAATTATAGATGATGATCTCCACGGAGAGGTGCAATTGACTATTCACCCAAATGAGTGGGTGCAATATATTTTTTAGTCGCAATTTGTGGTTCAAAGTTGAAGAAATCAAGATGGAATATGGATTTCTATAATACGTGATTAACCATAGGAAATTTCAAGTTCAGAATCAGTGACTAGTTGAGGAAGGATGTTATGGGAGGTATTTAACCTAGGTTTGTGTATCAATCTCCATTTCAAGATTACTATGAATTAGTGGAAGACTAGGAGGTGGAAGAAAACACCAATATCCAGGTGGTTGGGGAGATTGAAGAAATTACCTACAATCATCTAAATATGTAGAGGCATAGGTGAATGTGTTGGATGAAGTACCATAGTCATAATGACATCAAGGGAATCTAGAGTTGGATTAAACAAGGTACACAACCAAAACACGGGATCATGAATCTATGGATTCAAAGCTAGTCAGATTACTTTTAAAGGTCTCTACATTTTGTGAGGAAGAAGGACATGTAATCATGGATTGTCTTTTTGTGTTTTTTCACATTAGAGCAGGTATTATTAGACATGTGGAGTTACAAAATGTGGCAGTAGCATTATGGATCAACCATAGGAATAGGAACCAGGAATTCCTATAGTCCAAAACAGATTGAAAGGCATGGAGTTGGGAAGCCAATTAAGACCGCAAAATTGATAGATTTGTACGTCTATTTAAATTAGTTGCAGAGAACTAGACGTGTATTCACATCCACATTTTGCACCACAAAGGATACTAATGGGTAACCACAAAATGGAACATCGTCAACCTTGAATCAACATAACTTCACCAATAGTGTCAGAAGTGATAGTTATTGAAACCCAGAAACAACTTGCTGGAATAAGAATTACTTAATCAATTGATGCGGGTATAACAACCACAAGAGTGGAAACAATTGTTACACCTAACATGGATGTTGACAGAAGGGGAGTACTAATTGGATTTGCAATAAAATTGGGTAATGGATTGGGTGGAGTCCCAGCAAGAAGGAATTTGAGTCAAAGTTTGACACTACTAATAGCAATTACTAGAGTTGTTGGGACACCGCAAATGGTGTTTACCAATTCGATAATGACTATTCATGTGAATAGGACTATAGATCAACCATTAATGAGCTCAATGGCTACTAGAGGGTATAGAAGTGCAAATGCAATGAATCCAAGAGGAGGATATCAAGAACCATTTGTTATAACTTCATAAATTCTTGATCAGAATGATGACCATTATGTTAGGCCAAACATGATAGCTCTTAAGTATCCTAATTTCAAAAAAGATTTTAATTTAAAATGCTCATGTTAGAATGTTTAATTCTGTAGTAAAAACAAATGTAGACACTTTTGACGAGTATATCATCAATGCATTTAATTATATGCAAAAAGATATAACAATGGAATGGTGTCATAATTACATGTCAAAATTCCTTGACTGTATTTTTTAAAAACTTACACATGCATTTTGTAAATGTCATCGGAAGATTCAAAATGACAAGCAAACATACATGGAGCTGAAGAACGTGAAGTAAGAGGAGACTAAAAGTGTGGAGGTTTACTATGAGTGGATTCAAAAGTTAGCTCATGGTTTACAAGTACCAACCATAGATAATTTTTTGACTATTGTGTTTAGAGGTTTGCAATCATACCTTAGAATTGTGTCTGTAAGGATGGAGTGGTCAACACTACAACATAAGGAAATGGCAATGTTGTGTGAATAAAGCATGACTATAATAGAAGTAAGGAATGCACTTCCAATACCACAAAATACTAAATAGGTAGCACCAACGAAAAGATAGAGTAATACAAGGAAGAATAACAAACATTGCACAAACTATGGGATGACAAATCACAATGTGGAAACATGTAGAAAGAAGGAAGAGCATACCACAAGGCAACCATAGAGGCAGCACAACCAAGTCAAACCATAGAAGACAACTTCATATGCATGCCACATCTTTGGTTTGAATCGACATAAAATGATAAATTATCCAAGTTTGTTAAGATGCAAAAGATGTTTCATGGGAAATTTGTGGCAATAACAAAGGTTCAACCTATTTTTGAGACACAAATAGTCACTATAGATGTGAATGTGGTGGATGTTAATGTTACCATAAAAAGTAAAGTAACAAAAGAATAGGTGTTCAAGGATAGAGAGCCAAGCAAAGCAAAAAGTGTCGTTGATTAAGAGAAAGAAGAACGGATGAAGAAGTCAATGGTGGAGATAATTCAACAAATTCAAAAATCACAGACCTAAATAAAAGGGCCATCCACATCCATGGAGGGATGGAACACAAATTGGCCAAGGTTGCCAAATATTACTCCTATGGAAACACAAAAAACTTAGGAGGTAGTGAATTCACAAGAAAAACTAATCATAGTAAAAGCGATTTTTCTAGATATTGGTAAGCAGATGCTAAAAACAAGTTACAATTTGATCTTGGGATAGTTACTTAAAATAGCTCTTGAGTTAAAGAAATATCTTTGGCAAAAGCTAAAACCAGAGAAAACTCAGAATTTAAGAAGAGTAACCACATAAAAACAAGTTGGTTCTTCAATATTAAAGGTAAGGACAATTGTTGTAGCAATAGATAATCATGGCAATTATCCAAGTATAGATTGGGAAGAATACAATAGAAGATGTGTTGTTGGATGGAAGTTCTAAAGTTAATATTATCACAAAACAGTTGAGATTGAGGTTGGGGCTTCCAAAGCCTAAACATGCACCATATAATCTAAGGATGGCAAATCAAACAACCATAAAGCTAGCGGGGTTGATTAAAGATCTAAAGATATATGTTCATTGCATTCTTTACATAACTATGTTTAATGTACTTCAAAATAATGTGGTAGATTTTAGTTATTCCATGTTGCTGGGGAGACCATGGTTGAGGGATGCTAAAGTGGCACATGATTGGGGGAGTAACACTATTACCATACAAAGGAATGGGATAGTCAAAACAATTACAGTCACCAAACATTTGGGGGTGAAGTAAGAAGACTAGAAGTGTTACTACGTTATGATTATTAAAATGACATCATAGATGAAGAAGACATCATCTTTGTTATAAAGCCCGAATTGTTCTCAACAGGAACAATCAGTTAACCTAAGATAATTCAATTTATGAAAACCATAGATGTGGAGATCATGAATATTGATGAAAAGACTAGTATTTCATAATAGGGATTTAAAGTACAAAGCACACAAAAAAGGATAGTTGGCAACATGTATGAGCTAGAAATAGTTCTAGAGGATAAGCTGTATCCGAAGATGTATTACAAATATCAACCAGGGAGTGTGGCAGTGGATGAAACTCCAACAAAAACAAAGCACAAGAATTGAATATAGTTGGATGGACGTTAATTGAAGATCAATAATTGATGAAGTTCAATGTAAGAACTGATGCAAAACCATAGTTGGTGAAGATTAATACACAATTAAAAGCATGCAAGGTATTATAATTGGAGTAGTTGTTGAAGGAGTTCAAAGATGTTTTTGCATGGACATAAAAAGATCTGAAAGGGGTTCCATTAGAGTTGGCATAACACAAAATTGAGTTAGACACTACTATGCCATCAACACATTAGGCCAGGTATAGATTAAATCCAAACTATGTTATAGTAGTTAAACAAGATATAAACAAATTGTTAGCAACTAGATTTATTCAATTTGTGGAAGAGGCTTCATGGTTATCACTCAAAGTAGTAGTACCTAAGGAAAATGGCAAACTGAGAATTTGTATAGATTTCAAAAAACTAAATGCAACCACAAAAAAAGATCCATACCTTTCACAAATGAAGTGCTGAACACAATAGCAGGGTACAAGGCATATTTTTTTTAGATGGATATTTAGGATATCAACAAATCTCTATAGCTTTAAAGGACATATATAAGACTACATTTGTTACAAATTGGGGGCTTTTATATGGAAGGTGATGCCATTTGGAATTTAAAATGGACCTCCAACATATTAGAGAGTTATTACCAAAGCATTCAAAGAATATTTTGATGATTTTATGAAGATATTTCTAGATGTTTTTACAATGTATAGTGACATGGAGAGTCATCTACAAAGCTCAAACTATGTTTTGAAAAGTGCAAAAAATATGGCATTAGTTTGAATCCAAACAAATGTGCATTTATGGTATTTTTAGAGATGATATTGGGTTTTATTGTTTCCAAAGAAGGGAAAGTACTAGATCCAAAGAAAATACAAGCAATAATAAACATGCCACCATCTAAGAATCCATAATAGATTCAAGTATTGAATGGGATGGCACAATTTTACAAATGTTTCATCAAAAACTTTATTACTATTATGGCACTTATCACTAAACTGACCAGAAAGACAAAGACTTTTCTTTGGACAAAGGAATGCCAAAAGGCTTGGGAATTAATTAAATAGAAATATATTAAAACAACAATTGATATCACCAAACTAGCAAGTGGAATTTCATGTTCATATAAATGCATCCTTATTAGTTGTGGGGGCCATGTTGTTTTAAAATGTAACAAGGAAGAGTGATCAACCAATAGTGTATGCTTCTAGGCTTTTGAACGTAGTAGAACATAACTATAACACAATAGAAAAAGAAGTTTTAGCAATGGTTTTTGCTTTGCACAAGTTCAGACATTATTTATTAGGCAATAAGTTTGTCTTTTATGTAGATCATATGGCATTGGTCTATTTGGTCAACAAACCATAGGTTTCAGGGAGAATAACTAAATGGTTGTTATTATTCCTAGAACATGACTTCACAACAATGTTTAAGCCAAACAAAACTCATGTAGTTGTAGATGCATTGTTAAAATTACTAGATATTACAGATCCCATAGGTGCCTAATCAAACCACAGATGCAAGTTTGTTTTATGCAACATTTGAATGGCTAAATGATGTAAAAGAATTTTTGAGAGCATAAAAAATTGAAGGCATGTTACTGGTACAACATAAGTAAAGATTGGTCAAGAAACCAAAGCCTTTCACACTGAAGAATGGTGAATTGTATAGAATGGGCCAAGACAACAGACTACGATGATGTTTAACAACTATAGAAACGTAGATGGTGATGAGAGGATTGCATGAAGGACCATTAGGAAGCCATTTTGCAACTGAAATAATGTAGAAAAAGATTTTTGGATGCTAGATATTGGTGGCCAACTATGTACAAAGATGTGCATGATTATTGTAAATCTTGTGATGCATGTCAAAGAATAGGAGGATTTGGTGAGAATTCAAGCTCAACTAATTAGGTTTCATTAGTTACTGGAGTAGGAAAGTAACTAGGTTACTTCCTCAAGGTTGAATTACTTTCGTTACTTATTTTAGTTTAGTTATTTGTGGTTTGGTCTTGTAGTTAAATTCCTTGGTGTTGATGGTTTGCCTCTCTTTTCTTCATTACACAAGTTTGTGTATTTCATGTGACAAGAACCTTGGAGAGTTCTTGATGTTGTGTTCTCTGTTGTGAGCATTATGTTGTAGTTTCCTTTCAATAAAGATTTATGTTTACACTTGAGTAGATCTCCTATTTGTTAACATGGTATCAGAGCTTAGGTTGTTTGGTGAGAAAGTTGAAAAAGATCTAGAGCTAGAAAGTCTCTAGAACTAGAGCTTGAAAGTCTCTAGTAATATCATAGGAGTTTGTCAAGTGAAAAAAAGAAACGAGGAAAGGAAAGAATGTGAAGAGAAAGAAAAGAAAAGAAAAGAGGTGAGAGGAGATCAACATATCAAAGTTATGGAAGTCAGATCTTTAAATCTAAATCTAGATCTACTATGAAAAGATCTTGGAGTGAAACTTAGAGAGGTTATAGAAGACTATAGGACGCTTCTATTCTCAAATTTTCAAAAGAAAAGGATATGTTTTGTGAGAGTTATGAGCTTTTGAAAACATTGTGCCAGATCTGGTTTTTTGGTCATATCTCCTTTGTTTGAAATTTTTTGGATCTAAAAATTTGGGATCTTATAGATCATATAGGAATATATGTGTGAGAGAAATTTCATGTCATTTGAATTTGTATTGAGAGAGATCCAAGCATCTGAAGTTTCAGTCTCAGTTTTGAAGCCAGTTTCTTTTGAAAGTGATATCTTTTTGTGATCATCATCTATAGAGCTGAAATTTTGAGCAAATATAGGAAACATATATCTAATGTGTCTCCCAATATTTCAAGGAGTTTGGAGTTGCTGAGAGCGATCTGTAAGCCATTTTGTGTTCAAGTCCCAGTTTGAGGTGACTTCAAAGAAGTAGCAAGATCTCTCATTTTATGAAGTTAAATGAGCTGAAATTTTGAGAGAAGTTAGTAGACATAGTTGTTCATGTTTCACCAGAATTTCAGATAGATTCAAGGTCATATGTGTGTGGAGTAGTTTTGTAAAGTTGATGTGACAAAAGTTTATTTTGAGAAGACATCAAAGCAAAGTTTTGAAGTGGAGCAAATACAACTTGGAAAACTTGAAGGAAGGAGTTTCAAGATTGGGAAGCGCAAATACATTATCAAGACCTTCATACAAAAGTGTGGTATGTAATTATGTACTTAATACCATATGAAATATTATACGAGATACATACATATACGTAAAACCTATGTATAGTAAAGAATTTTGTATAATATTCAAGACATACATACATATGCAAGGTCCATCTTGTTCAACCCTAACCCTAACCCTAATCCTAGAAACCTAAGGAAGGAAAAGCCCTAACCCTAATCCTAGAAATCCAAGGAAGGAATTAAAATCATTGTGAAACCCCAAGAAGACATTGAATAGTGCCTTGAGAGATGGCGAACGGTCTTTCTCAAAATGCAATTGGGAAACTAGACAAGAACAATTTCCAAGTGTGGAAATTTAGGATCATGAATTTCTTGATGGGGAAAGGCTACTGGGAATTCATAACTAGTGATGAGACAGAACCTCCTCTCTCAGAAAACCACACACAACAGCAAATTCAAGCCAATAAAACTTGGCATGAAAAAGCAAGGAAAGTTTTGTATTGCCTTTCTGTGAGTGTGTTTGATTCCATGATTGTGCATATTCAAGATGCAAAATCACCCAAGCAAGCTTGGGATACATTGGTGAAGATGTATAGCACCAATACACAAGCCCGCAAAATGTAGCTCAAGCAAGAGTTGCATAATCTACAGAAAAACAAAATGAACATCAATGACTATTCTACAAAGGTGAAAAACCTTGCAGATGCTCTTGCATCTATAGGAGCCCATGTAGATGATGAAGATTTAGTGGCCGTGACCCTAAATGGACTTGGAAAAAGACTATAGCCAATTCCGTACTTCAATTGTAGTTCGAAAAACATTTCCCAACTTCCAAGACTTAATAACACTACTTATAAGTGAAGAGATGAGAATTCTTGGTACCTCATCCAATGGAGGATCACAAGAAAGTGCTTTCTACTCAAATACCAATAAAGGTAGAGGTAGAGGTGGTAAACTTCATTTCGAGGTCGACACGGAAGTTCGCATGGTGGACATCATCAACATGAAGGTCAAGCTCATGGAGGTGGACAAGGAAACTTTGGAAGAAGAGGAAGTCGAGGAAGTCATGGAGATCGTGGTGGAAGTCATTGAAGTCAACAACTAAATAGTGATTCAAATTGCTACTACTGCGGGAAACTTGGGCACATGGCAAAGAACTATTATCAAAGGGAACATGATGCACGAAATGGAAAGCTGCCACAAGGGAATTATGCATCAATTAGCAATCAAGTTGATGAGCAATTGTTTGTGATACAGCACA
>Ga0209611_10001655_pt1 | contig 38446 bp, 25 predicted proteins | sample S1TSphgellanicum_3_FD_187693 | JGI IMG/M metagenome (GOLD analysis project Ga0209611, IMG submission 187693) | Host-associated microbial communities from peat moss isolated from Minnesota, USA - S1T2_Fc - Sphagnum magellanicum MG (SPAdes) (version 2) | ecosystem: Host-associated > Plants > Peat...
AATTTATGAGATTATTCAAGAATAAAACAAAATTACAAAACTCAATTTCCAAAACTGAAATCTCTGTACTTGAAGTTTTCCCTTACTCAGACGATGCATTTAAAACTGTGACATTTCTTATAACTAGCCCAGCAGCTGATAGGACTGTAGTAGTATTACCCAACTAACTTATAATGCACCATGAATGCAACTCTTGCAAACTGGATGGAAATGAAGAAATTTCTATTTTGAACCATGGAAGTCTATCAACTGAAAAGTTTGGGTCATCAATGGGATGTGATTGAAAACAATATCTATTCAGGGAATTTACCAAAATGTATATTACAAAAGATTTTTACATGTACTTATGAAAACCAAACCATTTACTTCTTTAATCAGTCGAATAGCTAATATGATAAAGTATGTTTTGCATTAAACATGATTGTTTCAAATATTCAATCCCAGTGTAGTTTTGTAATGTCATTCATTTTTGTTAACATCTAAAATGAGTTTAAGAACATATTTAATAATCAAAGACATGCAACAGTGTGAATTATAACCAAACCATTTTCATTGAAATGACATACAAAATTCATTACAAAAGTAAAACATTTATTGTGCAAATTACACAATCTCATTTCCATTTGTGCCCAACCTTGGGCTTTGCAAAGCCCCTCTGCTGATAAAATGTCTAGAATGATTAACAGTTGTGAACCATTTGTGGGAGAAAAGAAATATTTGACCTGATGAGTCAGTTGATGTAGGTGTTCTTACCTTCACTGAATGGGCCCTATGGCGCCGATTGTGCCAGGTGCACCTCAAATGAAAATTCTGATGCAGTGATCATCAAACCACTATGTTATTCCCCAACTATAATAGAAATCATCATCTTTCAGAATAAGATCATGACAACAACACTAATGAAGCATCTGTTATGAACTGATTGTACTGCAAGATCTCTCCAGTTAATGCTACACAAGGGGTATATGCATCATCATGTTTCTTACTCAAATCCATGGATTGAGACAATCACAACTGCTCAATAAATAATTTCATGCAGTAATTATCAAACTGCTATGTTAATATTTCCACTTGATATGAGTCATATCATTGAGAGAACAATCATAACAAGAGAAAATGCTCCACGTAATCCACTCCAACTTCATTAAACTTCAATGCTCATCTCCAACTAACCAAAAACTTTCCAGACAAACGCAACAGAAAGAAAACCCACAGGTTCTTCACCCATTGCTTGCTTCCCTTGTTGTGTTTGGTCTCAGAACAGACTTGTTTGTGCCCCCTGAGGTACACAATGAGTGATCAGAACATCTTTGGATGGACGGTCATTACTTGAAGAAGACTCTGTGTTTCCACCTCAATGGTTGCTTCATTCTCCAGGGACAGGCAAAAGCATTGGGACACAAAAAACATGCCCCAATCAAGTCCATCAACATTGTCATATACAGAGGGGTCATAAAATATGTTCAGAGTACAGATTGGCATACTTTGGCACATGTGTGCACCCCTCTAAGTACCCCCCTAAAAAGACATGCCCCAATCAAGTCCATCAACATTGTCATATACAGAGGGGTCATAAAATATGTTCAGAGTACAGATTGGCATACTTTGGCACATGTGTGCACCCCTCTAAGTACCATAAAAAGACATGTTTTGTGCAAAGAATGATAGGAAATCATTCAGAGCATAAAGAGAATTGCCGTTGTGAATTGTACTGACCTCATTATAAGCAGAAGTGTTGATCATTTATATTAGAAAACTGAGCTTTGGCAGATGATGAAGCTCCAGTTTTGAAGGGTTGCCGTGGTGCCAAGTGCAAGGTAACAACACTCTTTGATCCCTTGAGCACCTGTACTTCTCTTGGTCATTGTGCTTTCAGGATATAGACCCATCTATTCCACTGTCTGCTTTCAACATCCGCTTCTCCATGAATGCAGATTGATTTTCTGTGTTCTGTCAGCTAAATGTGAATTGATTGATACAATCAAGTCAAGTATCTCATAATTAGTTGCATCTGATTCATTTGAATCTATCTAATGTCATGAGCCACAAGTGAGGAATTGATTGATCTTCTAGGTAGCTCATTCAGCCAACTTCAAGTATCTTTAGATCCTCCTTCCATTCTTGGATACAAATTGCCATTGTAAGCGTTCACATCATTAGTTCACATCTTAACTTGGATTATACGCTCTGTAAACTTTAGCTTATCTAGAAGATCCTGAATCTCAGGAAAACTTCTGAATTTTCTGGAAGAATCAAGACTAACCAATCACATGTACCTGCTGTTGAGTAATCAACAACGACTCAAACGAGGCCATTCCCAAGCATCGAGTCAAATAACATATGAGCTCAATTCGTTTATATACTTCAGGCAGATTCCCCTTGCAACCGCTCGTTTCTGCATTTCATCGGACCACCGAGTCACGGCAAGCTTTGTGAGTAACAGGGATAAATGAGGACCTCCGCTCTATCACACAATCTTGCGAAACTTCAAGAACGAGAGCAATCAGATGTGAATCAGAGAATTGAATCAGCGCAAAATGAGAATCAGATGTGAGCAAAGTATGAGAGCAAGAGATGAGAGTAGGCCAGACCTGCGTGATTTTTGTACCACGTCTTGTGGGTATAGATGACACCCTCAGATGCTCCACATTAGAAGGCAACCGAAGGTGAAGATTCAAAGGAATTAGCTCAAAATGGGTGAGTGTCATGCGGAGGGAAAAAATGCCTTGTGAAAATCCAGGAGCTTCTATGCAAAGCCCATGAGGTAGATTTTCAAGTTCTGTGACATGGTGTGCAAGCTGTACAAGCAGGTCATTATACAAAACAATGAGGAAACTAGATTTCCCACCGCTCCCAGAAACGCGTCCCCTACTTATTTCTCGCACTTTCTGCATCTTTTTCTCATTTTGCGCCATTCAATTCTCAAATTAAAAATTTCCACAATCACGAGCATTTTAGTGTCTTGCTTTGCCTGGATGTCAGAACTCTAAACAAGCACCTCGTCGCATAATGGCTATGCCGTTTAAATGACATCCATAAGATGATAAATATTCAACATACAAAATTGGAAGCGCATGTCGGTGAGCAGCTTAGCATGCTGAAGCTCAAATGGATACTTCACTTCTGTCCGAAACGTTTCTATAGTGGACTCCACATGACCCTAGAACGCAGGGATACCAAACTTTGGTGTATGGGTTTATCACAATGTCTCTACTCTCTACACTGAAGAGCAGAGCAAACAAAGATTTGCGGCAACATGGAAAGTACTTCTGAACATTTTAGCTTCACCAAGGAAACGCGAATCTCATCTCCTGATAGCATTATTGCTGCAAATTTCTACAAAGTGAACAGGTTTCGCATTCACTAGGGAGCTCGCTCAATGGCGCTTCTGTCCTTCGAAGGAGGCTTGTCTCACTGTTACGATAAAATGCAGCACTGGCGTTTGCAAGTTTGGCATAGAAGTGAAGAAGACTTGCAATTTCTTCACGCCATCAGTTGAAGAGATGGCGCATCTTCTTGTTGAGGATGCTGACATCCTTTTCCGATCTCGGGCTTCCACGTACGCTCGGGAAATCATTCATGCTAAAAAGTGTCCCAACCCTAAGAAAGGCAGAGCTCTCCGTGGTAGGACGACTAAGCGCGATGCAAACAAGTCGACGAGATCGATGATGAGACAACAAGCTTGCCAGGTTCAAATGCAAGCCGCAGAGAGAGAGACACACACACAGAGAACAGATAGAGCTCCATCGCTTCCTCGCTTTTCCTCGAACTATGGCGTCTTTTAGTTGCGTCATAGGCCCAGTTGTACACACTTCCAATTTCTGCCTCGATTTCAGAAGCTCAAGAAGAGTCTCAATTAGCTCCAATGTTGCGCTGCAAAGGAATCGAACCTTTTTCTCCGGGGGAAGAATTTTGAAGCTGCAACCCCCGCATCAGTCCAGAAGAAGCTTGAAGATGGCAACTTCGCAGATCGAGAAGAATGTGGACCTGAGAGGTGAACAAGACTCAGAAGGAGTCAGAGCCGCAGCGTCGACGAGTCTTGTTCAACCTCAGAAAGGCGCTGCTGAGATTGTGCAGGAATTTTATGCAGCTTTCAACAGGCGTGAGATTGACACAATTGGTAATCTCTTTGCTGAAGACTGTGTGTACGAAGATTTGGTTTTCCCGAAGCCTTTCTCAGGCAGACAGGTACAGTTCTTGCTTCTTCTCATCATCTGCGTGCCTTGTCCGTGCTTCTTCCTCCAGCCATCTCCTTCGTTCAAGGATCTCCAGTTCTCGCATCTTCGTCCTTCAATCTCGATTTCCAAGTGGAAAGTCTCAAAAACCCCGGATCTAGAACCTTGATTTCTACAGTGAGTGAGCTCTCATACTGGAAGTATAGAGGATTCCCCATACATCATCATATTGTTGTTTGCTTGTAACGCTTCCGCCGATGTTGTGTTTTCTTCCAAGGAGTCTTCGCGATGTTATGTTTTCCCGCAACAATTCTCCCGATATTTTGTTTTCTTCTAAGGATTCTCCCGATGTGATGTTTTCTCGCAACCATTTTCCCGATATTGTGTTTTTTTCTAAGGATTCTCCCGATGTTGTGTTTTCTTGTACCGATTCTACCTCTCCCTGCATTTTCATAAACACTTCAGAAGTTAATCCTTGTAAACTAGTTGCGATGCATAATGATTAGATCGTAAACTGGCTGCAAATTCTCTAGCATGAGCCATGACCGAACAAAACCTTGATTTTTGTATTTAGTTCTTTGCAAAAGATCCTCCTGTGTGACACCTCTGAAAATCTTCATTTGTCATGCAGTGATGTCCAGGTAAGTCATTTTCTCTCATAGTTTATCAAGCTCAGTTTGCAGCAATTGAGGTTGAGTAGATTGCATTGTGAAAGGTTTGCATGTTTTTGACACTCATTATTGCATGATCTTCTCCTCCTCTACATCAAGCATTCCTACAGTGCAGTATGGAATTTTGATTCTGTCATTGTAGGTAGTACTTTGCAACTAGACCTTTACCTTCACAGTTTCTTGTACTCACTTCCTTTTTCTATTAGAGTGTCAGCCTATTGTGGAAAAAATAAATCATTAGCAGTTTTTGTGAGTTATGCAGAGCACTTCTTGTTGCAGTTTTGTGGTTTTGTCAGCGTTGGAAATATCTTTCTGCTCTATTGTTTGTTTGTTTGTTTGTTTGTCTACTTCTAGAGCATGGATTTCCATCTGTCATGGCAGCCAGCTTGTTTGCAATAGTTGAAGGATCAAGACTTCAGTAAATCTAGACACTTCTCAATCTTATAATGATTGTTGCGGTATCATCTTTGTGCATGTATGTTTGAAACAGATGTATTGCACTGCTTTTGTATGACACCAGCTGAATGCTCTGAAACCTCTACTCTGTATCTTTCTATCTTTGTAGGCCATATTGGAGTTTTTCCAGAAATTTATGGACTCGGTGGGACCTGAATTGGAATTCAGAATTGATGACATCAGTAGTGGTGATCCATCAGCAACAGGTGTTGTATGGCATCTTGGTAAGCACAGCATGTCAATTTGTCAAAATGTAATGCAATTGTTTTGGAGTTTCTCAAAGGAACAAAAATTTCATACTGGGTTGATTGTGAAACAGAGTGGAGAGGCAAACAATTTCCATTCAGCAAGGGCTGCAGTTTCTACCGATGTGATATTATTGAAGGCCAACAACAAATTATGTATGAGTTCCTTGCTGCATTTATGATATGATGTGTGATTTCATAACCAATTTGCTTCAGGTGCATGGCTGTCTTTGTGGAAAACAGAGGTTTTAAATCAATGTTGAACAGACCCAACAAATATATGGCAAGTTCACGAGAGCGTATGACATCTGGGACCATAGAAATATCATAAACTTTGTGTCTTGACCTGCCTCAAACACTAAACAATATAAGGGATGGCCATCATCTTTCACTGATGCAGTTATGGAAGGGATGCTGTTGAACCTGCTACCAAGCCTGGTGATTTCACTCTTGTAAGTATGCCCAAACAATAGACAGTGCTGTAGATAAGGAAGAGCTTTATTTCTGCACTATAGAACCCATGAGTCCTATAGCATTTGTATCAGGATGCATGGAAATAATCAATCAAATGAGTCAACACGTCAACAACTATCAGTGCTAGTAAATCTGCTGCTAGCGCAAAAGTTTTTGTGAAGATCTTTGTATAATTGACCTGGTCGTATGTTTAATGCAGGACTTGAATCTGTGATTTAGATTATGAATTCAAATCAAACTTAAATCTGAGTCATTGCTATTAATGTTTCTTTTTGAAGCTTTTTTGCAGATAGCACTAAAGGGAGTTGCTGCTTTATTGCGACAATTTCCATCCCTTGCAGACCGGTTCTAGACATCAGAAGAAGTGGTCTGCTGCATTCTTGAAACTATTCTCCCTACTTGTGCACAGGCCTCTCTCATAAGCAGGCTGTTCTGTTAGGAGGGGAAGACCACCTCTACTTAGGACCTACACAAAATGGTGCTGTGGCACAGCTGACCAGTATGGATCAGCTAGTGTTAGGAGATACTACAATTACACTTTATGAAACACATATTTTGATTCCCCATGAGGCAATCCATGCCTTCATATGAAATGGATTCACTCACTTTTGCTGATTCTAGCAAATTGGTTGATAGACAGCAGCAGGAGACAGAAAATTTTTATTATCTTCCAACACTAATGTACCAAACCCAGACACAAAACAGCCTTTTGAACACCTGGGTTCTGTCCCTCTGTGTGCATTGAAACTTGGCAATGCAGATAACCATAGGTTTCATTCATGCTGTTAGTGTGTACACACCTCTTGCTTATCCTGCTATTGTAAGTTGTTTCACATTGAGCAATGGCTATTCATTAATGAATCTTCCCTAGTTTCAAGATTGTGAGCTTGAAATGCTGGAACTGAGGAACAAAAGAAGCCTGTATGAAGACCAAGAGGTTGCCAGTAGGTTTTTCATTCATAGGTGTGTTTCTTTGTGTGAGCTTGTCCTGTTGTAAAGATGAGTCCAATTCTCATTGCTTAGTCCAAATGCTCCAAACAATTTCTTTGTGCATTTGACCACAAAAAAGTTTGTCCCCCCAAAATCAACAATCGGACTTTTGTTGGTTCCAAGTTGACACAAATTGGTGCCAAATGCAACACAATCCTAGTTACAGGGATACATCCTATCTTCCTTAGGTTAATAGAATCCAAACCATATATTGTGAAGTTCATGCCATGAATATCAACACAAGGGGATAGAAGTGAAATTTTGCACCGAAAACATAATTGCCTATCATTTCATAGAATGTGTAGGAGGAACCTCAATGTTATATTGAAGAACATGATCTAGAACACAAAGAAAACATCAGTATTTCTCCTCACAAATCTCCTATGGCATTTGATTGTTCAAAACAAGTGTCCAAAGGCCCTTTGGAATAGTTGTGTTTGAAAGATTTCATCAAATGTATCCAAGGACCAATTCAATATTAAGTGATATTGCAGAATATAGAGTAGGACATAAGGAAAACCGCAGTGTTTCTCCTTGCAAGTCAACATCATATGATTATTCAAAACACATGCCCCATAGCCCATTGGAAACAGTTGTGTTGGAAACATTTCTTCAAATGTATCCAATTTCCAATTCAATATCAATTGATATAGAACAATACAGTGTAGGACATAAGGAAAACATCAGTATTTCTCCTCACAAGTCTCCTACATCACATGATTATTCAAAACATGTGTCCAATAGCCTATTGGAAATAGTTGTGTTTGGAAGATTTCTTCAATTGTCTCCAAGTTCCAATTTAATGTCAAATGATGTTGATCATGGTCTAGAACATGAGGAAAACATCAGTATTTATTCTCACAAACCTCCTGCATGACATGATTATTCAAAACATGTGGCCAATAGCCCATTGGAAATAGTTGTGTTTGAAAGATTTTGTCAAATGCACCCAATCTCCAATTCACTACCAAGTAATAATGAACAGTACAATCTAGAACACAAAGAAAACATGAATATTTCTTCTCACGAATCTCCTACATCACATGATTGCTCAAAGCATGTGTCCAGTAGCCTTTTGGAAAATAGTTGTGCTTGAAAGATTCTTCAAATGCTTCCAAGTTCCTTCCATGGAGTATGTGTCATGTATGATACTGGAAGTAGTTGTAAATATTCATGCCAATTATTATATCCTTAAAATAGTTGTAACTATTCATTCCAAAATAGGCAAAAGCTGAAAATGCACCACAAAGATGCCAAGTTTCTTAATCCAACCCACAGGATTTTAAGAAATCACAGGTGTCACCCTCAAAATATGACTATGCCCCAAATTCAACAGAAAACATTTCATTTCTGATTTTGTAAGTCTTGGTCTAATTATATAATCCAATTGACCCAATATTCAAAATTTCAATCATTAAAGTTGCTCCAATTTAAATGTCCTCAATTTTGCTTCAATGTCCAAAACTCATTATTTTCATAATCAATGCTGAACATGGGCATCAGGTGGCATGTCCGGCATTTATTCGTGTACAGTTTTGCAAGTAGGTATAAAAACATTTACACAAACAACATCAATTGATAAAAATAAACCATCACCATACAAATCTGATTTGCACAACAATCATATGCAATTCTTTTGTAAATTCCTTACATGATTTAAGTAGTTTAATGTAATTTTGTCCAAATCAACAATTTTTTGTTCATACTTATTCTTCCATTTCAAACAAATAAGTTCAGCCTTTGGTATGTGTTATATATAGCATGTCCTACTACTGCATGCACTTCATTAATAGTCTGTTTGATACAGGAAGGCACTCAAAGCAGCAATTCAGATTATTAGGAAATTTGTGGTTTCTGATATGCAAATCTGAAGTCCTCATAACTATCAAAGCAAGTTAGTGAAGCATGAAATGACAAAATGGAATTTCCATTGTATGGGCCTGCCCTGCACAAGGGCATTTCACAAGACAACACACCCACCCATGAGGTCATTCTGTGTTTGTAAGCCAGCAAGATGAAAATCACTTTCTAACAACCTTAATGCATGCAACACAATCCCAAGGTTTGACATGGTTTCAGTGCCTAATTGACCTAATGGCACTTACTCTAATTAGGTTGACATCTACCAAAGCCCATTGATGACCTTTATCACAAAAAGAATTGCAAACTAGTCAAAAATCCCAACCACATTGGGCTATTGGATTGATGTGAACTCGCAGACAATATAAGCAACCCTGTTAATGGTTTACTATGAATCAATTGATAGTTTGATAATACTAAATCCTTAATGAATGGATGACCATTCTCTAGACTCATTGTACCTCACAAGGAATTACATTTCTCCTAACTTCACCCATCAGAACATAGAAGAGCATCCTAAAATCTGGGAAAAAAGCTTTGTAAATATAGGTTACAATATAGTAGCATGGTTCCTATCAGAACAGAACAACACAAAAAGCAGTATGACCCAAAGCATGGAAATCACCACACATCTATAACTTGTTGGACATTACTATATCTCTCATCTACAAATAGATCATAGTAAATCTTCTCACCAATCCAAGAAAAATAGTCTACCATAGTTCACAGGCCTGGGGATATTGCCTGAAATTGAAAGCTGCTGTTCACCATAGAACCTTTTTAATTGTTGGCCACTTTCGATGAATTCAACATTTATCCAGCATCCTACCTGAAGTTCTAACCAGTAGGTGCTGATTTGCGCCAAAACTCATGTCTCACTACCACTCATTGCAAATAATTCCAACATTTTGATTTCAAGTAAAGGTTTTGTCCTTTTATCTAAGAATTTTTATGAAGTTAAATAGAAATTTCACCCAACCAATGAATACCTAGTAAGTGCCAACTTCCAAAATCCATAAATTGAAGTTCTAAGCCTGCAAAAAAAATTTGGAGGTCAGTGAATACTTTACATTTTGGGAGCTAGGAAGGAAAATTGAGTCAGATTTGAATCAATGTTAAAATCAAGTCATCTCGGAAGAGAGATTGCTTGTCAATTCATGCTAAAATAATACATCTCAGATCTGAATTATGACCTGCATGCAAATTCTGGTATTCAACATTGGTTACACTTGTACAGCATCTCATACTCATTCAACTTTGTGTGCAAATTCAATCAGATAGTGTATGAATCACTCAAACAAATTGTCACAAACAACTAACCTCATAATTGTCCAAAGGTGAGACCTTGATCAACAATTTCCTGAAGTAAATACTATTCACACCCATGATGACTTTCCCAAGGTTTCAATAATTTGATGGACATTGCCATTGTGTGTGCACACTGGCCCTTTTAATGTAACTGGCCTTGTTTTCTGTCTGACACATTCAAATTGTGCCCGTCTGTTCTGGTTTCCAGGGTCTGCTGGTACAACCTCACTCAAAAACTCCTCTGCAATGTCTCCATCATCATCCACTCGCAGCCTCTCTGAATACCACTTCAGACCCTTTGCACACAGAGACACAAATTTGGTATCAGGAAACAACCTTGCTTTTGTCTTGATATCATATACCAAATCTCATTGTGGTCCTACATCCATCACTTCCATCGTCTTCTTATGGACTGTGTTTAAAGGGTGCCTAGTAGAAAAGAATGCATGGGCATACTCTTGTTGTAAAAAATACAGATAATCCCAAACATATGTGCTACAGTTTTCGTTCCTCTTTACTGTATGGATGGTCTGACCAGTTCAAAAGATACACCCAAAAACAGAGCACAAAAGTTGATGAAAAGGAAAGATTGGAATGACAGTTGAAGGTCCAAGAGAGGTTCGAAGGGACCATGGCCCCAATTAGATAGCAGAAAGATCTGGAAAGTGCCCTCCACCTGATAGAAGACAGAAAGAATGAGGCTCCAACATGGATACCAGGAGATCTAAAATAAGCAGATTGATATGCAATCAAAATATATCAGAAAGAAATGCACCTGCACTCCACCATTCCCATAAGTGCATTTGGAGACAACTGGAGGGGGGTACTGACGAATTTGACGAATCACCGGAGGATCAACTTTGCGTTCTTGAGGAATTGGCACTTTCACTGTGGTTTTTGGCACTTTTTCTGCTACATTTCCTGCAGCCTTTTTTGCTCCTTCATTCTTCCTATGACTGTGGCCTGCATGACCAAAAAGCCTACGAAACAGTCCAGCCATTGTTGACGCCCTTGTTCTTTCTTCTCTCCCACAAACAGAATGCTCTAGTAACAAATTGAAACCTGCTTCCACAACAAGATTCTGAGGCTCTCTCAATGGCCATAGCAGTTTGATATCTTTTGTATTGCCATTTTGATCATCTTTGAACTCCTGAGTCTTTGTTCCTGTGGTAGGTTAGATGTGGTTGTTCTGTACCCCATTCACTGATAACCTAGTCATCATCTGCATGTCCAATTGTTGAATCAGTCTTATCCCTGCACCATTCAAAAGCATTCACCATAACCCAATGAGTTTGCTCATTTACCTATACACTCTACAACCAAGCAAGCATTGCAAGTTTAATTTCAAATGAGCAATGCCATAAAGTCTTGCCGCAGCACAGCTCCATTATGAGCACAGATGTTGCAAGAAACTTTGGGGGAATGTCTATTGGTGATCAAAAACCCTATCCTACAGAACTGAAAATTCTAAGGAGATTGTGAACTATAACTATCAGCATTCAAGCAGATCAGTTTATTGATAGTGGTAAAGTCTGAGTTTTGTACTGCAACAATGCTTTTATGTACCCTGATCATATCTACTTGATATCATCATATGCCCTACAAAATCTCTGGAACCTGGGCCACTAATGGCAGATCTGAAGGTTCCTGGTTTTGCATCAATCTGTGAGAACACACAATGATAGAATGGATTCAAAAGCGAACTTTGAAGAGTGCCTCAAAATCGACAATCACATGTCGGACGTTTGTACATATTTGAAGGCAATATCAAGAGAACTTGAGCTAAAAGATGAACATCCGGTTGCTGTCAAGATGATTTCATGATGATCCTTAACCGACTTTGAAACCTCCAAGAGAATACATTTGCTATCCTCACAATCTCTAAGACTACGTAACATTCCGGTAATCTGGGATCGTATTTGAGATGAAGACAGGAGTGTTGTTTGCACCTGATTATTTGAGGTTGATGTTCAAGGGCGCCAGCCAAGTTCGTAGAAAAATGACGAATTCCTCCTGCACAAATATATTATGGCTTCGAATATTTTCAAGCATCTGATGGCGTTCAAGGAGACCTGAAATGAAAAGAACGGAGATCCGGAAAGAGTTCAGAAAAACCACGGGCTTCGCACCACGTTTAGAACGAAATTTTGTACCAGACTTAGAAAAAGCGTTTCCGAAAACCTTCGGAAAAGAATGCAACGAGAGAGAGAGACAGAGAGAGAGGAAACCGCGCGTTGGACGATCGCAATACTTGCGCTAGAAAAATCGGATAGCTATTGAGAGCAAGCAATCAGATGGGCGCAGAATGGAAGAAGGTACACAGAGAGTCTACTTGCAAAATATCAAAACATCCTCAGAAGTTCCAAGAAATGAAGCAAATGAAACGAAAAGGATCCTAAAAAAAGAAACTGAACGGAAACACATAACAGATTCGACAACACGATCCGCCAGTAAGAAATTTTCTTTCCCACACAAAAGCAACAAGCATGTCACCAAATTGAATGTCTGCGTACCTGCTTGTGGCAGAGAACGAAAAAACATCACAAGAGACTAGGAAGATCTTCCGGATTGCAAAAAAAAAACATGCCAGTCACCAAAGCGCCAGAGAAAAAGAACTGGAGAACGCCGGAGAGATCTGGGCTTTCGATGAAAGAGGGGAGACAATTGTGTGCGCAGAGGGAGGGAGGGGGAAATGTAAAGAGGAGAAAAAGGGAGATTGCAAGGCAGACGTACACGATCTATCAGGAAAGCTTGAGCGATGCGCTATTCCTTCGCAATTCTCCTTCTATTTCGCTGTGTGAGTGCGATGTTTGCCGGTGCTGCCGCTGAGGAATTCGTGTTTTGCGCAACAGCTCCCGTCTTCCCCCGCCATCTTCTTCCCTGTTCGCACACAAGGAAACGACGGCCGTCTCTGTCCAGGTCCCCTATTTACCGGACCTGAATCTGGACCTGGTGAATTGAGACGTGGACTACTGACTGAATTTTTCGGGACCTGGATTATTGGGACCTCAAATTCCCCCTTGGTCCTCCGCAACTAAAAGTTCCTTGCCAACTGTTGTGGGTAGTGTGGTTTTTTTGTTGGCGAATTTTCGAATTCTTTCAAGCTGAAAAATATGATTTCGAAATGTAAAAAGGAATTCTTATTAAAAAATGGCGTTTTAAATTCACCAGATTTTGAAAAAATCAATTTTAATTCGCCAAATTTCTGCAACAGATTCCAGCAAGTAGTCAAAATTTGAAAGGATTCTTATTTGTTTTATGTTCATATCTAGTATAGAGCCGAATTTGGTTAAGTCTTATTGTGGATAATTGCTAGTTTGGCTACATCACAAAATTGAAGGAAAAACAAAACTGGGATTGGGGGCGTTGCCATCAATAGGGCCAGTCAAAAATCTCTTGACCTAAATTTCTATAAAGGGTTAGGTGCGTTTTCCTTTAATTCCTAAAAACCCGCATATGAAGGGGTTTCTGCCATGCAGTGGGTTACTTGTTTACTCATTTGCTCCTTAAGAATGGTTTGTGGATGTGAGCAATTTAGCAAACGGATTATGACAATATGAAGGGTTTGAGGTTTTTTTTTTCAATTTTCTTTTAAAAGCACATCCTATGTGGCATGGAATGTTATCTCAAAGTTAAGAAAAATGTTTGTTATCATCAACTCTTCATAAAACTTAGATTTATAACGAAAAATGTGATGTTATGTATCTGACCCAAAAATGGCAATTATCTCCATATTAACTAAAACTACCCCCATCATCTTGTAACCTCCTTGCTTGCCATCACTCGCTTTGTTGTCTGCACTTTTCTCAAAGAACATAACGCAAAGAGTAGTAGCTCTCCTACCACACTCAATTGTGTCATCAAAAGCTCTCTGCAACATCTTAGCAAAATTCCATATTGACGAACTGGTGCCCTGGTGCCAAACTGTGCTAACGCAAAACAAGTAGTTCTCACACAGAAGCTTCAGCATCACCTTGGACGGCTGCAATGACCAAGCCAGTGAAGGAGGTAAAAATCCAAAGACTCAATTGCATTGCTGCATGTTTTGAATGCTTGTTTTCCTAATTCACAAAATAACAGCACAAGAAAATGTGTTAAAGAATCTTAAACCAGTTCCGATAAAACATCATCACTGGAATTTAGGAGCAGGAGGAATGTTACAAATACATTATCTTGGGTCATAAGCTGCCTACAGACTACACTAAATTTTTCCCCCATAACACTCTCGTACTTAATCTGAGTCTCCAGCAAGATCCCTTTTTTAATTCGACACACCTGGACTGGGACCTGAATTCAGGAAGCCTAGTGGCCTCCAAGAATGAAAAGCCAACTAACAAGCCATGGGGTCTCTCTCTATCCAGGTGCCGTCTGTGACCAAGACCTGGAACAGGACGTAGATCAAGAGAAAAGTTCTCAAAAGCTCCCAAAGAGGTCAAAAGTAAATTATGATTGACTCTAAATTCTAACCTTGGCTTGTCATAAAGGTTTGTCCAAGTTCCCATCCAAGTTTGGAGTCATTTTGTTTTGGTGGGTGGTGGGTTGAGTCTTCTATTGGGACTCGAATTGGGACCTGAATTGGGACCTGGATTGGGGTCTGCATGGTTCAACTAAAACCCTTTCTTCTCAAAACACACGCATACACAACTGTGTTGTTTGCCGTTGGGAATTGAATGGAGGTGGAACTGGTGGATTCTCTGAAGCCATGCTTTTGGAACTGCAATGATTTCATTGCCTGTAACAATAGATAGATCGATTTACCCCATCACGAATTCCATCTCTCTTTTGCAACATCATGCCACTATCACTCACTCATTATAACAATCATGCAATACTAATAGTGGGACCACACATAGAGAGAAGACACAAGCAAATTGCTTGTCTACTTTCATTAGTCTACTCTCTTTTGCTGCTCAGAAATGGACCCACACAAAATTTCTAGTGTATCTTGACGGGCACCTTATCCAGTGGAATTACATTTCTAGTGTATCTGACGGGCACCTTATCCAGTGGAATTTCTCCTCGGCCAAGTGTGCGATATTTTGAAGCGTGCAATGTCTTCGCTTTTTCAAACAAAATCCATTCTATGGTCAGGTATCACAAGAATTTTTTTTTTTACCCATTTTTTCCACCGGATGACACTGGAGTGTGGCATTCATGAAACAAGCGAACTTCCTCCACATGCTCCCCTCTGGGCTCTGTTTGCATGCAAACTGAGGACCTTCCATTGGTGGGAGGAGGAGTAGGAGGCCTATGGATGACATTTTTGACTTACAGCATTCTTATTGACACAAAAAGTGCAAATGTATTTCAGTTGTGATCAATCACAAAAAATTGTTCAATTGAGCATTCTGCTGTCAGGTGGAACTGGATTAACACAAGAACTCCAACTCCAAACTCAAACTAAGGGCCACTTCACTCTACATCGAGTCCCTGGGCCCGATTTCATAAGTCCCAAGAAGTGGCAAAGTCCCATGGAATTCAGGCCCTTGAGGTAAAATAAACAATATTATTCTTGGGAGTTGGTGTGCCATAGTGTGAAAGACATGGTCCCAAGCCCAAGACCCACATTCCATGAGGAGGGTAAAAGTTCATCAGTGTGTCCTCTTAAGGATGAGAAAAAAGGAAAAAGAAAAGTACTGAAGTCATAACTCAAGTATTTAAATCATTACTGCTCTTCCAATGAATGGACCAGATCAAGCCAGTTTTTATTATTTGAATTTGAAAATGGTTGAGACTTGTCTTTGGAGTTGGGTTTCCATATGTGCTCAACCCAACTCCTTGCCTAAGTCTCAACCCATGGAACCAAAATGTGTAGTCATGGAGGACTCCCACTCATGGACTTGTAAGTCACACCTTAGTGTAAAGGACTTGGTCTCGATTTAGAATACTAAACCAATCAGATTGCATGGTTGAATTGGGACGTATAAATCAGGCCAAAGTGTGAAGTTATCATGAGATGACCTTAAGGAACATTCTAGAACAACTGAGGCTATGTGGCCTCACCACAGGGCAGTATGTTTGGACAACCCTCAAGGCCTCCTCCTCAACAATAAACATAAAAATAGCAAGGTCAAATTGGTCATTGTTGTGGTGTAATTCTCCAAGTCTAATGGACCACCATGAGTTTTTTGAACTCCTGGTGGGAGTCAGACTGCTGTTCAGGGAGTTCCCCTGATTTTGTAATGTCACAGAACCCGCTATTTACACCACAGAACAGGCCCTTGGGGGCCAATTCTGCCATCCATGGGGTCATCAGGCTTGCCTAATTATTATCACTTATGGGGGATGAATCGGCCAGCCACCCAGGGCCCATTCTCTACTTTGTTTGATGATGATAATGATGATGACCCACAAGAATGGGGACGCAGATTCAATCTGAAAGAATCTCAAAACATATGATGACGATGATTCAAGAGGGGTTCATCATCTGAAAACCCAATCAAGGAGTGAGTGTAATCTTCACAATGATATCTCGTTGAGAGATTGAACAATCTGTAAGCTCAAAAAGCATTTGCAAATCTTTGTATGTGTACTTCTCTCACCCAAAGCTTCACACTGTTCCCACAATATTGCCCGTTGCATTAGCCAAGGCAAACATGAGATGCTGAACACACAGTTAGGAAAATATTTTCACTGAGATGAGTAGCCAAGCCCATTTAAGTAGAAGAGGCCCAATTTTTTTCCTTTCTAGGGCTGGGGGAGAGGGTGGGGGAGCTTGAAGATATTTGGGGTTTGGGAGTTTTGCTCTCCAAATGTTCCTATCAGTCTTCTCAATTTGTTCTTGATTTGTTCCTTAATTTTACCCCATATACTTTGTCAAATGTTCTCTATGTTATACCCGTGATTCCCATGTGCCTCCATGTCATTCCAAATAGCCTCACTTTTCATTCAATCAATCTTGCCATAGTCTTGCTCTTTTAGCCTACATACATGGGCAAAATGGAAAGACTAAGCAAATTCTATCTTGGGATCGTCCAAACTGTGGAAACATCTAGCTTGCTAAAATCCAAAATTCGGAAACTTCTATAAGGAGACTGTAATGGGCAATCATTGAGCTCACACAAAAAAAGGTTTTAGACTTTACTTAGAATGCTTTCACAACCCAAAAATAGAAATCACACTACATGACCATACCTTTATGAGGGACAAGCACACAATAGAACAATTTGATCTTCAATGAACCATTGTGTGGTAGGGTTGGGTCATGTAAATGCTGCAAATGAATTCCAGAAAAAAATCAAACCTAGGAATACATGTAGGTTTCCAAGTCTCATTCACACATTGTACAAAGTTCTTACACTGGTGCGAAGTCTCTTCCCATAGGCAAGAGCAAATAAACCTCAACATTTCGTGGGTACAAAATTCAAATATAGGAAATATTTAACTTGTACTCTAGCAACCCTAGGTTGACACCCATGCAAAGCCTTTATACCAGGACTAAGATGAAGTAATTGTTTAGACAGTTTTTTTAACAACACACCACCGGGCTGATATATGAACTTCAATATAACTGCCCAACGCTAGTCCAAACTCTCAACTTAAAAAACTCCACAGCTGAAATACTGTCAGGTGGGGGAGGACAAAAGGCTGGAGAGTGAAATCACCCACACATGTAGTGTGTTTGGTTTCTCCACCTCTCTCAATTGAGATATTTATGTAAAGTAACTCCCGATCTTGTCGCCAGAGATCTACCCTTTTGTTGGTGATGAACACATATGAGAGCAAAAACAAAAATACGCTCTAAAAGAAACTTACCATCAACAGCTACCTATCAGGCATTCACATATGGCTGTCAAATGTCTGCATCACAACATTAATGGTGTATGATCCAATCCTGTGGGCTACGCCACCAGCTGTCCACAAGACAGACAATGGAAATAGATGATAACATAATCTTCCCATTGATGGATGCAAGTTGCAACAGCCAAAGAGCTACCATAGTGGATGTCAATCTATGCCATGATCTTAGCTGACTTCAAGTAGAGACTATCTACCACCTTGCTAATGTTGGAAATAGTTTCAAGTGTGGATGGGTAAATTCCATCAGGCTTCACATCATCAAAAATGATGAGACATCCAGCCCCTTGGTCCAATGTCCCTGCAAATTTCTTGTCAAGGATCATTTGTGAGAGCTTCTTTTCCACAGCATCAATGGGTAGGCCAATGAGCTCTGAAATGTGAGAGATTTCAACACGAGAAAACGGCTCAATCAATCGGCACAGATTCTGCTCCAAAAGTGTGTCATATAGGGAGGATAGATGACGGTGGACAATAGGGTCCTGCTCAAGTTGCTCTCGAAATGTACTTGAAGCCTCTTCAAAATCCTTTAGAGAGCGCTTGCTGTAAGCCTCAGCTACTGCTTTCATTGCATCAAGCTCCACACCTGTCAAAATCATTCCCACAACCATGGACTGCTGATTTAATATCAAGCATAAAGGCTTCACAGAACAGAGTCTTTCTGGCTGCAGAAGATATGGACAGTATACAGCAGACTAAATCCAGTAAATAAGCATGCAATAGAATGAAAGCATTGAAAGAACATCAGGTGCATGTCTGTTTGGAAGTAATATGCACCCAAGATTTACTGTATTAAGGAGTCTTGACAAAAGCAGAGCCCCTTTCCCTAAATATTTCTCATAAGAACAGAGGAATCCCATTCTCACGATTAAGGAAAAGCAAGGCAAGGTTAACACTTCTTCATTAAGTGACCAAAATTTCCAGAAAAGGATTGACAAAATTTGAGAACAAAGGATCATGAAACAAAAACCAAACAAGGACAAAAAACCAAAATAAACACGAATGCAGTATGAAAAACAGTGCCAGTCTCACAGCTGTTCAGGGACCATCAACAGTAGCATGTATAATAGTGACTTCTCTATCACAACTTCCCCACTGACTTCATCAGCTCCCTACAGTGATAAAGGCCAATGAAAACACTAACCTGCATACCAAGTTTCTGCTGCAAATCAGAAGCAACAGGAAAACTCAGCCATGCTACTGGCTAGCAACAAACAACACAAGGAGATAACAAAAAACAGAAAGACACAACAGGATAGACAAAACACACAGAAAAGGACAACAGGGAAGAACAAAGACCAAGTACGCTTACAAGAACCTCCCCATGTACAAGACTCTATACAGAATCATTTGGAATACCCCAAATGCAGAAATTCCGAAAAGAAAATTTTCTTATTGAGCAACCCTCTAGTCCTCTTTAACAGACTCTTTAGAGGGTAGCATTTAACAGATGGCTTTAACAGAAGGACAATAAGACTGATCATCTGAGAGACAAAAAACTCTTTACAACTACAAAGCCTCAAAATCCTGTAAAATTGACTATTGATAACTCCCGACTTAGCAGTAATTGAGATATTGGAATGAACATGAGGCATACAAATCAAAAGGCATTGCTTGTTACAACCCAAAGATCACAGTGCTGGCACTTGCAGAGAGTCACCTGCAACAAATGCCTTATGACAAACGGGGACTCTGCTCTTGACCTTAAAATAGGCCCCAAAGAAAAAGACACAGACAAGAAAAAACAGAAAAACACACTAACAAGAGAAGACAAAGAACTCTCCTGATCACTTAAGACTTTTAAAACTTTAGAATGACCCTCAGAGGAGCTAAAGTCTTACTACTTTGAACCCAGAAGAGAACCGTTTAGGTAAGCAAAGCATGCCCTAAAGAATAAGGAAAGGACTCTTAACAAGGAGAGACTTAAAAGTGAAAACAAGAGAAGAAGAAACAGAACACAAATAAAACACACAAGCAAAAAGGAGACAGAACTCTCCTAAACACTTAAAGACTTGTAAGACTTTAGAATGACCCTCGAAGGAGCTAAAACATTACTACTTTCAACCTGCAAGAGAACTTTACAGGTAAACAAAGCATGTCTCTAAGAAGAGAGCTTGACAGAAAAGCAAAAAAGAAAACAGGCAGAGAAAAACCAGACACAAAGACAGAACCTTTTCTGGAAGTGACCCAACTTTAGAAAATGGACCATCCTATCACCCAAAACAGGTAGCTGGAGGGGCCTCTATAAATCCAAAAGAGAGAATCCACAAAGTGACATATCGTGCATTACGGAGCCCCTTTCCCTAAATGTCAATTAGGCTTGTCATTTGAGGTCATTCTGAAGCAAATTGAAGAAGACAAGTCTGTCACGTAAACCCCACACATTAATCTAAAGTAATACAAGAAATACATGTTCAAAGGTACTTATACTTCATGTGTGACAACATACCAGCAAACAGGAAAAAGAGGTAACCAAACCTTACAAAACAGAGAAACACAAAACAAAAAACTCAAATGAAAACAAAGTAAAAGCAAAACTGAGGAGTGCTATGAAGTTTGAACAACAGAGTACATGATGCTCAGAGACCTTCAACAAGCAAAATATGCTGTTGACAAGCTACCATAACATCCCCATAAGATTCATCAGCACCGAACAGTGGGTGAACAAGAAAGAACTTACTCCAAGGGAAAACTAAAGTCCAGACAAAGAAGGGACTAAACAGAAAAGTTCCAACAGAGCATGATAGCTTGCCCCACCAGTGTAACAGTGTTATCTGGGCTTTCAATCTTTTCTTCAGACAATGTGTGCAGCACTAGTGGACCCTCTAAGGTGCAAATGCACCAGGGATCCATTGTACAATACAAAATAAATGGACATTCCAAGAGCCACTGGATCCCTGAATGGAATCTAGTCATCAACTGCATATGTTCAACTCTCATTAAGCAGCTCTCCTCAGACTCAAAAAGGAAAACAAGACATTTCCTTTCAATCATGTTCAGGGTTTGAACTTTGAATGTGCAAGTAAAATCATGAAACTGGAATATAATTGAAACTTGCAAATCAAGATTTAGAACAAATACTAAATACTAGAAAATCTAATTTCCAAGTGCAATAAAACTGCAGAAAAGATCCTCCAGATTGAAACCCTAAAAATGGATTTGAACTCCACTGACCTGTATACTCCAATCCAGCTTTGGATGAAATGAGACTCCCAACATCATCAGCTTGATTGGTCATAATCTTGCACAAAAGCATATACTTGAGGCAGAAAACAGCACGTGGATCGCCCAAGGCATTGAAAGCTTCAAATGCTTCAAAAAAGTAGCTGAAAGCAGTCTTGTAATCCTTTTCCTCTGCATGAAGTATACCACTCTGGAGATCAATAGTTCCTTGTTGTGCAGGAGGGACATAAATGGCATTAGCTGCGGTGCGGGCTGCAGTCAAAGCAGCTTTTGCTTTGGGCAAATTCCTCAAAGAGAAATGAAGCTTGCACTCAAGAAGATCAATGTCCACAAGCAGAAGCTTGTCATCAAGCCTCCGTACCTCACGTACAAGATTCGTCAGCAAGCTCAAAGCCTCCGCGTACTCCTTGCTATCCATCAAAAGAGAAGCGAGACGAGCTTCGACTCTCTGTCTCAAGAACATTCGCTTCTCGGATCGAGTCCACTCCACCATCTCCCTACACAAGGAAATTTGAAGCTCCGACGTCCCCGGTATCTTCGCCACCGCATCGATGATACCTCTCACGATCTTCGCCGTCTTAGCCTTGGGCACCAAACTGAAATAAGGCCTCAAATCCGTCAACAAGCTTCGCAACTCCTCCGCTTTCTTTTCTTGCGACAGGATTTCAGACAACGCAGTTATAGCCTGCTCTTTAATGCGTAGAACCTCAGACGTAGACGATGGATGGTACAGAATCTCACGCAGCAACGCAATGGCCTCCCCAGGGTTGGAGTCTTTATTCTCCAACGCGATGGCTAGGGTTTCATTGGTTGGGTACGCTACAGACGACGACGACGACGAGCTCAACGACGCTGCTACATCTTTCCCTATCAAGAATTCATTGAATCCCGAGACAGGCGGCCGCTCCAGTACTCTGCTTGCCATCCTTACCAAGCAACTAAAACTGGCCAAAAATCAAAAATCCGCGCACCGGTGCGCTTCCTTCTTTCCTCTCTTCCTCGCGGAGCTCCAAACCCTGAAAAGAGCATGCACGAAAACGCTTCTCCCGAGTGTGAAGCAACATAGCCACCTAAATTTCCCCTACCCAACATTACACCACATAATATACATTCCAGCATTTTAACCCTGCCTATGGACAGGCACCTAGTTTTCCCCTACCCTACATTACAACACATAATATACATTCCAGCTTTTTAACCCTGCCTATGGACAGGCACCTAGTTTTCCCCTACCCTAGATTACACTGCGCGTAACTTACGTTCCAGCAGCGATCTCCAACTGCCTACGACTAGGTACGTACCTTTTTGTACATTAATTAGCAACCTCAATTTCCACTACCTAACATTACACCGCGTAACTTACATTCCAGCTTTTTAACCCTGCCTATGGACAGGTACCTAGTTTTTCCCTACCCTACATTACGTAGCTACCTAAATTTGCCCTACTGAACGTTACACCACGTAACTTACATTCCAGCTTTTTAACCTTGCCTAAAACTTAGGTTCCATCTGCAGCCTCCTACTGCCTACGACTAGGTACCCTACATTATGCTTCCTAGCTCACATTCCAGCCTTCCATGTCATGGTTTAAGAAAATGGACAAGTTATGGTTTTAAGTGGACTAAAGGCTGCTCAAGTTAAGTTTTGGATTTATGTGTATTTACAATTTCTAGGATGTAGAATTGTATGGTTTATATAGGATGGAAACTTTTTAGGGTTTGAGTTTTAAGGTTTATATTTTAAAATCTCCATGTTCAAGTTTTAAATTCAAAGTTTAGGGTTTTAATTTTATGATTTAAGGTAAAATTTTAGGGTTCATGATGTTGGGTTTGGTTTATTAACATTTATATGGTTTAAGGTTTGCATTGTAGGGTTTATATTTTAGAGTTTTTCATTTCAAGTTGGGGGGACCAAGTTCAAGGTTTAGATTTTATGGTTTAAGGTTAAATATTAAAGGTTTGTTTTTGAGGGCTTCAATGTTTAAGTTTCAGGGGTCAAGTTTAGGTTTTAAGTTTTACATATCTAAGTTAATAGTTAAAAGTTTATAATTTATTTTAAAGTTTGGGTTTAAAAAATTTAAGTTTAGGTTTTAGATTTAAATTCATGGTTAGATTTAATGAAAAGGTTTAGGGTATAAGATTGTTGAGTTTGAGTTTTAAATTTAAGTTTTGGAGAACTTGTGTCAAGTTTAAATATGTATTTTAAGTTTAAGTTTAGGTCTAAGGATAAGAAATAAGCTCAAAATTTATGAGCATTATTACAAAACATGTTTTCATTTCATTACACATTTTATTTTCACTCTACCTAACATTGAGTGAGAGGGGCTTTCTAATCATATAAAACTTTTCATCTACACAAGGTTTACCTTTAAACTTTTGTTCCAAAAATTTAGGACATTCCAAGACTACCAACTCTCAAAATGAAAATTCATCTTCAATCTTCCATAATGTTTCCTTTTCATTACCTATATTCTAAGTAAACTTTTTCTTGCCTTGTCTTGTACCCAACCCTTTCCTTTTTGCTTTGAACCAACATTGCTCACGAGCCTAAAATTAAGATTCCAATAGCTTGGTTGTTGGTTTTTAAATTAATTTTAGGGTTAGGGTTTAGTTTTAAATCAAGGTTTAAGTTTTATGGTTTAAATTTAAGATCAAGCCTAAGGGTAGGTTTTATGTTTAATGTTTAGATTTAGATTTAGATTTAGATCAAGCCTAGGTTGTATGTTTTATGTTCGAGTGTAAGAATATAGTTATGGTTTAAGATCTGTTTTTAAGTTTCAATCAAGGTTCAAGTTTTATAGTTAAGATTGAGTTAGAGCATTAAGTTTAGGTTTCAGATTTAGCTTTAATAATAGGTTTAGAGGAAATGTTTAAAATTTAGGTTTGGGTTTTACATTTAGGATTAACTATTAAGTTTTGGGTTTATGATTTAAGGTTTGCATTAGATATAGTTGTATGTTTTGGGTGTAGTCACACTAATAAGAGTCATAAAAAATGTAACTATTGTTTAATTCTTCATGTTTTCATGTCAAAATTTGTATTAATGTTACAAATTTTCAATGTTTTTACGTGACAATGTTTGTAATAAAAATATGAGTAAAATGGTCCAAATAGGTGATGAAACTACTCATTAGGGGTTTGATCAGGGTCAAATGTTATGTGAACATTAAATTTGTAGATTAATTTACGTTGGTGCAAAAATTAGAACCAAATTCCTTTTTGCTCAAAAAGTGCTAAAAGGAATTTGGTCCTAACTATAATGCTTCAGGGAAATCTTGAAACAAGTAAGCTTCTTTTGCCTACCATCACACCTCGGACAATCACGTTAAATGTCAATTACAACAATTTCATGTTGAATTTTGGTGTTTGGTCAAGTTTTTTTGGAACTTTCTGAACAACAACAAAGTGAAGATGAAGGGGACAAAGAAGGTGTCAACATGGCACAAAAAAAAGGTTGACTAAATGTGATATTAAGCAAAACTCTTATATATTATGGGAACATGTTGACCAATTTTGGACGAATCTAATGAATATATTATATTAAAAGCATTTATAAAACACCTTAACCAATGATTTTGTTGTTTTTTTCATTTTTTAAAAAACTTGAAACATTTTTTAAATGACATTAATATGCCTCTTAAGGAGTAGGCATAAATAACTTCTTCCTACACCTTGCAATCTACTTATGTGTGAAGGTAAAGCTTAAGGTTGTGTGTTAATTTGGAATATAGTCCATGTAAAGTGTAACTAAATGTGGATTTGATTTTTTCCACATGTGAGCCTTTACTTTGATAAAGTGAATGGCCATAGGTTTTATCAAGCATAAAGACTTGTGTTAATTCTATTTTTTCAAAGTTTCATGATGTTTGGTGGGTATCACATGAAAAAAAACCAAAAGAAAATTGTGGGGCATTTAATAAAACAAAAAACCCATCACAATGGACATTCCACTTTTTAAAATGTTTTAGGAACAATGGATGAAAATATACCACTATAAGGAATAACCTAATTACAATCAAAAAAATTGTATGTAGTTTTTTATGTTTAGGTTCATGATAACCATCATTTCATGTTTTATGATGGGTGAAACCCATAGGTTGAAGAAATATTCAAAATTCAAAATCAAATTTGATGATATCATACCATCCTAGGCCTTTATTTTGGGAATGCCCCCACATTGGGGTTTCACCCTACACAAACAAAATTGGGCCATGCTAGGATTTGAACCAATGTTAAGTGGATATCATAAAAATATGATATCCATGCTTTTCCAATTTTCAAAATATGTTTTAAAAATTGGGTTGGATCTTTTTATTCTTTTTTAATTTTTAAAATTTGGCAAGGATATCAACTTTTTTTAAATAAAAATAAAGATCGGATCTCAATCTTTTGGATACCTTGGGAAATATTGGATATTCAAGGCAATTATCACAACCTAAAATTCAAAATCCAACAATTTTATTACAAAAAGCCCATGTATAATAAGATGAAATTATAAATTATATGTCCACAAGTTCAACTCACTCAAACTTACCATTCTACTCTTTTGTTTCTTCTTCTATAAAAACATAAATTTCAATCAATTTTGTCAAATTAAAAGGTGAAATGCAACCTAGCTTGAGATCGTTAAGCCAATTTTATTTTTCACAAATATTAACTTATCTAAATTATCTAATTGTAGCTAACGTTTCCTTAAGTATCCCCACCCTAGAAAAAATATTTTAATGTCCTTTTCATCAACTTGGTACATCCTAAACATTTGCAATTCATTATTCATTAATTGCTTAGTTGGTTCATTAATCCCAACAATTGCCTCAAGAATGTCAAAATTGAAATTTTAATCATTTAGTTGATTTGCCATAGATTTAGATTTTGCCATAAGGTGTAAGTACATGGTGGGATTTCAAAAAAATTGGTAACAAATATTGTTTATCATAATTTTCCATAATGGAAACACCTTGTTCTTGACCAATAAAAGAAAAAACCAATTGGGTTTAAATCTTGGGTCTAACATTAAAGATAACATGTTATGGAGTTTTTTTTGTTCATACTTTTTTAGGATTGAAAGTAAACAATTTAAAACCCCATGTACTTCATTTTTTATGCTATATGTAAACATTGACAACTCCAAAACCACACCAAAACCATCCTCCAGTAGATGATTCATGGAGAATGTAATTCCATATTCTTCTTTAAGTTTCAAGGTCATGTTAATTATTGCATGCAAGACATTAAAAGTTAATGAATGCCCATAGGATTGATTCAACACACAAACACTCACAACTAGAGAAAGAACATCAATGATGATTAAATGAGATAGGTGCCAAGTTAGAAATGGAGGAACAAAACTAGTAATTTTCACTAATGTTTTCCAATGGTAAAAAATAATAATTATTGCCTTGAATTACAATGTTTTTTTAGAAAAAATTGATTTTATTTGCAAATATACAAGAACAATTCATTTATCAACAAAATAGTAATGTTGGAATTCTCACAAATAAACAAAAAAATTTCCATAAACAAACAAAAACATCAAAACCACAATGCATAAAGACAAAATTAACTTTGCTTTCACTAGAATGTTTAATTTTTTTGGCTTCAAACCAACTTTAATGCAAGCATTGTTCCAATCATGTTGGCTTTTACTAGATTTCTTTTGGTAAGTGATACATTTTTATAAATGTTTTTGGTAGACTTTATAGAATCATATTGAAAGCCTTTACAAACTTTCTCATCTATGGTGGCATATTAACATGCATTGGAAAAAACATGCCCAATTTAAGATGTCCCTTGAAAGCTCTCTTCCAAGCCCAAAATTTCACATTTCACAATTGACTTGAAAATGCTTATTATTATGTGCAAATTTGAACCCTCATTTTTTACATATGTTATAATCATATTCTTCAAATGATATGCATCCAAAAGATCATTAGTCAAGTTTTTTTGCCAATGCTTGTCCTATGGTTTCAATAGCTTCAAATAAGCCAAGAATTACATGCCTTGGCTTCCAATTAGATCCCCAAAAAATTATAACATTTAAACATCATGAACACCTTTGGACATCTAGAAATAAAAATTGGTAATAAAAAAATGCCATTATTCAAGGAGAAGCAAAACATATATTTGCTTTTTTTTTCCCACAAATGCAAGATCAAACACTTTCCACAAATTGCAAAGGTAAATGACTTTTCATTACCAAAAATGTATGATCCTCCAAAACAATTTTCATTCCACATCATCTTTTTTGAAAGCAAAAAATTTAGATATGGAAAAACCATATGCATTTGTTCTTTTGTTAACATGTTTCTCCACACTTCCTTTCACTTCAATTTTGATTTCTTTCTTAAATTTTTTGAAAGGTATTGAATGGTTTGCATCAACATGTGTTTTGAGACATGTTATTCCATTGTATAATATGATATTAGACTTGGGTGCAAACACTCAATCATGAGCCACACCCACCCATTTAGGTCATTACTTTTTAAATATATATTTTTGAATGTTTTTAGAAATATATTTATTTAATAATTAAAAATCTTTAAGATGTTATTTATATTATGTGCTAAAGGTTACATTAAAAAAAAATCCGAAAAACAATTAGGTGGGTAAATATTAAAATTTGCCAAAAATAGTTGGGTATGAATTCTTTTACATTGTAAAAACATTGGTTACAACTATTTTTAAAATGTTTTAAAGTATTTTTTATTCATTAGAGTGATTTCAAAATTTTAAGATATGTGTATCAATGTATTGAAAATAACATTGTATAGAAACTACTCCATTTGTAGTTTTCTTTTTTTACTTCTAAAATGTTTAATGCATAAAACTAAGTAATGGTTTCAACTATTTTAGTACATGTTTGCAAAATTACACCCACCTTTCCTTAATTTTGTTTTAGGATTTATAAAGTACAACACCCAATTTGAGGTGCATCAAGTGTAACTTTTGTATTATCCTTAACAATATATATATAAGGATTTTATGATGTGAAGCATCATTTCATCCATTTGTCTCGTCATCCATCCGTCCTATCATGGTTTGTTTAATATCATCATACTATAAGTTTCTATTATATATATACCACTTGAAACCATAGACTTTGGGTAAATCCAAGGAACAAGAAAAATTAATCAAAGGAACAAGAGAAATTAATCAATTTTGATTATATGTAAAAAAAGAAAATAATGTTCTTTGGGAAGTAGTGTAGGTACCACACGCACTCTCGCCGCAAACAGAGCCCGTTAGAAGCTCTGGCTTTTGCATTGGGTAGTATTCAGACTTGCACTAAAAAGCTGACAATGTTTTTGTGTTATTAATGTGAGCCAGGATGAGGTTGTCAATGGGGAGATATTTGGATAAATTTGACCCATTTTTTATGGTCACACCACGAGGAGTGTTTTGTGTAAACAAGGGGGAAACTGATCTTAATAGGGTGAGTTTGAAGCAAAAGAAAACAAGCAGTCTAGCTAATAGGCAGGGCAACAAATGCACCCAAAAAAAAAGCCTTGCAGAAGTGTTGTTTTTTAAACCTCCAAGAGCAAATGGGTGATTGACTCTCCTTTTCTTTAGTTATTTGTTGGAATTTAAAACATTGCTATGATGTGTGTGTGGGTCTAATTTTGGGTGGCTTTCATGTGATACAAATGGTGGATGATCTGGCTTTTGAATGTACACCAGTTGCTGTCGTGGACCAAATAGCACTTTTCCTCAATGTGAGCCAACCAACATAAGACATAGAGAAAGAGAAAGTGAAAAAGAAACATAAACCCTAAACCCATTTTGGGTTTCAATTGTGTCTGGCATTATTATTTTATTGTGATCTAATGCTCTATCGATGATGCCATCTTCCTTTATGGCTTGGTCAAACCTTTTCTGTGCCTCTCTTGTTATGTGTTTTATAGGAAGCAAGGGAAGGTTTAAGGGAGGTAATGGCTAGCGGTCACTTTAATGTTAAGCTACCTACATTTCACAATGATAAAAGTTCTAAAAAACATGGTCATATTCCAGCAATTCCAGACCTGGACCACCACTTGCTACTTTCAACACCTTCTTTGTTTGCATAAATGCCAATGTTGCTGACGATGACATCCCAGGGAGGTACTTGGGACTTTTAGAAGAAGATCAATTTTTTACGATATCACGAGTATAATGTTTCACATCCGATTGTAGAAAATGAGGATGGTGACACATTACAAAATGACACTACAACTTTCGGAACTTTTTCCTCACGTATTTTGTTGTCCAATTTCCAAAACCTAAAACCCCTAACCCTAAACCCTAAACCCTAAAAATTGAAAATCATGGTTCGATATCAGAACTAGGTATTTTACTTTGTGATAAATGTGGTTATATATTGGAACCAGGTATTTGATTTTTTGATAACTATGGTCATTGTCCCTAAAAATTGCCCTGATACCCAACGGGGGTTTGGTGGAGTTGCTAATAATTGTCGAACCTAGGTTTAAACATGAGAAGTGAGCTAAATGGTTATGAAAGGACTAGGATCATGTTTGATACCTTTCTGTTGATCTTTGTAGCAATTGATGCGGAGGAGGAGTTGTTGCTTGCAAGTAATGAATCAAGTTTGAAGGAGCTGGGACATATGCAAGGTGGGTGACAGGAGCTCATTGTGGTGGCGTCACTCATTGATCGCATTCCAAATCTTGCAGGCCTTGCATGTACTTGTGAGGTGAGTAATAGGAGAAGTTGACTACTTCACATGCACAATTTTAGCTGCACCCAGAGCCCCAGGAGGGGGGGAAGGGGTTGGGGTTGTGCATAATTTTGAGTACAATGGCTTATGTATCTATGACATGAAGTCCAGAACAGCATTGTGCAGTTGTTTGAATTAACAAAGAATTGTCAATTCTATTTTGTGGGGAGGAAAAAAATCAGAATCAAAGAACCACTGGTTCTAGTTATTTCAAAAACTTCAAAGAACGAGTGGGGTTTTCCTGAAAAAACCAATGGAAAACTAGTGGTTATATAGGCAATCATTTGATTAAATTGCCCAATTTTTAAGGAAAACCATAGTTATATATCAAGACCAATTCTTTGATTCTTGAGAACTGTGTTTTTGATGCCTAAGAACTGCCCTAATAACTATTGGGGTCTGTTGGACATTTCCTTGATTTTGATAAAAAAAACCTTTGGTTCTAGGTTCTTTTAAAAGTTTAGAAATCAAAAAACCTCTGGTGCCAGTTTTTTTTTAAATTTTAGAATTTCAAAACCTCCAGTTCAAGTTCTTTTAATATTTTTAGAAGAACCTCTGGATCTGGGTTTTTGAAAATTTCCAAAGGATGGCCATTGACATGAAAAGAATTGGTGGTTTAAGGTATGTTCTTTGACCCAATTCTTTGATTTTTTGGAGCCTTGGTTAAGGGTGCAAGCTTGATGTGTGCACCAAATCACTGGTGGCCTTTGAGATTTGATGAACACTCCTGGACATTCCACAACTTTGAATTCCTTCCAGGTCATTGTTTGACTAGAAAAGTGTCAACATGGAGTTTGCAGCATCTGACCCCGACCCACTAAAAGATGAAAAAAAATTACTTAAAGTTGTCCCACCAGCATGCTGCATCTATGTGGATTGTTCCAGAAGATGGTTATCTGTGATTTTGTTGTTTTCACTGACCTCCATGCCCCCTAGACATGTAAATTGCACTTGATAAAACTTTTCAAGTATAAGATATTGTTCTTGTGGTTAATACTGTTGGTGCCGGTGGTGTTGGTGGTGCGGATGATGTGTGAAAAAAGAATCTAAGTTGTTGCATGTGTTATCAGTTACAAGGTACTCCAAGTTTGTATGGTCAATACTGAGGTCAAGAGCAACAGCAACAGGGGGACAAGGAGTTCCCCATGACAAAAGAGAAAGAGCACGGCCAGAAATTTGAAAGTCATCACATCCCAGGTTATGGTAATCATCTTCCAAACCACCAAGGGACAAATTTTGACCTAAAGAAAAAGAAGGATGTTTGAATCTCTTTGATATAATAAAGGACGTCTTCCAGATCTGTTACTGCCACTGCATTACCTTCATTGTTTTGTTCTCAGTTCACATGCTCTCTTACATTCGCAAATCAACTATATGGTTCAGAGATCAAGTCTAAGTAAACCTTGAAATCACTTTTAGAAATCATTGTGAGGGCACATCATTGAGGGCAGTAAGTGAGTGGTTTCCTTTTTCTAGCTAGATTTAAACTCCAGCCAAACAAGAACTTTCCAATGGAAGACTGATCCCAATGTTACAATGAATACCCTAAATCCCTGACAACAATAGCAACAAGGTAAATTTAGGGTGTGCCAATTCAAGCAACCTCCAAAATACATACATACACACATGGCACTAATAAACAAGAGTGTAGGAGAACCCCCCCCCCCAAGATTTTAATATTAATATCAGCAACAAACCTAACATATATTCTCCACAATGCCCAAAGACATACAAGAACGTATGCGTGCACACATTGTGCAACATGGTAGTGTTTTGGCTACTTTAGCAACCCTTTGGCAACGCCTAGAAGCTTAGCAGAATGACGAGCAAACTAACTTTTTGAAAATCCTGTTCCACATATTAATGTTATAGTAGAATTCAATCAAGACACATCATAATCTGCACATGAACGTTGCAATTGCCTACAGAGAGAACGGTGTGCCAAGCAACGTATAGAGTTAGCCAGGCCATCTGAAACGCCATAAGAGCAAAATAATCATCTACGTTGAGAACGATAAACCGTATAACAAGTGGTAGCACGTGCATGACCTTCTTTTGGCAACGACGCATTGCAATTATTTGGAGATAAAAACACGTCAGCTCGAGGACATGGGATTGTGGAGAAATGGACACAATCTGTGGATGCAATGCCAAAATGTGGATCAAAGAACGATTGCCAAAATCGAGCAACAACAACCCACAATTTTCTGTATTGCGAGAATGGCAAAGTTATGTTACTAAGTCTTCCTGCAACATCGCAAGAGCTGGAAGTTCTTTTAATTAGTAAAGAGAGAAGTGTCGTCAAATCTCAAAATCCGATTTGCATGTACAATTCAATGTTGGCATTCACTTCGCTTGGTGCCAAAGTTAATGAATCGGTAACAAGAGGCATTGGACCGTATTCCTTTCATGTTTAAAGTGAGCTTTATCACAAAATCGGTTCCCTGTGTCCTGCCGAAGGACAACATCCATAGTTTACACATCTATACATTCATGATACGAAGAGCGAACGTTAAAACCGCCATGTCGTTATGCCATCGCTTGATCCAACGACGTTAGATCGATTGTTAACCATGATGTACAATATCAATCCCTATGTCAAAGTGTTCAAAATGGCAAGGGATATGATGTAACAAAAGGTGCTCCCACAGATCTGAAATTGTGTCTCATTGCCTTTCGAACAAAGGATGCCTACTGATACAATGTGTCGATGGTCGATGAAGTTGCTGCATTGATGGTAAGAGATGGTTCTGAGGCTGTAAACATAAGTGACGTTGTCGTTGTTTAGCAAGCTAGCCCATTTTAGCGCATTTCCAAGCTACATGTGGGATACATGGCTCTACATTATCTGTTGTTATTTTCTTACGGTGAGGATGGATAACATCTGAATATTCCGCTCAATGGTGTTGTTGTTGATGCAGATTTGGATGAAGACCATGTGAAAAAATTTGAGCATCAAAGAAAGCATCACAATGTGATAATGGTTGAATTTTATGGTTATTGATTTCAACATTGAAATGTTGATGGCATTGTGTTGCTTCGGGGTGACCGATAGAAGCATCAATACATTGTGGATGCTTATGCGACTATTGAACAAAGCCGCTTGAAGTATCTACGCCTGAATAAAAAAAAAACTTCATGCAAGTCTTTATCAAGGCCTTCAGGACGCCATCGCTACAGGCTACCATTGGATAAAATATCATTCTGCCATCTTTTTTCACAGTAGGTCCACATCACATGGTTTAGAATTTTCAAGATGCCATGGCAATTTGCAGATGGGCCTGTTGCCCGGATGCGTTTGTTACATTCACTTACAATCCTTAATGGCCTGAAATCAAAAGGGCATTGCTGCTCGGACAACAACTTGAATGTTCAAAATCAAGCTGAAGGAATTGATTAATGACATTCACAAAAAACATATTTTGGGAAGCATGATTTCGAGAATTTATGTCATTGAATTTCAAAAGCATGGGCTGTCGCATGCACACATTCTCATCTTCTTTGCTGAAGGTTGCAAGCCACACACGATTGAGGATGTCGACCGCATGATCAATGTTAAATTTTCGAATCCAGAGACAAACAAGTTGGCCCACAAAATAATTGCCAAATGCATGATGCATGGTCCATGTGGAGCTGCGTTTCCAAATGTCCCATGCATGGAAGAAGGCAAATGCAAAAACCAATATCCACGTAAGTTCCAATCCGAGACAATGATGAATGTAAATGGATATCCTATTTATCAACGTAGAAATATGGGGCGCACACTTTTGGTTCATGGTGTTGAATTGGACAATCGTTGGGTGGTATCGCACAATGTCTATTTATTGACCAAATATGATGCACACATCAACATTGAGGTTTGCAACAACATTCGTGTAGTCAAGTATTTGTTCAAGTATGTTTATAAAGGACATGATCATGCAATTGTTGAAATCTCACGCTAGAATGACAATGCCACTGAAAGGAACATGGTCAAAGCTGATGAAATTAAAAAATATCTCGACTATTGCTATGTATTTGCATCGGAAGCAACGTGGTGGATCTTCAAGTTTGATATGCATGAGCGGTTTCCTACTGTTGAACGTCTACAATACCATTTGCCCAACTAACCAATGGTGTTGTTCGACGATGACAATGATGTGTAGGAAGTGGTGGCATGGTTAGCCATTTCTAGAACGATGTTGATGGAATGGTTCAAAACAAACCAAGAATCGGAAGTTGGACGAAGCCTTACGTTCGATCAATTCCCTCAGTAATGGGTGTGGAATCGAAAGTTGAAGCGATGGACAATGCTCAAAAGAGGCTTTGCCATTGGTTGCATGTATTATGCATTCTTGACATCGGGTGAACGTTATTATTTGCGAATGCTATTGAACTACGTTAAAGGTGCCACATCTTACGAGCATTTGCGGACAGTGGATGGCAAAGAGCATGACACATTCAAAGATGCATGCATTGCAATGGGTTTGCTTGTAGACAACAATGAATGGCATCAAGCCTTGGAAGAAGCTAGTCTTTGGGCCTCAGGATGACAATTGTGTGACATGTTTGCCTCCATGCTGATGTTTTGTGAGGTGACAAATCCTAAACAACTATGGGATGTACATTGGGAGTCTTTGACCGATGACATTGAAGCAATGACACGTTGTGAGCATGATGATCCATTTGTTACCCTTTCTGAGGATGCGGTAAAGGATCGTGCATTGTATGAGATCGATCAGGTTCTCATCCGCAATGGACATCACATGGAAGATTTTCCAATGCTTCCCAAGTCTAATTACGTCCCTTCTGTTCATGGAGGAAACCGATTGGTCTAGGAACAACTGGCTTATGATCAACATTCATTGACCACAAATGAAGACAATGCAGAAGATAGGCTCAATGATGATCAACGTAGCGCATACAAAATTATTTTGAATGCCATGATAAACAAAGAAAACAAACTATTCTTTATGTATGGCAGTGGTGGAACCGACAAAACATTTGTTTCGATAATGCTTTTGTCCCATCTACGATAACAAGGTAAAATCGTGTTTGTAGTTGCTTCATCAGGAATTACATCTTTGTTGTTTTGGGTGGCAGAACCACCCATTCAAGATTCAAGATTCCGATTGATCTGCATGTTGAGTCGACTTGCAACATCACACAACAAATGAAAGTGGTTGAGTTGGTGCATAAAGTTGATCTGATCATTTGGGATGAAGCACCGATGATGCATCGCCGAGCTTTCGAAGTTGTTAATCGAACCCTATGTGATTTGATGCAATTGGATGACGCATAAGCAATCGAGAAAATCTTTGGTGGGAAAACCGTGGTCCTTGGTGGGGATTTTTGATAGATCTTGCCTATTGTTCCCAAGGGAGGACGAGAAGACATTGTCAGTGCTTCGTTGTTTCGATCGCATTTTTGGCAACATGTTATGATTCTTCATCTTCATATCAACATGTGAGTCATGGTAGCCAATTTTGAAGAGTAGCAAGAATTTGCCAAATGGGTGTTGAATGTTGGAGACAACAGTCTTCTTACCATTGTAGAAGAAAAAGGTGTTGATCTAGATTGGATCAAGATTCTGTCCCATATGAGGTTGCTAACAGAAGATTGTAGCTTAAGAAGATTAATTCGAACCATCTATCCAGATCACCAACGCTAGTCTGGAGATGCCATGTATCTTATGTAACGCAACATTCTGGCCTTCAAAAATATTGACGTTAATGAAGTCAACAATGCAATTTTAGAATTGTTATCTAAAGAATTGCACACGTACCTGAGCGTATATTCTTTGACTCCAATAGAAGAAGTGCAAGTGTTGATGCAAGAGTTTCAATGGATTCATTATATCCGGTGGAATTTATGAACATTTTGTAATTCAGCTGTATTGCAAATCATAAGCTGGAACTCAAAGTGGGCATGCCAATCTTTTTGTTGTGCAATCTCAATCAATTAATAGGATTGTGTAATGGTACGAAGTTGATTGTCAAGAGATTGGGTTAGTGTGTCATTGAAGTGGAGATCATCATAGGGAACAATGTTGACAAACGTGTGTTCATACCTCACATCATCATGTCCCCCTCCGGGACTGATTGGCCATTTGTTTTGCGTCATCGTCAATTTCCTGTTCGAGTGGCATTTGCGATCACAATCAACAGGAGTCAAGGTTAGACATTGAACAACGTTGGGGTATATTTGCCATCTTTAGTCTATTCCCATGGTTAGTCGTATGTTGCTATTTCACGGGTCATAAGCAGTGCAAACATCAAGATTTTCAGTGGCCAGGGTCCCGATGGATACATGCAGAATGTTGTATATAAAAAGGTTTTGGAAATGTAGTTTGGAATTGTAATTTTGTAATATGTACTGTCAAGTACACACACACTTGTGCATTAGGCACGGGGTTCTGTCACGGACGTGATGGTGACGGACAGTGACGGTGCGAACTTTTCCCAACTGGGAGGCGGTGCGGACTTTTCCCAACTGGCAGACGGTGTAGACTTCTCCCTAAATGTCGTGGACGTGACAATAACGGTGACGGTGCGAACTTTTCCAAACTTGGAGGCGGTGCCAACTTTCCAACTTTAAAGTTTCCCAGTAGCGTCCTAACAGTATGAATAGAGAGCCTCGAGACATTGTCCCTCACTCTCGTCAAACTGTTGTGAACGGCAACTCACACAAGACTCGGAATAACACTCTAAGCTCCAAAACTAGAACTAGTAATACTCGAAGCGAGAAAGCTAGAAGAGCAATTGGACTTGGTAAGGATACGGGTTTGGGACATTTCTAGGGTGTCTAGACGAAACATGAGAAGCTATGGTTCGATATGTTAGTTTTCGCTTTTCCCAATCTATATCCGAGTTAATCTTTTCTAACCAAGAGAGACCTAAGACGAGAGGATTAGAAGGAGAACTAATGATATTGAATACAATAGTACTTCGGTGCCCTTCTAGGATAATGTCTAAGGGTTTAGTTTCGTGAGTGACATCTCCTGAAATCAAGGGCCTACCATCGATAACCTCTACTGTCACAAGGTATTTCTTAGGGACTATAGGAAGATTATGACGTTTTACAAGATTTTTATCAATAAAACAAGCAAAGGCTCCGGAATCTAACAAGGCTTTAACTTTTATGCTATGTGGATGAAAATCTATTTTAAGTGGGATATTAAAACAACGAGAAGGTTCAGAGGATAAAATAGGACCTGATGTCATGGCAACACTTGTCAGCCGCACGGTCCCTAATGTGGCTGGCTGCTGTCGTTTTTCGACTCGATTTCCTTGTGTCTTGGCTCAGAAGTGCTTGAGGTGTACCGAAATTTGTGCGCCTTTGACCCCTGAGGTTTCAAAGGGCACTTGTTTAAGTTGTGGTCGGTGCTCGAGCCTTTATGAGGGCTACCAAGAATGGAAATATGTTTGCAATTTATGCAATTCCGACATCTCAACCTGTTCAAGAACCAACCAAGTTACCAGCAAAATATGAAGAGTATCGAGACGTGTTTGAGAAGAAGAATGCTGATACACTTCCTCAGCATCGACCTTATGATTGTGGCATCGAACTCCAAGAAGGTGCGCAACCTCCCTTTGGTCCAATCTACAGCCTCTCCCAGAATGAGCTTGCTGCATTGCGAGATTACCTTGATGAAAATCTCACGAAGAACTTCATTCGACATTCCAAGTCACCTGCTGGAGCTCCTATCCTATTTGTCAAGAAGAAAGACGTCTCCCTTCGGATGTGCGTGGACTATCGTGGACTAAACAAGGTCACAATCAAGAACCGGTATCCATTGCCGCTTATTTCAAGACTTCTTGACCAACTCGGTCAAGCAAAGATCCACACCAAGATTGATCTTCGTGGAGCATACAACCTAGTACGTATCAAGGAAGGTGACGAATGGAAGACGACATTCCGAACTAGGTATGGACACTTTGAATACAATGTCATGCCTTTTGGTCTTACCAATGCACTTGCCATTTTTCAACATTTGATGAATGACGTATTCCGAGAATTTCTAGATGATTTTGTTGTTTGTTATCTCGACGACATATTGGTTTTCTCCAAGAATGAAGAAGAGCACATCAACCATGTCCGGCTAGTATTGGAAAAGCTACGCACTGTTGGACTATATGCCAAGCTGGAGAAATGTGTTTTCCACCAACCCCAAGTCAAATTCTTGGGCTACATCATTTCTAGAGAGGGTCTATCCATGGACCCAAAGAAGATTCGGACAGTCACCGAGTGGAAGAAATCGGCTACTGTTCGAGACATACAATGCTTCCTCGGTTTTGCGAACTTTTATCGAATCTTCATCCGAAACTATTCCAAGATTACTGCTCCATTGACCCGATTGACTCGCAAAGACAAGCTCGAGTGGAATGCGGAAGCAGACCAAGCATTTGAAACTCTGAAGAAGGCATTTACAACGGCACCTATTCTGACGCATCCTGACTTCCAGAAGTTGTTTTTTCTAGAAACGGATGCTTCTGACTTTGCCCTTGGAGCGATCCTTTCACAACCCGACAAAGACGGATGCCTCCATCCTATCGCGTTTCACTCACGAAAATTTACTGCTGCCAAGATCAATTAT
>Ga0209611_10001656_pt1 | contig 38437 bp, 24 predicted proteins | sample S1TSphgellanicum_3_FD_187693 | JGI IMG/M metagenome (GOLD analysis project Ga0209611, IMG submission 187693) | Host-associated microbial communities from peat moss isolated from Minnesota, USA - S1T2_Fc - Sphagnum magellanicum MG (SPAdes) (version 2) | ecosystem: Host-associated > Plants > Peat...
GGGGGGGGGGGGGGTAATAGGAGCACTTGTCCGGGGTGGTGGAATAATAAGTGAGGAGTTGGGTTTTTGGCCTCCCCTCTCTCCCTTATTATTATTTTTATTATTATTATTATTTATTTATTTATTACCCAGCACTTGTTTGCACCAACAAACAAACAAATCCACTAGTTCTAGCCCTTTTTTTTTTCTTCTTTTTTCTCCCTTTTTTTTCCCATCCCATTAGGTCAAGATGTCAAAGGCTTTCCACCCATCTTCCCCGCCTCCAACTGTTAAGTTTAGTATTTACTATCCCCCCCTCCTCCGCAACCCCACCCCTAACCCCTACCCCCTAACCCCCCCACATCCATAATAAGTTATAATAGCCACACAATTTTCATGGGAACGTGTGTAGTATTATGGAATATATGCAATAAACCACTTATCTTTCATGGGAACATAGTGTCATGGAATATACAATCCACTACTTATTTTTCATGGGAAAATAGTGTTATGGAATATATACAATATATTCCAATTTTTTTCATAGAAAAATATTTTTATAGAATACATTACTCAACTTTCATGGAATAATATTGTACCACTCTCTTTTTCATTAAAAAAAAAAAATTTGTCATGGAATTTACCTCTTGTGTTCATGGAAAAATATTGCTACGGAGTATACCAGTTCATTTTTCATGAGAAAATATGGTTATGGAATATAGCACTCATGTTTTCATGGGAATTTATTCGTTATGGATTATACCACTCGATTTTCACGTACAAATGTTATTATGGAATATGGTTGTGAGAATATTTTTGTGGGAAATATCGTGAACATACTAGGTACTAGTAATATCGTCTACTACTGGTGGGAGCACAAGAACAGATACAGGAATATGTCAGTCATGGGACAAGAATAATCAAAATTATGACCCAAAATAGTGATAGAGGATCAGTATTATGTAAACATTAGTTGTCTTGAGGTTTCTAAAATTTCATCAACTTGAAACACACAATTTATCAATGCTCTTTTATAACTTAAGACATCTTTCTGTTCCTAATTTTGAAACCCAATATGGATTTAGTCTGCTCCAGAGAAAATTTTGTGAACTTGTTGCACAACACATTATTAATTTACCAAATCTTTATGTTCTGAAAGATGAGGTGATTATTAAAGTGGGACAGATCATTTTGTAATCTCTTGTGAATTTTTTCCTGTTACTGTGTTCATGTCATTCTGTTTGTGTTGCCGGAACCCTAGCTTGTTCACATGTTATGATCATCAAAAAATTTGCCAATGTCAGTTGGTTGGCAAACTCATTGACGCAAAAAAAATTCCCCCTCTTTTTGAGCAAATGATAGCATTCAAAAAAACCTTAGTTCACCCACCATCCATCTAATACAACACAACATGATGCCTTGATGGCTATTGTGCTTTCATGCTGTCCATGCAAGAATATTTTACACACTCAAATATGTTTCATTGAGTAATATGTAATCATAATTCCATGATTGAAATAATCAAGTACACTGAGGTATATAGCTACCATTAGCAAACAAACAAGATATCGCAATGGATTTGATGGAGGGAGTATTTCTATTTTGAGACTGGTTTTATGAAATTAATTGTGTTTCATCTTACAAGTTTTCATGAATAGTATTTAGTTATGCTTAATCCATAGAACCATAGTAGTATACATGAGTTCCTTCCAGCTTATATCAATCAAGCATGCAGTACAAATTGAAAAGTCAACTTGGTTCCTTTTGTCAAGCATGATTATTTTATGAGCACTACATGTAGAATTTTATATAACTCACATAATATTGAAGGAGATGATTGCATTGGTAAATTTTTTTTATTTGTTCTGCTATTACCATGATAAGGAATGAATGAACTGGCCTGCCCACACACATTTTTATTTCTTTTTAACAAATTTTGTCATTTTTCAACAAGAAAATTGAAAAAAAATTGGATATTTCTACATTCATTTGTTCTTCATGTTTTCTCAATTCAAAGAGGGCTGCACCTTTCCTCTTCAAAAGATTGAGTGGTTTGTGTAAAACCTTAAACCTATTCAAAATGGTTGAAGTTTAAACTAGACCTAAACCCAACATGTAGAGAGATATGGGTGGTGCCCAAATGTATGTATTGGAATTTGGAACGCAGTGAACACACTTTCAATTATTAGGATGGAGAAACCCCAAAATATTTGAAGTCAAAATTAGGGTTGATAAAATATGTTTGTCAACCCAAAGGAATTATGTTATCCAGCTTTTATCTTTGTATATTTGAGGTAGTGCCAATTGTGACCATGCACTTGAAATTGTGTACCTAAATATATCGGTATCAAGGTTCCATGGGGGACACCTAAGCATGGCAAACCAAGTCTCAACCCTAAAGTTTTGTCAATAATTGAACCTTAGCTCCAAGAATGGAAACTTGAAAACTTTGTCAAGTCAATAAGGCTTGGGTTTGGTTTAGTGACACTCTATTATACCAAGTGTTGGGTGGGTATCAAGTTGGGTATCAAACATTTGTATTTAACTGAAATTAAGATGACCAAGTTTCAACCAGCTCAATACCTGCCCCATGCCCCTAAAACAAGTATAGAACTGACCATTGCACCAACACAATGTCCTACACAAGCATATATATTATTCAATGTGCAATGTCTTGTTGAACCCTTGGCGAATGAAAAACTTAGAATGTGAGAGAAGGATATCTACTATCCCCCATGAATTGAATCTAATCAGAATGGAAGGGCCTGAAGATCTAGAAGGTCAGAGCAACATCTGGGTGTTGTTATTAACTGACTTAAGTTGATGTGTACTACAGAGTCGATGCTCCACATGATATCAAAGATGTTATAGACCTGATGACCAAGACGGCATTTCCAAGTTAGGAATCCTCACAAATACTTACTTAAATGACACCACCACATCTCTAATTGTCTGAATATCCCTATATACCCTGGCTCTAAGGATATAGAAGACAAAGGATGATCTTTCCTTTTGGAATGTCAATCAACGTATGTAACTCTTCATCCATCATTAATATTAGTTCCATGGAGATGGGGTATGTACGATTGAGTTGTTGAAAAAAACCTAGTGTGGCCAAGGTCATCCACAATCAAAACACACAAAAAAACATTATTTCATACTCATTCTCAATCATTTTAAGTTTTGACTATATGGATTTAATTGTTTGTGGCAACAATTGTTAGTTCTAGATATCTTTTTGATACTTGACTCCTGATGGATGACCATGATTCCCAATGGACCAACATACATACCACCAATATGTTCAATCAATACACATGACTCTCCTGAATATTCATTTGTAAACTAGGATTGTTTCAAGATAAGATTCCACATATGCAAGATGAAACACTCATCCAATGCCATCTTATATCCTAGGTACATTGCTATTGATTGCAATAGAGCACAAAGGGGGGAAATTGGTTTCCTATTTTCTTTGTGGTTCATCACATAATAATGTTCATTGTGTTATTTCACATGCCATTAGGACAATTAGTGTTAAAAAGGCGTATTGGGCAGTTATCAAAAATAGGAACAACTCCCCAACGGTTATTAGGGTGGTTCTTGAGGTTCATAACCATGATTCACAGTATCAAATCCGATATATCAGAGTACCAGATCTGATGTATAGACACAATTTTCAAAATATTGAAACAAATATTTCATTAAAGCTGTGGATTCTTTAAGGTTTTAGAAATAACTGGAACTGGTAGTTGTTTAATACTCATAATTTCCTGTTTTCTTTGTGAAGAGAACCATTTCTTGATGCCCGATCATACCCAACCGAGACTATAGAGTTATCCGTGAAGTAAGAAAAACACAGCACCTGAACCCTGAGTTTGGTCATACACAGGGTAAGATTCAAAAAAAACCTGCAAAAAAAGTACAGTAGCGTTCAAATGGGGATGAAACTCAGAAAACCATCAATTTTGGTGGTAAACTGAGTTTCATCCTGTCTTTCCTTTTTCCTGAGCGCGTCCATTGCTGCTACATATATTTTCACTGCTCCTAACTGTACAACTACTATAATTAGTCTCGAACCTTGTGCATTAAATGCTGAGTATCAGCATTTCATGCTGAGATTTATGACAACGTCTTTACTTTGCGGATACCACTGAAAGGTGGGAGAGGGGGTGAAAGGATGCCCAAAGACCGGGCGAAGAGAGGGTTACTTTACGGATAAGTCTAATCAGTGGGCCTTTGTTGGCTCTTCCCTTATGGAACAGATTACACATTGATGAAGGATTTGGGCATAAAATTTTCGCTGGAACTTGACCCAATGTGTGAGTGACATCTGAAAAGTTATGTGTACATATATATGATGGATGCTCATGTTCTATAGAAATGCATGTATCTAGATGAGAAGTTCTAGGTTCAATAAGTGAAGTTTCCAGTTTGAACCTATTATGAAGGACACTATCATTCGGCGATAGTCATTCATTATTTCATCACAATCATAAAATTTAGTCTGTTATTGTGTGGTACTGGATAAATATTCAACAGTATCAAAATTAACAAAGTCATGTGCACAAATACATGCACACCATACCTATAGAATCAATCTATGGCAACAAAAGCTTCACCTTAGCAACATATTGGTTGTCAAAGTCAGCCTAACACAATAATGGACATCATTTCAATCCATCATCCAATAGCCAAAAAATCAAAGATTTGCTTCATTTCCTTCAAGTTTTCTTCATTCATGTAAATTTAGATCACTATGGAATCATTTCATCAACATTTTTTATTACATAGTTTGGAGTCATGGTTAGCATGCTACACAGACACAATTACAAAAATGGTCTTCTACAATACAATTATCACCTTTAAGGAATAGGCGGGCATAACACCCTTCCTCTTCTCTAGGAGGGATATAAGGTGCCCTCCAATCCATTAGAAATTTTTGACAAGTGGTTTAAACCATGAGTCTTCATCTTATTTCTTGAGCATGAAAACGGCAACTTGGCATCCATCATAAGAAGTTGCAAATAACATGATATATTAAACCAAAAACACTAGGGTTATGATAATGGGCCAGAGTGAACACATGAACTGGCAACCCACAAGGAATGAAGTATCAATAACATGGCTAATCACAGAGTTAGCTATGGACTAACCATTCACATGCATCTCACTACATGATGGTCACCAAGTGCCTTGTCTACTTAATTACCTGCACGATAGACATTCCATACCTACTTACTTATGATACTTATCCAATTTACATACTTTTAGTTACCTAGTTAGGGTTAGGGCGAAGTAAGAGTGTTTACATGATATGTTATCAAATTGGAACCTTGGTAACTCACGTGGTGATTCATGGACAACCAAGATTCTAAGGGGTTTCAAATGGATGATGGTGCACTGCTGAGTGCGGGGATCACATAATCCATGATAATGAACCCAGCACATTCTTGGAATAGAGGTATCTTTTGGGTATATGATGGTGTGTCAGAAAATAGGTTCTCACAAGCCTTGATGTCCCATGTGATTTGCCATAGGGCTGACACAACTTGTTATTTTGTGCCAGTCAGGGGAATCATGGAGTCTATTTTTGGACAGACATAGGGATGCCCAACAACAAAATGCTTGGTTTGGTTTCATTTCGGGTCTTGGGTATGCACTATGGGCAGAGGGTGTTTCTAAAGACACACAAAAAAAACATTGCATGGGCCAAGTCTCTTATGTCGAAGCAGGCAATCAAACCCCCTTTTCATATCATGAGTAACCTCGTATCCTTTTGATTCTGGATCGTGTTTTTGCAATTGCCAGCTCCGTCCCCAAGGGGCTGCTGAGCTCACTCTAGTGTTTCAACCATTAATTCTGCTGTCCTGCATCACCAACTGATTGGGGGTTGTTGAATTTGCGCAACTTACTAGTACTAGTAGTACTACTACTACCTCCCGTCACCACTGTTCTCCCATCAACTGTTATGCTTACATGCACATGGTTTTGGCAATGTTGGAGTCGTAATAATACATTTCATCATGTGCCCCGTGAAATATTATGCATTCATGCACATGGTCTGGGCAAAAGTAATGGTACATCTGGTCACCCCTATTCTACCTCCCTCCCTCCCTCCTCTATTATGCATTCATGCACATGGTTGCATATGTTGATGATGAATATAGTGATGATATATTCCATTTGGTGAAATATTTTGTGGAATTGATTTTATTTTTGTCATAAGGAATCAAAAAAAGAGAAATTGGAAAAAACCACCCAATTTTATTTTGTGTGCCATTCATTGAGTGTGCAAAGCTCTCACATTCTCACACGCACATGACTTCTTTTTTGTGTTTCTAGGGCTTATCATTCATCTGTATGTATGTATGTATGAGCTGGAAAAGCAAAAAAAAAACATTCGTGGCTAACCGTGGGAGTGCTTATGGAGTTATTGGAACAACCAGGTGCTTGGTGGGTCCACAAAATCACAATCATTTTCACAACAAGGCAAGCATGCAAAACACTGGACAAGCCAAACCAAACCAAACCAAACCAAACCAAACCAATGGCTACTATACCTCCATGTAACTGGCAAAGTTCAATTGACTAGTTCTTTGGTTGCCAGTGGTGATTGGGGGCGCAGGGGGCCAAAAAAGTGAGTGGGATTCGGAAGGGAAAAGAGAGAGAGAGAGAGAGGAACAGTGTGTGGAGCTACTTAGTGTATGAAGAATTTGTGCCAAGTCAAGTTTCTTTTATTTTCAGGGTTTTGTTTAGTGTGTAACATATTGCATCTTTATTTGGAATCAAATGAGGAGGGGTTTACTATTTGTAGTGCTAGTCAGCTTGGGAGTAAACAAAGAGCAAGAGGGTTGTGTGTCCAGTCAAAGGTATGAATGCATAGGTGTTAAGAAAACATCTGAACCGGTGGTATCCAAATAATCGATCAATTGATCTCAAACTGAAGACTATGTCTCCACCACCACCCTTCTGTAATTCTTAAAACTACTAGAGGACAAAATGTTTATAGTCCTGAAAGAAACTGATTCCCGGAGGAGCTAGCAGACCCAATGATGTCAACAGAAACCCTACCCCCACATAATTGATTGCAGAAGGCTGTCTGTCTTCCCTTTTTGTTGATTTTTTTGTTCAGCATGGAGATATACTCACAATATTATGGACTTTGTAGCTTTTGCGTGTTGTTGAGTTTTTGTCTGATAATTGCCTTTTGATTTGTAGTCCACTATTTCCAGGCTGTATACGTTTACATCCCCCCAGTCAGCAGGCATAATTCAGGGGGCTGCTATTTTGGCGCAGGCCAGGCCTGAGGGCACGCTGTAGCTCAATTATTTTTAAAACACAAATCAGTCCAGAACCAATTTAAGCAAAAAAAAAATTCAGAAGCACAGGTGATTTTGTTTACTCAACTGTTTTTGTTGGCATTTTTGTCCACTTCCTGAGTTCATTTCTGGACTAGAAAACTGAGAATTTGTGAATTGAAGAACTGCATATTGTTTGTGTGCATTATTAATAAGAAAAACTTCACTTCCTCCATGGAAGTACTTAGCAACAGACTTTCAATTCATGATCCTACAAGACTCAAAGAATGAACTAAACAACACCCACAAGCATACCATGAGGGATGGAATGGATTAATGGATGGCTGGCTGGTGGACAGGAAACACTTTTTCCATTGGCTTCCAGTTCACTAGCTAACCATGGTCATTAGCTCAATTCTATTTTTATTGACTGTCTAGTGACAACCCGTTCCAGCTTTTTACCACCGCACTAACCAGTGTTGGCCGGGTATTCAGTTTTGACCCAGGTAAATGGGCTGGCCCCAAGGCCAGGTACCAATAATGTGCCAGCCACCTATTGATTTTCTTGAAAACTGGTAAATAACTTACCTGCCTAGTATTGAATTTTCAAATTCTAATATCCAACCCGGATGACCCAGTTATCATTCACGTAGGTTATCAAACCTAAAAGACTATATATGTTTAGGTCTAGGTCCTAAGCCAAGTTCTAGGATATTTGAACTGGAGGTTCAACATATTGCTAGAATCATCATCGGAACCAGATTGGGCAATCAACTTTTTTTTAAAAATTGAATTAGAACTTGAATTAAACATGTTGTCCCTTGTATACAAGTTCAAGTTCTCTAGTAGAAAAGAACAACTTTCAAAAACATAAAAGTTTACCTTTACCTTTTATGCAAAATAATTATTTTTAATTAGTTGCATAATATTAATTTTGTGTAATCTCTATCTTGGATTGTGTGGACTAATTTAAACAACTACACAACAACAACAACAACATCATCAAAAAAAAAAAAACATATTTAATTACATGTAATGAAGATGGAACCAGACTAGGCTCCAATTTTATTTTTAAAGGATTGAAATTGAAAGCTTTAAATCTTCAAATAATCAATCTCAAGACTTGACATGACAGGAAGTTCCACCAAAAATTTACAAACATCTCAAATGTCTCAAAAAACAAGGGCCAAAGGTTCCTTTTAAAATCGAACAACAAGAGAACACTAGCCTAGTATATAAATCTTCTGACCAGTTGGGAAGAATGAGGTAAGTAGGTTAGAGTGTAACCTTATGATCTCAAAGGTGACACGCTGAGGGTCATGCCAAAAAAGGTAAGCTTGGTACCTAAGTTCATATGATCGTGGGGCCAACTATGTGGAAAGAAACTCTTGTTTACTGCTCTTTTCTGATTGTCTACATTCACCCCTGAGTTCATAGGGTCAAGGAAATTGTATGCGCTCTACCTAACTTATGCTTCATAGAATCAAGAAAATTGTACGGGAGCTACCACTCTTCATACACAACTCTTAGCAAACCATGTTAGTTATCAGTTGTTAAGCCTCATTATCTCTGTTAATTAATCAACTAACTCTCGTGCTGAATCGTTGGCCTGTTCAGCACAGACGTTGTGGAGCACTGGTGACCTAATAATCAGCGAGGGACTTGTCAACTCTGTTTATCGAGCATCTGTTAACACCAGCAAGTGGGCTGCATTTGGTTGATTCTGGGTTGGCCAGCTAGGAGCCACAGGGTTCGGGCCGATTCCATGCTCTGCCAGCTGGGAACCAGATTCGACCAAACCCTACTCTGCCCGCTCTCTATAAGTACTTTATTGATGAGAATTAGGTGGGCTCTGTTTGTGGGCAATAATTTGTAGAGGTCAAAATGGGGGAGGAAGCTTTCTACAGCGAAAAAAACTGACACAAGTTATTATTTGCAACTCAAAAATCCTGTGAAAACACTTGACAAAGCAAAGATGCATTTTGTTGTTGTTGTGTCTCCCTCTACTATACTAGGTAGTTGGAAGAAAAAGAGCAAAAGCAAAAGTGAACAGAAAAAGTAAACTGGAACAGGTGGATTGTGAATCAGGCTCCCAAAGATAATATTTGGTACTGTTTAAATAATAGTGTGGAATTTGTCTGTCCTCCAGACAAATTGTGTGCTTGTCAGAGGACAGCAACACCCATCAATAACACACCACCACCACCACCACCTCTCTCTCTCTCTCTCTCTCTCCTTCTCTTTATGCAGCTGTCTTCCAGAAGCAAAGCAACTAGCTCGAGTCTTCACATCCATTTGACCTGTGGCATCTAATGCAAGTTTATGCAGCCATTGTCATGTCCGAGCTACAAGAGCTAAAACACAGGGCAGGTGTTATGTGTATATATATAGCACTGGAATAATATTCTTTACAGAAACCAACACTCCGAGTGCAAAATGTGAAACAACAAAAATTCAGATTGAATTTGATAGTCTTATTGAATGAAATTTAATAAAAAAAATCATTGGATTCACTGACCCGTTGAATAGGGACTAATGAACTGCACTCACATTTTGTAATAATAAAGGACTAATGAACTACATCCACATTTTCTAATAGTAAAGGACTAATGACTTGCACTCACATTTTGTAATATTAAGAGACTAATGACCTGCACTCGCATTTTGTAATATTAAAACATTAATGAATTGCACTCACATTTTTGTAATAGCGAGGGACTAATGAACTGCACCGACATTTTGAAGTAAGGAGGACATTTTTCAAGTTAATTGTGGCCTAGGTGAAAAATGGTTTCATATTTAATAGTTAGAGCTCCATAAATTATTATTATAATAAAAGCTCATTTTGTTTTTATCTCATATATTTCTCTTTTGTCACTCAGCTGTCCATCCATCCATCCTGTGCCCAATATTTTTCACTCACTCAACCCAATTGAAGACTCTCACATGTGCACCCTTTTTGTCATTTACTGTGTCATCTTGATCCCTCTGATCTTTCTGTTTTGGTCTGCTTTTCTTAATGTGACCAACCTGAGAGATCTATCTGGCCAAACTAGTAGAGTGCACATTTTCACTCAACCCCTAAAACCCTAAAAAGAGAATCAGACTGGTCTGGTCTTGATCACTACCAATATTGGCACCATTTGTTGATACCAGTTTTGAACTGATATTACATATATTAAAGGACGTCGGGATGAGAAATGAAGCCTCCCCTGAATCCGTGCGTCCCATCATCCGTCCCGTCATTCGTCCTCTGTCCATCCCGTCTCGGTCTGATATATATATATATATGTATACCAGACCGAGGACACTGGACTAAATCAGAGTTGGTGAATTATTGAGTTTTGACCAAGTTATCAAACCAGTTTATTAACTCTTTTTTTAAATAACTGGTTAAATTGATAACTGCTTGGTATTGAATTTTCAAAATCTAATAATTTCTACGGATGACCTGATTATCATCCAAGTAGGTTATCAATCTTTACATGATGAAGCAAAAAATTAAAAACAGAGAAAAATTAATTAAAATTTAAGCACTATAACTGGTGTATAACTGACAAGTTAAACAAAAATTGTCAACCTGCTCCACAATTTATTTATTTTTAAAGCAATAACCAACAGCCACCACTCACTCGCCCATCACAAGGAATGGATGGATGATGGATGGACAGGAGAAAAAAAATACTCATTGGGTTCCAGTTCTGTCACTGACCATGGTCTTAAATAGGATTAGAGCCACTGTCTACTAACAACTAACAACCCTCCAGTCCTACTACTTATGCACTAATCATCCAAATACACGGACTTACATACCTAGTGGGCACCCAACTTATCCATCCTACATACACTTGTGCTTCCTTTACAGGATAGACTACCAAGGTGAAATCTGACATCAACTCAGTTGGGGTTCATCCATCCATCCATCCATCCTTCCATCGACAATTGAGTCATCACAAGCTTTCCAATGGATAATGGTGCCACTTATCATGGCTGTTTGGTCGTGCTAGTGTAAGCACAAACATTCTTCCTTATGAGTAATCATATGCCCAAACAAAGCAGGCTTTGGGTGAACAAAGCACCGACCACATCCATACCATGACAGAAAGTAAATACCCGTGTTGGGTGGGTACCCAGTTTGACAGGTTAAAATTGCGGGTTCCAGAGGGTAAAAACTGAACCAGAATCAGGTCTGAGTTTCGGAACTGGACCTGGAATGAATGGTTGGTTTCCAGGTTCTAATTTTTTGGTGGAACTGGAACCCAAGCCTTATACTAGGTAAGTAATTTGGTTTTTAGAACTGGAATTGGAGGTTCTTCATAAAAGTCAAGAACCACCCAACACCGGTAAAAACTTCAGAAACTACCCCATTTTACCATGTTAATTTTACTGGCAGAATTTTGCCAAAAAGAGAAATTAAAAACAAAAAAAATTAAAGGAAATGTTTTTGGAGGTTTTCAATGGCAAGAAGTGAAGTGAGAGAAAAATTTGTCAATTTTTTTCCCAATTTTCTATATTTGGTTTTCAGTGTTGTAGCCAAAAACATAGAAGGATGATTAAATATTTCTGCTTCATATGTGGTTTATAGCCAGATTTGGCTAAACCTTCCTACGGATGATCACCACTTTTTCTACATCTTCCTATGGATGATTGCCACTTTGGCTACAAAACAAGGATTCCTAAAAAAAAACACTGATGTTAATTATCAATGGAAAATTTATTTTTGGGTTTGAGCCTTGATCTCATTAGAAACTCATGCACATGCTTTTTACATGGATTTAAATTTCTAGCACTTCATGAAAAACATAAACCCCTACTAAAGTTCTCATTTTAACTGTTTTGAGCTTTTTAGCTAGTGGTACAACTAGGTAGATTGTGCATGGTTGTGGGCCAAGTTCATGTTTGTCTTTCTATCTATGTTTGCCCACCATTGTAAAAGTTGATATCTAACATGGGATGTTGTGTGATCCATGAGTAGCATTTTGGGGATGGGTTTTTGTCACTAAATGCAACCCCTTGCCCCCCACCCATGATTGTGGCAATGAGAGAGAGCATGTGTTTATTGACCCACTACCCTTTTTTTTTTATTGAGAGAGTTCTAACCCAATCAAAGAAATAATTGACTGAGCTTTTATGTTTCCTTCTATTGATTTGTGATGGGTTAGCTAGCTACATGGCCAAATCTCACACCATCTACCACAAACCAACAAATGGAGAATTTTAGGGTTCTTATGGAGTGAATAATGATTTGCCAACCTAATGAGGTGGTGTTGGTCCTCTATTGCTTTTTTTTTAAATAATCCTAGGTTGGGGGGGGGGGATCACACAGGTTATCAATATCAATATTAAAATGTGAGTGCCAAGTACATTATCAAAAAATTGAGTAACAATCATCAATTATGCATAAGGATAAGTTATCAAATAACCAATTGAGAATTGTTTGTTAACATGTCGGTTATACATTGGTTAATTATAGGGTTCTTAAGAAATTAAAATTAATTAATTAGTATTATTTATATTCTATTTTTATATATTAGTGTTTAAAGATTGATTACCATCTAGGTAGGTTATTAGATTTTTGAAAATTCATTACCATATGATTCTCAATTTAGCCGTTGAAAACAATGGGTAAGGTTGGGTATCCTAGTATATGGTCAATCATTTGAGATGTTCTCTTGGGATTATAATCCATTAGTTCTTTGTTCTCAAGCTTCTTTTTACTCCCTAAGAGCAAATACGCACAAGCACAAAATAAACTGATCTCGGGTGTGACAATTCAAAGGGATTTTGGAAAGGTGTTTTGGGGGTTTTTTGGGCCACCATGGCGGTTCGTCGTTGTTGTCATTTGGATGCCATAGTCGAAGATGATTTAGGGTTTCCATCTTCACAGTGAACATCAGGATTGTGTATTTGGCCAGCACTCACCCGACCATGACCTCATTCTTCTTTGTTGGACCATGAAGTAAACCCTAAACCCTAAGCCCATCCTTTTGTGATGTCATGAGTTTCATCAAATTTTATGATTTTTGGAGATAATTCCAAAAGGCAAATTGCTTTTCATCGCCACCTTGATGTTGGATACCATAGTAACTAGGCAGCTTTGGCACAAATTTTTATTTTTATTTTTGTCGAATTTTTCAATTAAAATAGAACTTTATGTGGAAATTTTTGAAATTTCAATCAAAAATGTGATTTATTGATTTAAGGCAACTGGATTTGAACCTGCGCCCTATTAAACAGAGTAACATAAACCATGAGTAGTCTAAGCAAAAGGGTAATAAGAAACTTGTGAGATACCTAATATCTAGTCATTATATCACAAAATTTTCAAGATCAAAAATTCAAGTGCCAAATCATAAACTTAAAATTTTATTAATTATTTGGCACATTCATGCCAAAGCTACCCAGGTACTATGGTAGTAAACTACAAGACTCAAATAGAGTGTGGTTACAATTCTTGTGTGGCTACCTATTTGTTGCACCCAAAGAATTTTTATTTATTTTTCTTTCTTTCTTTAAATTCTTTCTTCTTCTTCTTCTTCCTAGAGCCATTTTGATTGACCCATCTCCAACTATTTTGCAACATTGGGCACACCCCCAAAATAGAAGCATGGAGGTGCTTCCATCCACCCACCTTTGCAACTAATTTATATTTATATGTATATATATGAAAGTTCAACTTTGGCCAAAGCATATGGGATAAAAGTGTGGTGCTTTGGGAACATCTTGAGAAACTGTTTGAGAACTTGAGGAACCCTTTGAGAACACAATGGGAACCCCCAAAAAACAATACATCCCAATGACCTTATGTGTTACAAGCCTATGAATTTCCATTTGTTCCACATTTGGAAACCCAATGTTCCCAACATTTCCCATCGTATTTATGATGTTCCTACCATTCCTCAGGCCTCGGATTGTATGTAAATAATATTTTTCCCAACTAATCATGGTTGATTTTGAAGCTCACAATGCATTTCTCATAACCACCATGGTTTCCTTACAACTTAATATGTTTGACCAACACAAATCCTACTCGTCCTTAAGCATTTTATTTTTTTGTGGTTTAGCTAGAGAATCCATCTTCAATTGTATGGTAACAACATCAATGTTTTGAAAATCTTATGACATCATTGGGAACTTTGGGAATATTATGCAAACAACAATGAGGAATTTTGGGAGGCTTTGTTAAGGAAGTTTGGGGAAAAGGGTTGGAAGAAGTGAAAAATCTAGAAAGTGAAATGATTCATGCCAATTGCCAAAAAGGATATGCAATTTCATTTTCATGCCCAAAAAAAATTTGTTTGCATGCATGCTTTTATTAACTAGTTGGCCGACAAATTGAATGCTATGAAAAAGAATCTCTCAAAACCTTTGAAACTCAATCATGAACCTATTTTTCATGTATACAAATTGCTTCTTGTGCATTGCCAAAATTGATACACAACAATTGCATGCAAATTGAATGGTTTTTGCATGCCATGATTTTGCTGAACAAAATGGGCAACAACCTGAATGGTGGGAATTTTAGTTTTTATCCTTCTTTTTTTCAAGAAATTTTCTTAAGTCAATAATGAACCCCTTCTGGGCAGCCAAAAAAAAAACAAGAGTTAATATACTCTGCCCAGTTAAAAGGAATTGGGGATGAAATTTTCTTCTACCCAGCAACTCTGTCAAAAAATTAACTTGTGTCTACATATTCACCCATATCACTAAATTTGCCACCATGGCCCCCAAAATTGCCCCCAACCCCCAAAAACATTTTCTCGGGCAACGAGAAAATACTTAATCTGCCCAATTTTATTTATTTGATTACAATGAAAATTATTGCATGCTCACAATACCTGCCCCATGCAAACCCTTGAGTTCATAAATATTCCTCCATATCTCGAATAATATGGTGTATGGTCATAGTAGCTATTGCGATTCCTTTTTCTTTTTGGTTTTTTGTTACATTATTTTCCTAGGGTTAGGTAAAGGAGCATGTGTTGCACTATTGGTGTATATATTTATTTATTTATTTATTTATTTATATTTTTTCTCATCAAATTCACCATTGGAATTTGGTATATTTTCATTCACTTCTATGTATATATTATCATTACAATATACATTATTGACATTACATAAGACAAGGGATGGTTTTCTTTTTGAAAAATCATAGTGTTTTTCCTAGTAGGGTAGGTAGGTAGGTAGGTAGGTAGGTTGGCCATGTGCAATACCCACCATGTGCCCATACAACATAGTCATAGTGTAAGTTATTGATGGTTTCATATGCATGAACAAATGGAGCCCTCACCAAAGCCTAAATTGGGCAAATTGTGGATCACATTAGAGATATCTGTAAAGTGATCCCCCTTTTGGGCCCTTCCTTCATCCCCTCAACCTCTCTTTCAATCAATCTCTAAACATTGTTTATCCGCAAAGCAATGAAATTTTATAAAATATGGGTATAAAATGCAAAATCTCACCCCCCTTTATGACCAAACAATGGGTACCGGTACACTATGTTTGCCTTACTTTGCAGATATCTCTATTGTCTCTACATTTTGGTGGCCAAAACTCCTTCCCATGTTTATCATGATTTTGGGGGGTTTTTTTTTTTTTTTTAACAAAAAAAGGCACCAAAAATGGACCAAATTTGGTCTTTGGAATTTTATAAGTTTTAATTTTAAATGGCCCTTTTTTTCGCTTCATCTTTTTAATTATTTGAAAAATAAAATTAACAATAAAATTTTTGATGAGAAAGTTGCAAGAATATTTTCTATCCAAAACTTTATATTTTTTGTAACTGCATCCCTTTCATAGGCACCTTCAAATTTTCCTAACTCGTTTTTCAGATTTGCATTAGTCTCAATATTTCTACCAAGTTAGAAGGGGATTAACAACCAACCTTAAGATCATTGGGCCAAAAACAATTTCACAAAAACTAACTTTTTTCAATTTTTCAATTGTAAGCAAATCTCCTTAAATTAGCAAGTATTTTTATTTTTAAAAATATCCTTTCAATCTTCATTTGTGATATAACAATCCTTAAGTTTTGATGGGTAAACAATCCAACAATAGGAAATATGGTCTTATGTTTCGCCCCAACATTGAATAGGACACTTGACATCATCAAAAAATCAAAAGTTTTTTGGTGACAAGTTCCATAGTTAATTCATTTGTGTTAATTATCATTTCAAAGATATCCAAACTACAATTTTCATCAATTTTTTAGTTAGGAATGTTATTTTCAAATTCAGCCAAAGGGTTTCAATGACGATGACATTTCAAAAACATAAGATATAAGGAATTTTTGTTATATTCTTCAAAAATGATCACACATTTTTTATGACCAATAAATGAAAGTATTAAATTAATGTCCTCAAATTATTCATCCAATGTCAAGGAGAATTTATTATGAACTATTTTTTTCTCTTCATATTTCTTCAAAAATGAAAGAAAATATTCAAAACACCACAAACCTCGTTTTTGATGTTGGAAACCAAATAAGCAAATTTGGAAACAATAATTAAATCCTCTTCCAATAAGTTAGCAAAGGAAGTTGATAATTCAATTTCTACTTTCAATTTAATATGGTAAAATGTAATGCATTCAATAACAACCACTGACCCCAAGATTAGTTCAAAAGAAAATCAAATACAACACGAGAAAACAATCAACAATAATTTGAAAAATGTGCCATGTCAAAAGAGGTGGCACTTGACCAATCATCCTCACAACATTTTACATGTTATAACATAGAATAATAACCTTTTGAAACTACAAAACTTCTTGAAACATGATGATTTTGTCACCAAACCAATCAAAATAAACGAGAATGATAAATGATATTATTTTCACAAAAAATCAAACCAAAAATGAAATATAAAGCTTGTTGCATTGATTTTTCAAACATTACCTTATCTTCAATAAGGTACTAAATTTCTTTGCACAAATATTAGAATAAACACATGTTATATTCCATTATCATTACATCTTCCAAGATTTTAAAAATTGAGTTACACACTTTTGTAACATGAGAAACTACAAAACTTCTTGAAACATGATGATTTTGTCACCAAACTAATCAAAATAAATGAGAATGTTAAACAATATTATTTTTCACAAAAAATCAAACCAAAAATGAAATATAAAGATTTTTGCATTGAAATTTCAAACATAACTTTATCTCCATTAAGATACTAAAATTCTTTGGGAAAATAGTAGAATAAAAACATGTTATATTCCAATATTGTTACATCTTCCAAGATTTTAAAAGTTAAGTCACACATTTTTGTAGGTCCCTTGTGTAGATTTGATAAATAAATATTTCAAACCATAGTAATTTTTTTCATCTATTATTGCATGTTAATATGCTTTAAAAAATGCATGGTCAAAACAACTACCTGCAAAATTAATATTTCACAATTGGATGAAAATAAGAAAAAAGGAACCAAACAATGTGTGGATAGTCCTTAAAAACTGTTTTGTGAAAATTTGAAAAAACATCATGGGAACATTGTATATCAAAAAAAATGTTTTATTGTTTAAATAAGTTCTTATATTTTCAAAGTTACAACTACAAAAAATTTATGAAAATTCACCATGTTTCAAGAATCCTTTTATATGTTTAAAACCCTCAAGAAAAACATGTGGACATGTGATTTTTTTTAATCAAATATCTTTTTCCCTTATCAAAATGTTCACCAAATTGTTTTTTGTGAACTTTAATATATTCTACAAAAAGGGATCCAATGTGTTCAAAACATTTAGAAAATAAAAATACATATACCTTTTTAGATTCTAATATTCAAATGTCCTTTTACATTATTATAGTTTTGAAATTGTAATTATGGTTCAAAGAAAAGTTATAGATTTGACTATAATGTAAGGCTTGATGCAAAAAAAATTGAGTTTTATCATGTTATATGTCATATTTGGCCGCAAATTTTATATTCAATTAAAAAAATTGTGTGAAAAATGCAGTATAAACCAATAAAAACTGCCATGTGGAAAATGCAATCCTTAAAAAAGACTTTAACATTGGCACAATTGGCTCCTTTTTTCATGCTTTCACCTAATTTACAACTTATTTTAGAGCAATAATTATAATGTTTAAGTTAAATCTTTCATCTTTCACATAGACTGATTTTTTTCTTCAAATCATATCATTCCAACCATTAAATTTTATTTTTGGCAAAATATTGCCATATTTTTTTTATAGCTTTAAAAGGTTCATTTGTAATATGTTTTAGCTACCAATCGGCTTTCATAAAGTTAACCACAAGTGCAAATTGAACTAATTTTGCCATTTTCAAATCAAAGCTTGTAGTTGCAAAATAACATTATGCCAATGTTGGTAGAACATTCAACAATTTTGTCTTTTCCACCAACTCAAACATAATCTCTTAGGAAAATTATTTTCTCAAAGGAAATAGATCACTTGGACACAAATGCATAATCGATTGCTTTAAACACACATTTTCCACAAATTACATGGGTAAATAATTTTTGACAATTAAAAGGCCAAAATCTTCCACAAAACATCTTTTGTAATAAGTGATTTAGAGATTAAACTTCCAAATACATTAGATTTTATTTTAGTTGGTTTTGTCTCCACTACTCCAACTCTCAAAGCAAAATTCACTTTCTTCTCAAATGTTTTTGCAATAATAAAATGGTTTACATCCATATGTTTTTCCATTGTAATTACATTACACCAAAACTTGGCATGTATTACTTCACATATGACTATGATTGTAATTGTTTATGGCATTAGGAACTACATGATTATGTAGTCAATTTGAAATTATGGCTTTTGTCATTAATCATTTTTTTTGTCAAAGTTGTTTATGCCATTTGCCATGTGACTTTTGTGATTACAATTGACACAAACAATGGCTTTTATAACTATAATGAAAAATATATAGTTAAATAATAGGTATTTTTTTGTTTATGAAATGAAAACACATGTTTATGCATAGTAAAGTCATGTGGATAATCTAGCTACCTACTTATTAACCTAAGCAACTAGGGCAAGGTTAGAGACCTAAACAACATAAATTAACTTTTAAAATTAAGCTACTTCAGCTAAGTAGCCTAAAAGCATAGGCTAGGCTTCTTGCCTAGGCTACTTAACCAAGAAACCTAGGCTAGTTAAGCATAAACATGTATGTTGCAAGTATGAATACTTGAACCCTTCACATTGAAGACCAAATTTTTAACCATTGCACCATGTTCATATAATTTAATATGTTTTGTCATCCTATGATTATGATTTTTTTTTAATTGTACCCAACCTACCTACATCAAACCTAGTGTACCTACCTAGCATACCTACATAAGCTACCAAGACTACCTAACCTACCTACTTAGCTTACATATCTACTACCTATTTACTCAGCTTAACTACCTACCTAAATAACTACAAGTAGTCTACCTACCTACACTACCTAATCATGCCAGCCTATTTACCTACTTAACTACCTATACCTACCATTTTATTTCCCCTTGTATTTAATTATTTATTTCAATTTTTTGAATTATAATGTTTTTAATTGTTAGAATTGGTCAAATAGGGTCAACAAATAAACAAGTTTTACCACCTTAAGATAACTATATAGACATATTCATAAATATTTTAGTCATGTAATCATAATAAATATTACAAGTGGTTAATTAATCATTTTACATGTCATATACAAATACATGGCAAGTTTGGGAATTAGTTACAAACTTATCAAGTCATGAATATCATGTTTTGATATAATGTTATTCCATATAAGTTAATTAATTTAACTAATCATTTCCTTGCTTTAGCTTTGGGTTTACGATTAAAATTGGACTATTTTGACAAATAATACATTGTATAATTTGAGCATAAGAAACATTCACATCTTTGTTGTCATTCACATCAAAAACCCCAACATAATGCATTCATGCTATGTGGTTTCCAAACTTTTCTTTAGGCATGTAATTTTGTGCAGATGTTTTAGTTTGTTGTTCTTTTACATTTTTTGGATTTGTGTTTAGTTTTGTTTTGTAAACTTATATCCTCTCCAAATTGCAAAAGTTATTCTTCTTCCATTGCTATTCCATTCTTGAATATTTCACATATGTTTTGACTTATATTATTTTCATTCTTAGAAAATTATTTCATTTTTCAAAAGAAAATGTAGCTTGAAGAATTGAAAAAAAAACGCTATATGGTCTACCAAATTCTACCAACATACTTACATTTCTCTCCTTTCATCATTGTGCAAAAATCGCAAGTAAAATAAACCTAGGTTCTTTGATCCCAAAGAACCCATCCGGTTTTCATGTTTTGTTAATTTATTTTTAAACCAGTTTTAAATTTTAAAATTTTAAAAAAAGAGAACACTAAACCCTATATGTTGTTCTCCAATAATTTTTGTGTAATTGGAGGCCATGTTAGCCAACAAATTTTCTCCTCCACCGATTGGGGGATCAAAAAAAAAAACATAATGGCATTCCGTTCTTTGAAATACCCTGAATATTCTCAAATTTTCCATCACACCCAAAGGGTACCCACTGGGTATCACGGGATAAAAAATAATCAGAGTGGTTCTTTACTCATGGGCTTTTACCCTACACTTGAAGTACAACTCTAAAACCCTAATACCCTTCACCTAAAACCCCTTTGTTGTGAGCATATTGGTTGATCTGGATTTGTTACTACATGTACTATATATATATATATATAATTTTTTTTAAAAATAAAATTTAGGGGTTTGGAAAGTTTGTGTGACTCCATTTTGTCACAAGACATCTTGCTTGACTTTGACCTAATTATTAGGTCAAGCCAAAAAAGGAAAAAAAAAAAAAAACTATTATGAAATTCCTTAGGCTTTCTTCCAACATCATTAGAAACATATTTGGGAAATACAAGTGGATATGTTTTCATTGCAAAAAGCTGCCCTAATTTTTGTAGTGTATTTAGTCGACCATATTGTCAGGTGTAAGAAAGAAAGAACTCACTCGACAAAACATATTTCTAGGATCTTACAAAATGGAAGAAATCTGGAACAGTTTAAAAGGCACACATCCTTCTGAAATTAGGGCAAGATTTTTATGTTGGAGAAGGGTAAAGGTCCTCGGGCTTTTCCTTGTTCTTCTTTTGGTGCCCATCACTCGGGCTACCATCTCGTGCCTAGGCACCTCAAAAGCATGGAAGTACCTTTGGCCCAACCCTTCTCCTATACAATTCATCCCATCAATCTTGACTCTTGATGAAATTTCTAGATGAAATTTTGAAACCTCTCAGTAGGAGGCTTTTGGAGTGTAGGGTAAAAGCCCCAGAGAAATATAAATAAAATATATGTAATTTATTTATATTTTTAAATTTATATTTCTTTCTACTATATATATATATACTATTATTATTATTATTATTATTATTATTTCTCTTATATATATATATATAATGCTAGTAGCTTGATGATTGACTAATGCCAAAGGGTGTGTACAATTGAGAAGGCAGAGAGAAACTCATGGAGCTCCAATTAATGCACTTTGTCTGTTCCCCTTTGTTATGAGCAAAACCTCAAAGAGAGAGAAATAATAATAATAATAATAATAATGTAGTACAAGCAGATGCCAGGCTTTCCACCCTTGCTCTGCATCATATATATATACCTAACCTTTTCTCACACCTCTATAATTGCCTGCACACAGAGACTCTCTCTCTCTCTCCCTCTCTCTCTCTCTCTCTCTCTTTGTGTGTGTTTTAAAGATATTATAGATAAAACCCTAAACCCTAAACCCTCTATAATTTTTGCGAGATTATAGAGGGTTTAGGGTTTAGGGTTTTGTGTGTGTGTGTGTCCAACAAATACCTGATATGCCCTATTGGATCTCTCTCATGGGTTTCAAGGAAAACCTTTGAGAGATTGGTACCTATTTATTATTAGGAAGACCCTCTTCTTTTTTCCTTCATAAGGGCCTACCACACTTGACTGTCCCTCCAGGAGAGCTCAAAAGCCAGGGGCTGGCTCATCACACATCCCAGGAGATACTCAAAACCTAAAATTCCATACCAGTGTTGTTGGTTGGGTGGGTGAGTGGGTGGGTCGGTAGTTTATTGGTTTGTTATTAATAACCAACTTGATAACTGGGTCCATAACTTGCTCAAAACTCAATAATTGGCCAACATTGGCTCAAACCAATTTTGTGTGGATATATGTTTTACTTCGACCATGTATTGGTAAGGTATATTACTTATCTTCATTTTTACAAAAAAAAATCAATATATCTTGATGAAGTACATATCCAAGGGTATATAAATTTGACAAATTATAACCTTTTCATAACCTTTGAATATATGTAAGGAATACTCATACCCGAAGCCGGATATGTTTTGACATCCAAGTTAAATAAATTAGGGTAAGTATGACTTAAACCTTAAACTTTGTTAGTTTTATTAATTAGACAGGTATCTCTCTAAAGCTTTTTTTTTATTTTAAATTTAGCAATGAGTCATTTTGATTGGCCCATCAAACCCCAAATTTTTTTGAAAGCTCCCCAAATAATAAGTTTCTATGTGAAGATTCAATGCTTCTCCTTTGGCCTACCTATATAGTTGAAAAAGGGGAAAACTTTGGGCAAACCATATGGGATAAGATTGAGGATTGCTAACATAGAGAAAAATCACACATGTTATGGTATGTTCACCTTAAAAATAAATCAATGACAATCCAATTTTAAGAAATTATTACATTGCCAATGTCCACACACACACGTACACACATGTAAGGTTACAATTATTATTAAAGTTGACATGTCATCTAATGTGGCACTCAGAGTAAACCATTGTTAAGGAATGAAATAAGATACCACCCAATGTTTAATTATTATCCATGTTAAAACAAAAATGAACTAATAGATCATTGTTACATTGGAAAGCCAAAAATTAGTTACGTAAATCCATGTTAATTTACAAGTTCCAAAAAATCTTTCCCATTCCTTCTATCATGGCATTTGTTTTGGCATGGTAAAAGTGACCCAACAAGGGGAACATATGCAAGAAAAACTTCAAAACTAGGAACAAATTGAAAATTGCTTCTAATTTTATTGTTGAAGACAAAAACATAAAAAATCATGATTGAAATCTAACCTTGGCTCTATGGCATAAGACAAGAACATAATATCAATTGAATAATCATTTTGATTCTACAACAAAAAACAAAGAGACAGAATCATGCTTCTTGTTATTAATTATCAATAATATGCGTGTATATAGTATGCATGCATCTATAATGCGTTTATAACATCTATAGTATACATGAATTACATAATTTATTTCAAGGAATACACTACAAATTTCAAAATCAAAATGTGTCTATTCAAAATTCTTGTTCAAATCACAGTCCTTTATCACTCCATGTTAATTTCAACACACATTTGTTCAACAAAATTTTCTACTTTTTCAATTGTTGCAACATATTTTTTAGTAGTAGAATCTTGAGCCACAACAACAATTTCCTTTTATAGCACATCAAGGATCTATTCCTCATCTGTCTCATCATGTTGGATTGATAGGTTATGTAACAAGTGCAAAACAAGAAGGAATAAAGGTAACATGAATTTATGTCTTCCCTTGTAGTGAACGAAATGTCTTCTTAAGTATGCCAAAGGCATTTTCTACAATAGATTGAGCTCATCTATGCTTCTTGTTATAAATCATCTATGCTATGTTCTCATCTCCTTATTTGTTCAACATCATTAGCCATGACAATAAGGGATACCCCTTATTTCTTAACATGTATGGGGTTATACCTTCCTAAAATTGCACAAAGAAAAGTCTACATTGAAAAGTCCATGAAGTTGAAAATGTTTCTAAAAGCCTAAATCTTCTCTGACCTTCGGAATCATTTACATTTGCTAGAAAACTAACAAAAAAGTTTTGTGAATTGTTTGATATCATCTATATATGACCACTTGACACTTGACATTGTAGCCTCCAATTTTGAAGTAAAAATATTTTTTGGCAAAAAACTCCATAAGGTCCATAAATTAAAAAATTGTGTGCCATCAATGGTTACATGAATGCTTGGCAAACCACAAAAAGATTTGAAACCCTACATTTTTGCATCCATCTTACTTCCAAATTGCCAAGCAATGAATTTCTTGAAAACAAAGGTGATTTGTTATGATGACCTTTCAAATGATTAGTGAAATTATTGATTGACCCACAACAAGCATTTCACTACAAATTAACATATTACAACCTTGTGCAATCATGTACAAGGCACAAGCAACTCACACCTCCATGAGGATAAACAATTTGTATCATGTAATATGTTTGAAAAAAGGGAATGATTGGTAATGGAAAACATCTACTTTTTCATTTGAAACTTTTGAACCTAATGTGTAGCATCATATTTCATAAACATGTTGGAAAATTAAATCCTTGATCTTGGTTTCACCCCTTCAAGGAAACAACCTCAAGTTGTTGTAAACAATCTATTAGAACATTGTATTGCAAAATCGTAATGACCAAAACAAAAAGTTTAGTAGCCATTGCAAAATTGTTTTCAATATCCATGTTCATATTTGTTCACAACTCTTTCACAAAATCATCACAAGATATAAAAACAAGAAAAAAAAAGCCCATGCAACACAACAAAGTTGTCATGATCACTAAAAAATTATAAAAAATAACATGGTTAAAAAAAATGCAAAGAAATGCAATTCAAAAATCTTCACAAACAAACAAAACTTCAACATGTAAACATGAAACAAATGCAAAATGAACACAATAATCAAAGATCAAGCAAGTGTAAACATACTATTTGCTTTCTTTCTTCACATAACAAACATTTCAAACTATAATGAAACTTTTGCAACTTTTCATTTTTGTTGAAAATGTCAATCTAATGCATTAGGCTTGAACATACCATAACTAAAACTAACCCTAAAGTAGTTGTTATTAACACTAAGTGTGGACACAATCAAATCAACATGTGTCATAGTTAGGGTTAAGTTAACATGTCAAGATTAGATTAAGCAGAATTAAAAATAAAATAACCCTAAATCTTAATGTTAACCAATGTTAGAGCTTAAAATTTTGAATTAACTAACATGTATGAATATACCATTAGTCAAGGATGGATCAAACATTTTGGTTTTTGCATTTTGAAATTTGATTTGACTTTTCAAAATCATGTAAAAATAATTATAATGTGATTTTTTTTCACTTAAATAAATACATACACACTTGTTTTCTATCTCAAAAGGAGTACATGATCGGGGTACCCAAACCTACCCATCTACCATAAGATTCAATTGTTATATACCCAAACCCTAACATGATGGAAATTTTTGAGTGCAAATATAACTTTATTTAATGAATAATAAATTGAAAAAAAATAATATATCCTTATTCAAGGATATATCAAAAACGACATGCCCACACAACATTGGTCATCCAAACCAATGATGTTACATTGATATGAAAGAAAATAGTTAAAACCAATGTTGTTGTGTGGGGTGAAAACATGATCAAGTATGCACAAAATGTGACTTTGAATAGTTGTAATCATGTTTTTACACATAAATGCAAGAAAGTAAAGTAAAAACCTTTTCAATCATCGTTAAACCATCATGGTGCATAATATTGAGTTTATAGTACATTGTATACAAAGTTTGGAAAACTTTAGTGTACTAAAAGTAGGTCAAAAGTATTTTTGAAATTGAATGATGTAATTGTGTTAAAAAAGAAATTATATTAAAAGATTGAGATATTATTATTTTTACTTTGGAAGTTGAAAATGCATAAGTAAATTTTAAATGGCCATTAACTGAAAAAGTGAAAAAATTCAATATTTCATCTACTTGAAGCCTATTTTGTTTCTTTGAATAACCCGAATTTTTTTTTAAAAAAATAATTGAATTTCTAAAAATCTACTTAAATTTATTTTATACATGTGATTCTTCAATATCATTGACCCAAACAAAATGTTCATATTGATCAATAAATTGAGTAATATTTTTAAATTCAATATGTGAAAACTTGATTTATGGCTACTTTACACTTTTCTTAACAAGGATCATGAAATATATATTTGATCATGTTTTCATAATGTGGTTCTTTGATTTTGTTAATAACTATCAATTTTTGGGTTTTTCAAAAAAATTGAAATAAAAAAACTTTTAGTTGCATAGTTTTCAACATTTTCAAATTCAAAGGACACTAAGTTGTGGGTTTCTAAAAATTGTTCACATGGAAGACCTGTAACAAAAATACAAAGTCGTACATAAGTTACTTACAAATCAATGTTGCACATCATAGAATACAAATTGCATAGAATCTCCACATTCCTTGATTTTCAAAAGGCTAAAGTATACGAACTCAAGCAAAAACACATTACATGTGCATAAATCCTTGGCTATGGATCCATGGGGTCAAATCATTCTAATTTCACTTTCCTACACATCAATTGACTTACTTGGCAAAACAAAATATATCCCAAACACCCACACCACAATTTGCATGCACTGATGAAAATAGTAGACCTACAAATGAACTCAAAACCAATAGCTCCCAATGATGATGATGAAAATTGAAAACCGAAAGATGCAAAACTCAACATCAAAAAATCCCACTACATGAAGCTTTACAAATGTAGCCCATTATTTCCCTCCTGGAATCCCCAATAAAACCCACAAAAAAATAGAAACACGTAGCACATTCAGAGGTCCCAACAATTTGGGTATTCTTTTCTTTCACCCTTCAACAATCCAAATCTCACTAACCAACATCTCATTTATACAAACATGTTTTACCAAATACGATCATTCTCGAAATCCTTAATGAACTTCACCATTCCCTTGATCACAAACCCCTCATCATGGTTCTAGACTATGTTTTTGTAAGATGTACATAGCGCAACGAAAATTGGACATCCTCCTTCTGAAAAACTATTGTCTTCACCTTTGGGCATTCATCTTATCAATGCTACTAAACAACACAAGATTGCAACAAGTCGATTGCAAAAACAAAACATAAAACCAAAATACTTAGCTACCTATTTTGCCAAATTCCTTGGTAATCAAGCTCAAACTCCTTAAGCTCTTGAATGACATCCAACTAAGAAAAAATTCACAGCAATAACACACTACACAATGCTTACCCACAACAAAAGCCATAAAAAGATCAAGCACCACCAATCATAAAAACTCCAACATACTCATAACCTACAACCGAACAAACAACAACAAAAGCAGAAAACACTCCCACTACCCATCACCATCAACAATTGAAAGCTTGTTGTATTAGCTTTCGACTTTTGGCAGTTGATGTTACGGCATCATCCAATTAGGTTATCATCCTGAGATTTTTCATCACAGACCTTCTTCAGTTTTGGGAGTTTTGTTTTCAGGAAAAAATTTCAAAGAAGGAACGAATTTCATTAAAAAAAAAAACTGATGAAGAGTCAACGGTTAAGGATAGGTTCTTTGACTCAGTTCTTTGAATTTTGAGAACACCCAGTCAAGAATATATATATACCCTGAATTTACCCGCCGGTTCCTTTAAAAAAAACAAAAGAGAGAGAGAGAGAGAACGTCACCATACTGGACCCCAAGAAAATCATGTTGACCCAATTAGACAACCACCACACTGGTACAATTAAATGTTAATTTTGTGAACAGTGTAGCAGATGTTTTTTTGGTGGCCAGTCAATTAGAAACTATTGTCCAAAGTGACTAAATAATGTCTGAATTGACGAGTTGTGCAATTTTTGTCAGTTTGAGAGAAGTTTGAAATCTGACACAAAGTGTTCCTTCCAAGAGTATGTCTTCTCAGAGTAACTGCAATCAGGGTTTCTTTCTTTCCTTTTTTTAAAATTTATTTTTTAAAAAAATTATTTATTTATTTATTTTTCCAGTTTTGTGGTTTCCAAAGTTTGATAATATTTCAAAATTTTAGTGATATATATTTTTCCAATTTATACTTTTGGAAAGTATTTGGCCATAAACCAAAATGATGAATAATAAGTTAATTCACTTTTTACTTGTCTTTTGAACTTTTATCGTAACAATGAAAATTTTGATAAATTTTCAATAAAGTTCACGGTTTATTTGGACACAACATTATATACATAAAATGTCCCTCCTAGAGAAGAGGAGGGATATTTTTCCTACTCTATAAGAGTGGGAAGGAAATTATGCTTTACTTATATAAGTATAAGATTACTCCCACTCTTATGAGTAGGAGTAAGAACCCTACCCCCTTACCTTATATGGGATAGTTATCAAGGGTGAAACCTTGGTAACTCAATTGTAGTTAATCCGGTTCATATACAACGAAGTTATAACAAGTTTCTAATGAATGGTGCATTGGTGGGTGTTCAATCACATAACCTTAACACAATAAGGTTTACCTTAGATCAATTGTGACACTTATTCATCATCAATAAACAAATAACCCATACTTGACATAGTTATTTATTATGTATTATTCAAGGTAGACCTTTATGGTTTTCATTTATTTTTATATAAATCAATACATGTAATTTTTTAAATTTCAATTCCACATTCATATAATAGAGCTTTTTGTAAATTGCTTCAAGAGGATGAAACTATTATTCATTAGGGGTCCAATAAGAGTTGAAATGTTAGGTGAGCTTTAAATTTGTAAATTAATTTACATTGGGTGTCATAATTAGGATCAAACTTTTTTTTTTTAGTATTTAAAGAGTTTAATTGTGATGTTAATTTTGAGGTAGACATCCCTCTTTTGCTTATTAGCACACCCTCCACAATCACATTAAATATTGATTTCACTAATTTCATATTTAGTTTTGTTATTTGGTCAAAAAAAAAATTTAAATTTTTTATGGATAATTCTTTTTTTTAATTTTTTTAAAAAAGTGACCAAAACAACATCATATGAACTAAAGGTTGGCCTCGGTGTCTGACTTTTAGAATAAGTCTAATACTTGTTGTTACCATATTCAAGCATCAAGGCCTATTTGTTGCTGGCTGTAGGAAAAGCCATACCGTAGTACACATGATTGGTAGATTCAACACTAATTATACATATTATTGTCAAAAATATTGAAATTTTCACACACAAAAAAATTCAAAAGAATAAAATTTCACAAAGGAAAATATGAAAATATGAAAAATTTATTCTTCATGAATATTTTATTTGTTGAAATGAAAATTTCAAAATTAATTATTGGAACGACAAATGTGTTCATTACGTCCAATTCTTCAGGCAGGTGTTCAACAAAAGAAGTCACCTGCAGTTTGGCTGGTGCTGCTGGACGGCCACCAGGGTTTATTTCTGACCCAATGGGCATTAGGCTAGCTGGTGTAAAACTCAACTCAACTCAACTCAACTCACCCCCTTTTTTGGGTACATGATACCCGGTTGGTACCTCCGGGTAGTTAAGTACAAAGTAAAATAAAGCAAAAGAATCGACACCGACATTTCAAGAAGCTTTGCTCCTTGCTGACACCCAATTACAGCATATTATAAGGCACCGTCCATGTGTACACCGACATATAGTGCCAAGGGTTTTATGAGATACCACACTAAACTTCCCAAAGAGTCGGAGAAAAGCATTTAATGGAAAAAATGACAAATTGTTACATCTCTAATAGTGAATATTTAAAATTGTTGATATAAGTATATAACTTAAACTAGAGAGAAATTTTCTAAGGGGCATTTTCATGGTTCACTTGTCATGGATTTCATACGACATTTTGCGCTTTCAAATTTTGTAATCACAAAACTCCCAAGATTTTGTCATAGTTTTTGTTGTCTAGGTTACTACCTATATACAAAAAAACACCTTATTACTTTTTTTTTATCACATCTTTGTACTAATGATGCTAGTGTTGTAAATGTGTGTTCGGAATCCATCCATTGGCCATTGATAATAATAGTCTAGGTAGTGTACATACCAAGCAACAAGAAAGTGGCAGAGTCCGGCCTATGGGTGATTCAGGCTTCCATGTTGGCGGTTATCAGAAACAGGGACATACCCATGGCGGATATCAGGGCGGTTCTTGAAGTTCATAGCTGCATTTCTCCCCCAAATTCTTTTTTCAAAAGAACCAGTTTCATATTTGCCTCCCCCCAAAAAATAATAATAATAATAATAAAATTTATAAATAAATAAATAAATAAAAATCTACACAAGGACTTGAAGAAGAGCTGAAGAAGAAGAAGAAGAATCATCATCATCAATTCATCATCATCAGTAAGGAAATCATAAAGTTCATGTACAATTCTTCCCACCCACAATCCATAATAGACATTACTATTCCATTCCAACTGACCAACAACACTCAATACAACCCAACCATCGTATATGTTATGATGATGATGATCACGATCATTATCCATCATCCATCATCCACACTTGCAACGAAAGTCAAAATATACGGACAATATTTGATTCTGACAAAACAAAATTATTCACAGATCCAATTCTCACCAACTTTTGCATTGGAAAATGAAAGAATGTGTTTTTTTTTTCTCAGAAACTCAGAATCTCTTTGCAGAAAAAAGAAGAAAACAACCAACATACATACATACATGTATATATGCTCGGGCATCACGTAGGTGATCTATTGGAGAGGATCCTGACTGCTGCTGATGCCTGCAGTTTATGGTGAAACCGTATAGTGTAATTATGGAGTGCATCAAGGGACTGAATTATGTATATTGTCTAGTGGAGAGAGAGAGAGAGAGAGAGAGAGAGAGATCTTGTTGATGACAACACCCTTTTCACAGCAGCTTGCAGGGTTGAGAGTTATAATTTTGAGTCTCTCAAGAATGTTCATTTGAATACAATGAGAGCTCTGACAATTTGCAAAAAGAAAAAGAATTTTTTTTTGGGTAGTAACTTATTCCCGACTCATCATGTTCTCAACAACAGATTTGTGACCATCCGTCCATGTGTGTTGTGTGTGGAATGAGTAGTTAGTTGTCAGCCAATGTGCAACCGCAATGGTGGTGATGATTTTTTAAAAACTGTACAAAATACCACAGACAAAGGGAGATGGGTAGTGAGCAAGTTTAGTACAGTTCCCACAACACCACTTCCTCACAACCACCGTCTCTCCTCCTCCTCCTCCCTTCCCCCCTACTCACAACTGTTTGTTTAAATGACTGTTGCAGCTTCTTTCTCTCCTTTTGCTGCACAAGCATTGCTTGAAATGATGATGAGAATAATTTTCTGAGAATAAATCTTTTTTCTGAACCCTGGCACACAAGAAGAAGACCCAGGCAACAAAATTTTTAAGTCCCTTTTGTACACAAAACTTGGATGGATATTCTTGATCAGATCCTGGAATGGGTTGAGAGCCCTAGTATTATTATCACAGCTTTGAGTAGTACTTACACACCATAGCACAAGGGCTCCCCCAGCCACCAGCTCCCCCTCTCACAACTTTACTCGTCAAATTGGAATTTGGCAGCTGCAAAGGTCTCTTCTTTTATTTGCAAAGCTAAATCTCTCTCAGATTTGTGATTTTCTGTAACAGTTACCAAACAACAACACTCTCCTCCCCCCCCCCTTTCCAAGAACTACCCACTTTCTTTCATATAAGTCATGAAATCCACCCAGCAAACATGCATGCAGCATATTTTGAAAAGAAGCAACAATTGTTGACATGCACAACATTCACCTACTGGTATATCTGGTTATGTCTTGGCCTAGTCGAAGATCATGTGTAGTCAACACAACATCTGTTGCTCATGAAAAGCAAGATCACCACATTGCTAGTTTAGAGTTGTTCAACACTTCAAATTATTTTTGCACAACTTCTTCAACATTCTTTGCTTCCTTCTCTTTTGGTTAACCCAAACCACCACCAGACAATAATAACTTCATAAATGAATGGTCTTTTCAATCACCCCAACACCTACCAATACCTCCATCCTTCCTCTTTATACTTTGACCTAGTTCGTACATTCTTTGTCATAAACCTCTCTTCATCTTCTCTATTCCAATGTATGGACTTTGGTGCATTTCTTTCTTAAACTCATGAATATCGGAGGTTGACAAATAAGGGGTTGTGTGTGTTGCTAGTTTTGTGTTAGAATGCAACCCTTCAAGGGCACACTACCTTTTAGTGAGCCCTTAGAGCAAGCCTTGATAATGCCAAGATCTAGGAACTACTGCGTAAGGCACCTTAGCTTCTCTTGTGCAAAAGAATTGCAAATGTTGACAATCTTGCATTTGTAAAGCAAGCATTTTCAAACGCAAATTTTGGCACTTGGCATCAAAGTGGAATATTTTCAACATGATATACCTCCAACTAGGTAGAAAGGGCAAGCAAAATCCTTAAAGTGTATTAAGAATTGTGTCAACTAGTAGATGTGCCCTTATTAAGCTCACCCAATACCACTAAACCCATACAAGCATAATCAACACTAGTGCATTCGACACACATGAATTGTTGCTAACTATACCTTCCAATCAAATAGCAAGGGATGGATGGAGGGTGACAAGATTAGTAAAACATTTTCACATTGGTTCCACCGTATCCCCAAGTATTAATGAAAAGGTTGGTGGGATTGCTTACATTTGGTGAGCCTTCTTCAAAGTGATTGGTGGGGATGAAAACATTTTTTTTATGAATGTCTTATAATGTATACATCTTGGTTTGACAAAATTTTCAATATGATGAATAATGAATCAATGGCATTAATGTTGTTAGTGTTCTCATATTGGCAATAATAATTTGACAATATCACATTCATGACACTATCTCCTTCATGGAAGCAATTATTTCACCCTTTTACACAAACATGAACTCCAAATAACAATAATTTGCATAAACTTGATAGGTAGTCTAATCAAATTTTCACAAGTATAAGCATAAGTTTTAGAACAATTTAAAAAATTATAAATTAATTTATAGTGTTATAAATGTGATATAGTGGGTACAAAGAATCTAGGATTCTCCAAGGCATAACTAAGGTTGTTTTTAATGAAATAACCTTTGACAATAATATGCATATATACCTAGTCAAAAAAATTTGGCAAAGGGCTAACATTAGATTAAAAAACCCACCCAACATTGCTTCATACATGTGTGCATCTTTGAACTTCAACATTGATTCAAATCAATGTTAATATATAAACAATCAATCATGTGAGATTAATAATTTACCTTCAAACACCCCATCACATCTTCAAGGACTATCATCATTATTATGTTCAAAGCGTGGTAAGAGATATGTACCTTGATACCTTTCAACCATAGAAATAAAATTACTCAACTTTGATATAAAACTTTTCAAGTGTAATTATTTCTATTCCAGCTCCTTGTCTTTTAATGTTTTCAAAAAAAATCTTGTCACATCATTTCCATATTGTTTGTTTATTTAGACATAGCATCTTGCAAAAGTGCAAAAGCAAATTTTTTTGAAGAGTTAGAAAAATGTCTAGTTGTTGGAATTGTTTGTAAGATTTTACAAAATAATAGTGATAATGCAAATGAGGACTTGAGGTCCATACTAGGGTTGATGTGCATAATGACAATTCCAACAATGGAAAATTGTACATATCTTACATTTCTCAAAATGGATATGTTTACAATTGACATCTGCATTCCATAGTTGAATGAAATCCGTTTTCAACAAAATTTGAAAAAGTCACTTGTTGCATTTGATCATATATTATTTTGGTTAAATCTCATCAAAATTTCACAAAATTTTCTATTGCATAACAAGCACCAATATTACAACTTTGACTTATGGTTGCTATGTTCACATTTCGGCAATATGGAAATTGCAACATTTATTATGTTTGAAATGTGTTTGGTAGTTTTGAAAGTTTTATGCAATTGTTTGTTGATTGATGAATGTTAGAATCTTCTTCAGCCTTTTAAGACCATGTTGTCAAATGAATTTAATCTCAAAGTGTCAATTATTCAAGTTACAAAATACATACCTAGTTCATTGTTTCTATTTATGATTGGCATTAGTCAATGGAACCTTGACTATACATTTTGAGCCCATAAGACATGGTGAAAACTATTACATCAAATAATCAAATTATGCAATTTTACCTATGATCATCTAGTATGGTCATAGAAGAATAATTTTGCACATGGTCATTGGGTTTCCAAAATCTTGTCATGATAGCCATGTTTCCACAAATTTGAAAATGTGGTTAGCAATTGGGGTTTTTTTTCATTTTTACGGTGTAACTTATACAATGCCAACCATTCACAAGAGGCTTTAGCTAGATTTGCCTATAGGACATGTAAGACAATAAAACAAATTTGTTATCTTGTTATTTAGTGACAGGCTAGAACAAGTGTTCCAAATCTAGTGGACCCCATCCCAAAAACCTTGATTTTCTAGTGAAGTCTTTCAAATCTTCCCAAAAAGCCTTTGTAGGGGTCACAACCCAAATTGTTGTCTAACATTTTGGCAAAATTTCACACCAAAAAAAAACATTGGTTGACACTCAATTTTGTTTATTTATAATCATTAATACTTATTGGAAAATTACATTTATCATCTTTCAACAATATGCATCTTAACAAATAAGAAACAAACTTTTTTAAAAACTCACCTTTATTTTATTTTCATGGAAAGTTACTTTCATTTTTGGGTGAAAGCATGGTAAAGTATGCCAATAAGTGATACTTGATTTTTTTGTAGAAACTATCCATTAATTAAACCTCAATACATTGAACTCATGAATATATTTTATTTTAATGATCAATAAGAAGAGTTTGACTTCATTGCATAATATTATAAAATTGCATGTTTTTAATAACATTTAAGTACATTTTTAGAAATACAAATATAGAAAAATATGTGTCCCACTTTTGCTTCAAATATACGAAAGTATGATAAAAGTACAATTGTAATTGGATTTTTTATACTTTGAAATGGATAAAACACTAACATGTTTTTTTTTCTTCATATTATAATCATAATCTACCAAAGTCTTTGTATTATAGTATGTTTGAAAATTTGAAGACTTGGATAATTTAAAACATACTTTTCATCCATTTTTCTTATACTAAAATTTTTCACACTTTATGTGTAGCTTACCATAAACTCAATGGAATGCACCATTGCTTCATAATGAAAGTCAAAAAAGTTTTGAATAGGGTTTTTCATCTTTATGCTATGAATGTGATTCTAACTACATGGTGGATTTTTTTGGGCATACTTTGTCTTGCTTTCACATTTTTTTGTTAAATGATGTGCAAAATACATATTGGTTATTTATTGAAATAATAATATTTTATTTAAATCTAAATATGAAGATTTTAATTAAATGATGAAAATACTTAAAATATTTTGAATGTTAATAAAACCTATTATATTATTTCAAATAACATCCAAAGAAACTGTTTTATTTCACATGTTCCATAAAGTGTAGAAAGAAAAACTTACCCTATATTATTTTGTGTGAAAGTCTAGAACAATGCATGAGGATTCTGAAATTAAAATTTCAAAGCTTGAGGGGATTAAAAATTTAAACTGAAACAAAATATGATTATAATAAAGTTGTTTTATGGATTCAAGCATGTGTTTCCTTGCATAACTTGCAACTACAACATCAATATGATCCATCTTGGGACATAAAAAACAATATAAATGAAGATGATGAAGATTTGAACTATTATCTATAATTGTATTTGAATTATTGTAATGATAGGACATTTAGCTTTAAATTATTTTTTTAAATGGTGCAATCACAATAAAATGACCCACTCCATGTGTAGGCCCTATGTATTTCATAAGTTTTGTAAATTAAACTAATGTTGAAAATATGTGATGCGACTTTATAACAATTTTTGAAACATAACATTACATAATGTTCTATTAAATTTGAAATGAATATAATGAATATTGAGTACTTAAAAAAAATTGTTAAAGAATATAACCAATGTTTAAAAAACATAGTTTAAATAATGAAATCAATGTGATGAAACACAAATAAACATTCTTAGAACTTGTCACATTGATCCATAAAAAATGATTGAAGACCAAAAATTCAAAACAAAGTAACATTAAAAGAAAAATTTGTCATTCATAAGAAGAAATCTTGGGTTTTTCCACTACCACCCATTGCAACTACTTGTCTAGTTTGACCATTTTTGACTTATTATCATCGTGCACAAATAGCAAGTGAATTTGTTTACTAGTTATTTATGCATAATTTCCATAATCAAAACAATGACCACTTTATTCAATAGCATTAGATTTTTTTCTTCATGTTGAATTTTATAACAATGGAATTTTTTTGACATGGAAAACATCTCAACCTTAGACTCCTTATAAAAATGGTAATATTGTTAAGTCATTATTTTTTTTTAAATTCAACTATTAATATGTAGCATAAGTTAAATCAAAGTTTGATAACACGTGGAGAATGTTATTCATAAGCTACACCTTACACTTACACAAGAATTCACCTTTTTTTTTTTTAATAATTTAAAATTGTTGATGTGGATATTAAAGTAACATTTAATTTTATTTACACATTGCACTATAATGGTTAGTGATTTTTTTGACATCTCTTCAACTATCAACATGGTACATGAATTGAATTATACACTTGCATCATGTTGAAACCATTCCTCGTGGGTTGAATTTTACATTTATCATAATTTAATAAAACACATGTAATAACTTATAAAGAATTAACATTTTTTGAACTATCAACATTTGCACATGAGTTGAATCATTCATTTTGAATGTGTTAAATCCATTATTCTCTAATTGAATTTTTCACTCACCATAATGTTCAGAAATAGATGTATAAAAATTTGTTATGTTTCACATTAATATTTGAAATAAAGATTAAGTCAAAATTGTTCATATATACAAAGTCTAAGGTCCATGTAGACCTTTATATTTAAAAACTTCAATGTTCAAATTTGTACATTTACGTAAATTTAGAATTATATTTTCCCCCTAGTTTATACATCATTGGCCAAGTTTTTTATTACAAATGTTTATGATGCCACAATAACAAAACCTCAAAAACAAATCCTTAAATTATTTTTCCATTTTATCTTTTGATGTATGAGAAATATAAATTTTAGACAGATTGTTTTGTTACAAGTTTATGTCTAAGTATTTAGAGATGAAAATTTGTGATTATTTAAAAACATTTAAAAACATTTAAAAACATTAAAAACGGTGATCTCATAACAATGACATCAATGAATTATTATTATTATTATTATTATTTTCAATTTTTTGGTGTTGTTCAAATGATGATCACTGATAAAAATATTTAATTATGTTTTGGCTATAAACAATATATGGAAACATTAGGTTGTTAAAATCCTTCTATATTTTTGCTACAAGTCATGTAACCTATTATAAAATTTTAACTTATATATATATATATATATAAGTTTAAAGTAAGTTTGATGTTGAAACTATTTATGGTTTTAACATTGAAATTATTGATCATTATGAATAATATTTTTGTTTTTTCAAATTTGTGATTTCAAAGTTTTAACAAAAATTCCTTGGACTTGCATTACTCTCATAGGGGGTCACTAAGTGTTGGAGTTCTAAATCATGTGCATCAAACAAAGCATTTTTGGAGTGTATTGTATGATCGTTTAACCTATTATTTCTCACCCTATTATTACTTAATTTTTTAAATATACACATATTTAAACCAACATATATTAATCATATGTTATTATTATTATTTATATATATATGAAGAAATGGTACCTTTTACCTAATAACTAATATATAACACTTTACAATTTTATTCACACACACACACACACACACATATATATAGAATGACCCCCCTCAAATCAATTCTTTGAAATTTCATTGTTTTCTAATTTCTCCCCCCAAGGAACCACCAACTTGCAAAAATTTGCCACCAAAAATAAAACAAAAAATATTGTTGACTAAAAAGGGGCGGGGGGGGGGAGGGTAATCCAACTATTTAATTCGAAAATATCACTAAATTATGTTTATTTTATTTCTACAAAGGTAAAATGTACTACTACATTATTAGAAAAAATAATATAAATAATATATTCTGATTTTTTTTCAAAGTTGTGTGATTAATCATTTTTATTATTCTATAACTAATGTTGTTAAAGAAATATGATGTTAAAAAGAATGGTTATACTGATTTTTAAATTATTTTTTCTTCTAGTGACCAATTTTTGCCAATTTCAAAAGA
>Ga0209611_10001657_pt1 | contig 38414 bp, 32 predicted proteins | sample S1TSphgellanicum_3_FD_187693 | JGI IMG/M metagenome (GOLD analysis project Ga0209611, IMG submission 187693) | Host-associated microbial communities from peat moss isolated from Minnesota, USA - S1T2_Fc - Sphagnum magellanicum MG (SPAdes) (version 2) | ecosystem: Host-associated > Plants > Peat...
TCCCCCAAGTCCGGGCCGTGGTGAGTCTTGTGTGTCCGTGTTGCCCGTGGCTCGTCCTAGCACCAAGTGTGCTCTAACTTTGCACTAACCACTTTGTGTGGGTTGTGTGCAGGCCCGTGTGAGTGATTAAAGCTTGTCAACTCTTCCTAGTCCCATCCCGGAGCTCCAACCCGCCCCTCTACCCCTCAAAGGGTTGTGAGCTAGGGAGCGTGCTCCGACTCCTCCTTATTCCGCTGCTTTACTTGGGCTCACATTTGAGTCCCTTGAGGAGTTGGGAGTGCGTCACCTAGGCCCATGCTTTCTTTCTGTCCCACAATTTGTCATCCCTCATTTGTACCATCTTAGGATCATCAAGGTGCCTTTTCCTACCCCCTTTATGTCACTAGCCATGTTTAAAAAAGGGCCGGATGTATTGGAACTTGTTTGCGGGAGGAGTTAGTTTTAGACTTAAGAATGGATTAGGTCCCACAAAGTCCATCAAAATTTTGTGAGAAGAAACTTGCTAGGAATTGAATGCAATTGGACAAGGACTTGGATCTAGGAAGCTTGATCCTTTTGTCAAAAGCCTCGTCAAATGACTTGCCACTTGACCATTATATTGACCGGAATCCTTCATCATCTACTTTCACTAATGTCAAGTTAGGGTTAGGGTAAAAACTCCTCTCCAACCACTATCCATCCTCAATGACACATTTTTTCCCCGAAGAACATCTTTTCCTTGGGGAATGTCTTCTCCTCGACCCACATCCACTCCCTGGCCCCATCTTTTCCCCTAGCCCACCTTCTCCTCAAGGAATGTCTAAAGGCCAGCCCCATCTCCATGGGGACACATCCTTTCCATGCCCACCTTTTCTTTGGGGAATATCTGAAGGCCGACCCCATCTCCATGGGGACACATCCTCTCCCTGCCCACTTTCTCCCTGGGGAACATATTCTCCTTAAACCCATCTCCTTGGGGACACATCTTCTCCTTGGCCCAACCTCCTCCCTCTTTGCACCTTTCTCCTTGGGGACACATCTTCTCCTTGGCCCAACCTCCTCCCTCTTTGCACCTTTCTCCTTGGGGACACATCTTCTCCCCCAACCCACATCCTTTCCTGGCCCCATCCCCTCCATGGGCTAACCTTCTACCTAGGTAACGTCTTTTCCTTAACCTCACATTCTCCCTTACCACAATCCATCCCCAAGGATGAATCTTGTCCTTGGCCACAACCTTCCTTCCCCAATAGTACTATTCAAGCTTAGAAAAGGCACATGTACCTATATGAAGATGTCTGGGGATGTTTTGCCTTCCCATTTGTGCTTGGGGGCACCAAGATGTTGATGTTCAGGGACATGACTTGTCGTATGCCATGTGGAAAGCATTTGCATTTGCATTTTTTGTGTTTTAATTGCATTTTTTGTTGCTTCAATTCTCCACTCTATTCATTGTAATTATTCTTGGCATAAATATAATTTTTATCTTCTCTACAACTTAATCATTAGATTAATTGTTTTGTTGTTGCATCTTCTCTACTAGATATTATTTGTACTGTGTGTTTTATTATCTTTTACACTTTCATTGTGTGTTTTTCCTTAGATTTCTTGGTTTGTAATGTGTGTTTCTTTCATCTCATTTAGTTTCAACATCATTTCAAATTACCTATAGCCATGTCTAATGAGGAATTCATTTCGGAGACACATGACAATGATGGGGACGAGTTGTTGATGCCTTGTGGCACTCGGGAATTGATTCCACCTTCACCAAAGGAAGGAATGTTGCAATGGTGGCATGAGGTGTGCATGAAGGAGAAGGGTGTTAAAGCTAAAATGTTTTATAGGCTAGTTTTGAAAAGTTGTAATTTTGTATTGAAAATTAGACTTCATTGGTTTTTGATATAAACCAACTTTATAGTATTATTGATTTTATGTTTCTATCAATTTTAAGTTAGAACTAATTTTAGGTTGCTACTAATTTTAGGTTAAAACCAATTTTAAAATATTATTGATTTAGGTTATTACTGATTTTGAAAAGTTGTTTATTAATATAAACGAAAAATTAGTTGTTGCCTCTAACTTTAGTTCTAAGTTCTAGATGTAGGATAAGGTTGGATAATTTGGAGTTTAGGAAAACTTCTAGAGATTTTCATTTTTTTTTAGGATCCTGATTGTTTTCTGATGAACTCGAAGTCTACTTTTGGGGAAGCCCAAAGGGTTTTTTTTCTAATCTTTGTTTTTTATTCAATTGTAATGTATTTTGACACTTTGGAGCTTTTTGCATAAAGTGAGTTATGTTTTTGCTTAAATTTTGGCTTTGCAAAGTGTGTTGAAGTTGTTTTTCCCACTTACTGTTGTGACTGCAAGCTTTGCAGATGCTATAGAATTGTTTATTGTTATTTACTTGTTTCCCTTAAAAGAAAGTGGTAAGCTATTTATCATTAAACACTAATAGATTTGAGGTGTTCAAGTCTATATCGATTTTTAATCAAGTACCCAAAAACACCCGAAAATTCATCGGGTGGGTTTAGTAAGAAGCAAAACAGTGTTGTCGTCTACATGGCTTTTGTTTTGGGTATATTCCAAAAGAGTAGGTTGAGAAAGTTGTTGAGATTGATTGACTGTTGAATGTGCAATCTACATATGTGCAATCTACATTGCTCAGGGGCAAACACCAACCCAAAGTACAAATGCCCATGTTATGAGAAAGTGTGGGGAAGCAAACTTAAATTAGATGAACATTTCTTGGCAACGCCATGCCTAGGCACAAGGGCAATTGATGATCGCAAATTGTGGCCCATTGTTGTGAAACATTGCAAACTGCAAGTGCGCTTGGGATGACAAGCAATAGTCGAGCACTTGTACCTCGAAGAAATGCATAGTCTACGTCTCCAACCTGGGAACAAGGTTTGTCCTTGTCAACTGCAACCATTGGAGGTTCATTGGAGGCCCACATCTGATGTCCGACAAGCAGCATTGTAGCCCAACCCGCCACATGCAAAATCTTGTTTCGTCCCAACATTGTTCAATTGTTGGAGGTGAACGCATAGCTTGCAGAATCATCTGCATCCGTGCAACAACGTCATAGATCCGCAAATCAGGCGGTTGTACCGGCATCAAACACCTTGCCGGCAAAGATAAGGCGCTTGCAACAAACTTCTGAGGCAGTGAGTTCAAAGCCTAAGAACCCCCCTATCATGCACAACGCATGTGCCAAAAAATGCTATCTTCGTTGGGCAGGCAAACATGATTTACAGAAACCACATAATTTTAGCCCAAAGATCACATTGACCATTAAACCAGAATCTATGTGAGTACTAGTCAAGAGTAGTGGCTCTGGACCTCATGTTTCGTGGTCAGCTACACCTCTTCCCACTGTAGCTTGGTTTGTAACTTGCCTAGTTCGCTCAGCACCCCCATCTAGAGTCTGCAGAGTCACACCATTGAACATCACATTCGACAGAACTTTGAGGATGGAAAATGTTGTGGCGATGAGCTCTTCGCTCCCTGAGAGCGCATCAGAAAGCACCCGTCCCTCACAGTTTCTCTCACGTTTTCTTTGAGTTTTTTCTGTAATTCCGCAACGGCGATGATGAATCTCTGCTTGGATTCAGGAGAGCAAAGCGAATCCAAAATGAACGAATACTGTCTCGTTGCAGACAAAATTCGGGAAGCAGGTCGGTGCGATCGTCAAGAACTCGGCAAGCTCGAAAACAGCAAGCGGTTTTCCAACGAAGCACCTGTCCACCCGATCTCAAGCTGCGATGGCACTCCTTCATCAAGGAACCGCCCTGCTCTGCCGGAGCAAGATCCCGACCACTGCTCTCTTGAGGAAAGCATCCTCCCTCCGGGGAGAGCACGATTCGGAGAGAAGAACTTGGCAGATCGAACTTCGGCGCCCTCGGTCACTCCAGAGGAACAGACAAAACACCCGAAGAGAAGAGGAGAAGCCTGAAGCAACCAGACGCGTAGCAATGGCAGAACGGACAACTCCAATTCTCAATGGTCACTTTTGTCGGAAGCTCCGGAGGAAGGAAAGGCGCAGCAGGATCGTCGCCTGACCGAACGCCTTGCAAGCAAGAATCATCCTCTCCAGGTACCTCAGAATCCCTCCCCTCATCTTTCATGCTCAGAAATCTTATCTGATGTCATCAGGAAGGGCCTCAAACTTGCGGTTCCAAGCGCCGAAGCCACGAAAGCTTCAGGTGCAAAGGACATACGGAAAAAGCAAGCGGCACCCCCCGTGAGGGAATTCCCAACTCCATCTCTGAATGCGCTCCCAGGCTGCGGGTCAGGACTCTCTTTTCCTTCAGGGGAAGACACCCAAGGCCCATCACCGGTTGACTACACTCTGGAGATCGAAGCGGTCTTCCCGCTAGATATGGTGTTAGATATGCAGAAATGCGCGGCGCAAAGAGCGCGCAAAATAGTGATCGGAAGAACATTAGGAGGCAGAGCCTCACACAAAGACCTGGTAGACTGCCTCAAGCTGCATCTCCCAACGCCCTTCGTCACCATAACTTTCCTAACCAGAGGATACTTCGAGATCCTTTTCGAAAATGAGGAAGGAGCCAAACCCACGAGGAAGCTCGCGGCTGTGGAATGGAACGGATGGGCCCTCTCCTTCTCAAAGTACTCAGAGAACTTCAGGCCAAACGAACTAGGAGCAGAAAAGCTCCTCACACACTCCATCAAGGTGCAATTCCCCGACCTCCATGCTCAATTCCGCTCAATCCAAGCACTGACCATAATGGCCAGCAGCATCGGAAAAGTCCTTGACATAGAGTCGCCCGACTCATACATCAAAAGGCCGGTAGGGCCAATGGTCACTGTCGAGGTCAGAGACATTAGCAAACTGGCGGGGATCATCAGGATCCCCTCCATGTCTGAGGGGGTAGATGCAGGAGAAACGACAGCCCAGAGAGTCCTTTACTCAGGGTTGCCGAACCAATGCAGAAAATGCTGTCGTTCTGGGCACCTGGCCAGAGCTTGCCCGTAAAACAAACCTCCAGCACAGGAAGGAAACACATCAGTCAAGCCCCCCCCCCGAAAGGGCGCTGGAAGACAGCTCTGAGAAAGACTCCTGGCGCATAGCGCTGGAGACAAATAACGGCTAACACGGTAGAAGTGCAGCCGGACCTTGAAATGAAGGAATCCTCCGAGCTGCCAACTCAGCTAGAAGACGAAGCTAATTACATACAGGAACTTTTAACAGAAGGGCGCCAAAAGCTGAACGCCTTCCGGAATTCCACACCAAATTTTGGAATCTAGGAAATGGCCAGCGCCCAGGACCCGAGTCTAGCCGCAAAGTCCAATCCTTTCGCTATTTTAGGGGAGGACATTGCAGGAGCTGTGACCCTAATGGAAATGCAGGAGGATATGAAGGAAGGCTGGTCCTTCCAAGGCCGAAAGAGGCACGATCCCAAGCAGACCCCACCTCGGCAGACCACACAGCAACTCCCCCCGCACCCCACCCAGAGAAATCACCCCAGGAGGGAAGAGAGGTTAGCTACACTCCGAGGTCCACCCTTCCTATTTTACCTCCCTCGGCATACAGGTCCCGCCCTGCAAGGAACCACTCAGAGCCAAGATCTGGCCGGTCCTCACCAGGACCAAAGAGGAAAAAAAGGAAACACTTGTTCACTGCAGAAATCAATCCCTGCCAAACCTTCCCTTCTGTTTCAGAATCTCAGGCCCAACAGAAGCAGCTGAAACAGAATGGACACAAGAAACCGCAAGGGCCGACCTCATCTAGCGCCTAGAATTGGAGCTAGAAGAGAATATCCTAAGATTCAAATGGTGCATCAAGGAACAGCTACACCTGGAGTGGAGCTGGCAAGAAGAAAAGAGCAGAGGAGGGATGGATTGTACCATCTTAGTCCACATGGACACCGGGACCAACGCTCTGAGCACGTAGAACAAACGACACCTACATTGGAAGGTCTTGGACCCCGCTCAGGAGATGAACAACGACATCGAATTCGCCACCCCGGCGCACAACCTGTTGAGGAAGACAGACATAGGGAACTTAGTACGCCAGGCACACAAGAACAAATCGGCAAGCCTCCTCGCTTCACCTCAGGCAACAAGAAAGAAGCGTTTCACAAAACTGGACCTAGCTCTAATGACAGCCAAGTTACCGGGATTGATCGGCCCCTCGGCCGCCCGAAACAAACTTACCTATGATTGAAAATCCGCTGTCACTTGTCTCCTTCAACGTAAGAGGGCTGAGAGGAGCCTCGGCCAAACCTAAGGAAATCAAAGCATGGCTGGTTTCGCTCAAAGCTCCTCCCCAAATCTCGCTCATCCAAGAGCACCACATAGGGAAGGACGACAACCAAAACCCTGCCAAAGGAAAAGGATTAGAATTCTGGAGAGGGAGCTCTTTCTGGAACCATGGCATCCCACTCAGGCGCTCTCAGAAGATCAGAGCTGGAACTACCATCCTCATAGATAGGGCAACAACCCCGCTCATCAAGGATCACGGCATCCTAGTCGAGGGCAGAGTGCAATTCGTTACTCTACACTCACCCGACAATGGGCTGCTCACAATCATCAATGTGTACGCCTCCCAAACCTCCACCGAGAGAGCTCTTCTCTGGAACAGAATAACTCAAGCCGATTTCACATCGGACCACATCATTCTGGGCGGCGATTTCAATCACTTCGAAACCACGGACCAGGAGAGCACCCCCGGCACAAGGAGAATGCACAGAAGGGAGGCTACTGCCTGGCACCGAATGACCTTGAGGTACGGCCTCACAGACGCCTGGCTCCTTGACAGCTTCCACAAACAATCAGAGAAAGAGTTCACGTATGACAATGGGAGAGCTGGCAGGAAATCGACAGTTTCAAGAATAGACAAAATCATGATTTTTCAAACGGTTAAGGAGAGAGGAAGAAGAATTGAGGTCGCGGCCTCAATGAGGAAACTCACAGATCACTCACCCGTTTGCATAAAAATCTGGGGAAGTCTCAACCCCTCCCAAAACACGCCTGGCTATTTCGACATCTTTCTGTTGAGCAATGAGAGAAGAAAGAAGGACATGTTGGAAGCTTGGATCGGAGAAGCTCCGCTCCCCACGATCGACCAGAACTGGGCACCGTGGCTGGAAGCAGCTATTGAAAGAATCACGCAATGCAACCGACGCCTTTCAAAAGAGAGGAAGCGCGCCCAAGGCGCTCAGATCAGAGCCTGCACCAAAAAAATTCAGTTAGCAAAAATTCAGCTGTAGAAGAATCCCACGAATGAGGAGATAAGAGGAATTCTATCAGATTCGCAAAGCAAGCTCACTAAAGTATTCCAAAACTCAGTCGAGCGCAACCGACACCTATCAGCCTCCAATTGGCTCAGGTACGGGGACACATGTTCAAAAGCCTTTTTCGACTTCCATCGCGCGAGAAACAAAAGATCCCTTCTGAGGGAGTTAGAAATCGAGGGAGGCATTGTCTCCGGATAGAACGACCTCACTCAGTACATAACAGAATTCTACACGAGGCTGTACACCTCTGACGCAAATACTCCAGGCACGGAGGAGGCACAACAACGCTGCTGGACCAGTGTCCCGATCAAGGTTTCGGGAGAAATCAACGAGACCTTGACCAGGCAGCTCACATTGAGCGAGATTCTCACAGCAATCAAAGCTCTTTCCCAAAGGCAAAACTCCCGGAAACGACGGCCTGCCCATGGAATTTTTCCATGAGTGCGCTGAGGAGATGGCGCCCATCTTGTTGCAAGCTTTCACAGCAATGCTCGGCACCGGGAGAGCCTTGGCTGCAATCAACAAAGGGGTGATAACTCTAATCCCCAAATCGGGAGACAGAGCAAAACTTAGCAATTGGAGGCCCATCACCATGCTGGGCAGTACATACAAAGTCCTGGCAAAAGTACTAGCCGGAAGGATAAAGGCGGCCCTCACTCACATTATTAGACCTAATCAAACTGGCTTCGTGGAGGGCAGGAGCATCATTGACAACACCTTTATGGCTGAAGAAGCCCTAGAATGGGCAGAGGAGAGCGAACAGGACCTAGTCCTGCTCCTACTCGACTTTGAAACGGCCTTTGACAGAATCGAATGGGGGTTCTTGTTCTCAGCCCTGGCCAAATTGGGCTTCAGCGAAACCTGGATCCGCTGGGTCAAGACCCTCTACCTAAAGGCCTCTTCAGCCATTAAGGTCAATGGCACAACCGGACCAACCTTCCAGTTGGCCCCCTCAGTAAGGCAAGGCTGCCCCCTGGCGCCCTACCTGTTCATACTGGCCACTGACGTACTGGGCCACATGCTTGCTGACCCGAGGTATAAGGTGGAGGGACTTACTCTCCCCAGGGGGGGACTGGTCAGGGACCAGACATTCGCCGACGACACAGCCTTGTACCTGCAGGGGTCCCCCTCCAATCTGGACAGGGCTCAGAATGTCCTCAACATCTTCTGCCAAGCATTAGGGGCCAAGGTCAACTGGCACAAATCAGCAGCGATTTGGGCCAGTAAGAACAAAAGGGAATGGCACTGGGGGGAAAATGTAGGGCTCAAATGGATCCCGGATGGGGAAAGCACCCGGTACCTCGGAGTACAAGTGGGTTCCCACCTACCCCAGAAGCGAACTTTGAGAAAATGAGACTGTCCTTAAAGAACAAACTCATCAGCTGGAGCAACAACCGGCTCTCCCTGGCGGGCAGAATTCTGGTGGTAAACCAAGTCTTGCTAGCCTCCATGTGGTACATAGCAGCATCCTGGAATCCCAATCCCAGGATGTGCTCTCAAATCAGGGGTATAGTAAGAAACTTCATCTGGGGAGGCCGAGATACCCCAACACGAGCTAAAGTAAAATGGGACACAATGGTGATGCCAACCTCCCCAGGCGGGCTGGGGATAATCGATCCCAGGGCTCAGTTAGAAGCACTCCTGGCTAAACTCCTAACCAGAGGCCTCGCCCCTGGCGGAGAACCTTGGAAATAACTTATTAGGCATAAGGCCGAGCAAACCAGGCTACAGGTACACAACAAAGGTCCTAGCACCGCAGATATCAACTGGATCTTTGCAGCGAAGAAGCTCAAAAAAACCCATGGCTCAATGTGGGATAGCATACTAGGAGCCTGGCTGAAGGTGAGATCCGGATTAACCAAGACGGATCCAACAAACAGTGCCGAAATACTCAGGCAGCCACTGTTCGGCAATCCTTCAATCCTCAACGTCAACGGCTCCCCGTTCGGGATAAGCAGACTGAGAGAGGGCAACGCTTTCGTCCACTCGGGTTGCTCCCGAGTCAAAGGTCTCCGAAATGTAGCAAGCAAGGAGTGGAAAAGCCTCATCGAAATGTCAATGAGCCATCACCCTACAAACAAGGACAGTTTGGCCAGAATAACAGCAAGCATCCCCTGGAACCCAGAGGAGCTCAACAACAGAGTGCAAGCAGGGGACTGGATAAGCAAGCCAGACCCAAACATGCTAACCTCTCCGGACTGGATCTATTATGTGCTTGAATCCCATCGAGGCACCGCCAAAGTCATAGAGTTCAAGAAGATCACGCCGAATGGCATCATAAAAGCCACGACACACGCAGCCATCACGCTTCCAACGAAAGGGTACAGGCCCGTCAGAATTCTCTCTCAAGACAAACACAGCTCAACCCTGAAGGTGGCCAGAGACGCTCCGATCCCTAGTAAGAGCCCGCTAACCTTCTGGATCTTCAAAACTGGATTTATCCAAGAACTCCCGTGGGATCCAGGGGAGTGGCACTGGCAAGCCACTCCCCCCCTCGGAGATTCGCCCTTCTTCGAATACACAGCAAAAAGAGGATACAGGAACGCTCAGACCTCAACGCACACGCCTGCCATGAACACCTTCATCCAAGAACTCAACCTTAGCAACTCTATGACAACACAAGTGACCGCCAGAATCTGGCACAATTCTCGCCTGAGGAAAGTCGGCACCCTCATCTGGATCACCCTCAGTCAGGGACTGATAGTGGGAACGTGGCTCCAACACATGGGAATCCTCCCACACTGCAAAGTCTGTGACTGCAACGTGGAGGAGTCCCCTAAACACTGCCTGCTCGAATGCCACAGGGCGCTCAAGGCTTGGGAAGCTTACAAGAGAGTATGGGACAACTGGGAAGCTCCTGTGGAGCTCGACATCAATTGGCCCTTCGTCCTCCTTGGGGAACCTGTCCTTGAAAAAAAGGACGACCCTCCTGGATACCTCGCCACGCCGGTGGCTTCACCTACCCAAGACAGCCCTTGGACATCCTCATAAGCTTCATCTTGTACCACATCTGGACTGAGAGATGCAAAAAGCATTTCGGCGACCAACACTCCGTCAAAAGTATCCTCACCTAGGCCTGGGTGGCCACTGTCGAGGTGGGCATGGCTACGTGGAAAGCTATCAAATCTCACAGAGACACCAAGGATCCTAGCACTCAGACTAGCATTGAACTTAAGTTCAGAAAAGAATGGCTCCACAGGAGCATTCTAGGCACGGACAGTGCCACCATTCGGTGGCACTTCCTCCCCCCCCTGTACTATTTGAATTCTCTTAATGATTGAAGGGGCTGCTGCCTCCCTCCTCGTATGGGGTTCACTCTCTAGTAATGCAAAAGGTCTTTGAATGACCTTGCCCTTTGGCGGCTTGAAAGTTGCCTAAGGTAATTCTTTGACCTTTTCAAGGTTTGGCTTGAACAAGTGTTTATTGGTTGTTAACCTTCGTGTGCTCCCAGCTTGAGAATGAACACCCTTCCCCTTATCTACAACTGGAAGTGTTGCAACCCTAACAATTTGCCCTTGACATACATGGGTTTATCCAAGTTTAACCACATGTTTATGCACCACCATAGCCAAGTGCACATTGCCTTTAGGAAACACCTTGGCTCCAAGTTCCTCAATTTTTGTTTGCACATTGTTAACAAGATCAGGTGTAGTTACTTCATCCACCCTTATCCCCACAACATCTACATCTTCACCTTCAGAAGATGCAACCAATTCTGCTATGTTATGGTGAGTTTTCTTTTTATGTTTCCTTCATGCCTACTGGCTTTTTTTAGCCACAACAAGTAGGTAGTCCAATGATTTGGCACTATAGCCACTTTCATTCCCATATGAGCATTTCACTAGTTGGGTGTCCCCAATCATATTTGGGCTTATAGATGCATAGTCTAGGTCACCCACTTGTGGACCTTTTCAACTTTCCTCCCACTTGCTCTCAACATGTTGGCCTACTAAGGAAAACCCTAAAGCATCATATTCATAGGCTATGAGGACAATGTGGGAAGTCTTGGGATCGAAAAACTCATGCATACTAGTTAAGTGAGTACCCACTACCTAGTTCGGCACAACAATGGCAACGTGCTCTTCCACTTGGCCAACAACTCCCTTTGTTGCATCCCCTTTGTAGGTTGATCTACTACATCCCCCTTCCTCCCATCATTAGCAACACCCCCCTTTCCCCCATCATTGGTAACACCCATGCTTTAATCTAGTTCTACTTTTGGGGTTGTACTCTCAACCCCAACTTTTTTATTGGCCTCATTGATTTCAAAACTTAGATGAAGCTAGAGTGCCGAGGGGGTGGAGGAGAGAATGAGCATGGATGGCACCAAGATGGAGGCCATTTCCTTTAAAACATTACTAGATGGCTATTTGGTCACTTGGGTTGTGAACCTAGGTGTCTCATACACCAACTCCTTGGGGGGCAAATCTACTTAACGCTTATAGTGTTGCCTCGCTTGAAGCATGGCCTTGATCTTAGCCAAAGAAGCTGCCATAGAGTCCACCTTGGTCATCCCTACCACCAAGTTTTCCACCTTATTGTCAATGGTTGCCTTCCAGTCTACATCTATTATAAAATTAAGTGGCAATTCAATCTTTGCCTTTTTTGCCACCTTTCAATTTCCCACACTTTGTTGTTCACCACTAACAACCCCACACCCAATGCATGTACAAACATGCAACACCATGTCCATGACTTTCAAGCACTAAAGATTTGGATAATAATATTGGAAAGATAAATGCAACATGAGTTATTGGAACAAAACTAGTGTAGTGGGATCTACATGTGGTTGGGCACCAATGGAATTGGGTGAATGGATTGGGATGAATGGGATGGGTTCATTGGAATTGGGTGAGTGGAATTGGTCCCTAGTGTAGTGGGGTTTAATGGAATAAGGTCAGTGGAATTGGTCCTTAGTGTAGTGAGGTCTAGTGGAATGGGGCAAGTGGGATTGGTCCCTAGTGTAGTGGGGTCTGGTGGAATGGGGTAAGTGGAATTGGTCCCTAGTGTAATGGGGTCTAGTGGAATTAAGCCTTATTGTAGTGGAATTTAATAGAATGGGGTGGGATCTAAGGGAACTGATTAAATGTATTGTCATCAATGGATGAAGGTCTAGTGGGGTTGGATGGGTGGAATGGGATGTAGAGGAATTATCTAAGTGTATTATCCACATTAAAAGGGGGTGTAGTGGAATTAAATAAGTGGGATGGGATTTAATGGAATGGGATAATTGATCTGTCACTAGTGGAATGGGGTCTAGTGGAGGACTTAGTGGAACTAACTAACTATTTTGTCTAAACTAAAATGGGTCCCTAGTGTAATGGGATCTAGTGGAATTGGTTAAGTGTGTTGTCACCACTAGAATGGGTCCCTAGTGTAATGGGATCTACTAGAATTGGCTAAATGTATTGTCACCATTGGAATGGGTGTAATGGAAGTGGATCAATGAGATGGGATAACTGAATTGTCAATAGTGGAATGGGGCCTAATTGAAAACTCAATGGAATGGGGCCTAACTAAAGATTTAGTGGAATGGGATCTAGTGGAACTAGCTAGGTGTATTATCAATAGTGGAATGGGGTCTAGTGGAATCGGATAAATGTGTTGTCATTAATGGAATGGGATTAATTGATGTAATCTATTGGAATGGGGTTCTAGTGGACTAGGACATTGGGAAGAAATCAAGTGGAATGATATCAATGGATGTTATATAGTGGAATAAGATTTATAGATTCATGTAGAAGTGGAGTGGGATGGTATCTAGATGAATTTGTTTAATATAATGGAATCACCTAGTAGATTGATACTAGTGGAAACTAAGTTTAATGCAATGGAACTTAGTGGGATGGGACATTTTAAAATGTTTATAAAATGGAATATTAAATCCAACTTGGGTTGGAAATTCATTGATATTGTTGTGCGCTTTGTTGAACACTTTGCAAGAATGGTTTCAAGTGTGTCTCCGTGGTTGCTATTAGGTGCTTTTCCCCCTGTACCCGACACCACATGTACACATAAAATGCAATGTTATTTAATGCACATATTTTTTCCAACTAACCTCACCATCTGAATAAGGTGAATAAAATCCTATTGTATTGGTGTAATCTAAAAATGTAGTACATATACTTCTCTACCTTTAGTGACATGTTATAGATGATGGACATGTGTCCTTGTTTCCAAGGTTTGTTCACCATCACATGTGTCGCAACCTTAGCTTTGAGTTCATGACCAAAGCAAGGGCTAGCAAAGGTGCGAGCCAAGAGTGAAGCCCAAGAATCACATTTCATGCTCCCTGGAGTGTAGGAATGTGTGAGAAGATGAACCCTCGCACTCCCAAGTGAACTCCCACTTTGGGAGTTGGAGTCCCGATGGACTCTTAAATTTTCAGAAGGTAATTGCAAGGGTCAAAATTCATTGAAGAGTTCTTTATATCATTAAAAAGCTCTTGGAACCTTGATGTCTAAAATGGGCTTGCATGACTCATTTGGACATTTAAAACATAAGTTATGGCCAAAAGAAAGGCCAGGAGTCAAATTGCCAATTTGGCTCCTGACCACTAAAAATTAGGAATCACCTTGATTTCCTTACATGCAAGTGTTGTGCTACATATAAAAAAATCTTTTTTTCCAAAAAATTGGAAAGTTCTTAACAAGGGCTACAAATTTTCTTTAAATCTCACCTTAATCAGAGGTTTACACACAAAATTATGGGCCTCCAAAGTTGCAGGAGGCCCAATTTTGAAAATTTTGGGACTCCAACTTGGGAGTCCGAGGACAAAATGACATTTGGGTGCTAGCCCTGTGGCTAGGCATAGAGAATACTATAAGGGGGAAGGTGGTGGCTTTCCTCAACTTTGGGCTATGGTGAATTTTTTGAGTCCATGTTTGCCCATGGTTCATCCGTGCACCAAAAATGCTCCAACTACGCACTAACCAACTTGTTGTTTGGTTTGTGCAAGTCCATGTGAATAATTGAATTACTTGTCACTCTTCCTACTCCCCATCCCAAAGCTCCAACACTTCCTTCTACCCCAAAGTGTTGCGAATTAAGGAACGTGCCCCAACTCCTTATCCTTTCATTATTTTCACCTTAGATTCACATTTGAGTCTATTAAGCAGCTTGGGAGTGCCTCAACATTAGGTAGGTAAATGTGTCCTAAAATTACAGACTAACACATCCAGGTGGCGATACGCCACTTCCTTCGCCTTTTGCCGCCAATATGTCCGGCCATTCACAATTTGCCCAGTCTCATCTATTGGGATCCTCACTTGTCGAGGTTTCTTAAATAGAATCAACTCCTTCACTTCTTTTTGTAGGTCCCCATGGAACCTCTTGGTTTCTTTCTTTTGTACACCTTGTGTGGTTTTTTGCCAAACTAAAACCTCTTCAATAAGTCCCCCATGATGACCGGGGAACTCTAAAAAATAAACAATCTACTAGCCTAACACATGCCCACCATCTAGGCCTACCATAGCAATTGGTCATTGAACATTGCTAGACCAATTGCCTTGAACATACCATTTTCTTTGGTGCTTGGCTCACTGTTGGAGTTGTTGAATTTGATGTGATCATTCCCTATAGTACTAACAATGTTAGCACACACATTAGTGATACTAGTTACATCAAGTCTACCTACAATGGTTAAAGATCTACATCAATATTTGAAACATTGCTTATCCACTTTCTTGCCAGGCATTGTACAATAAGAACAAAACTTGGGTGGAACCCAAGTAAATCTCTAGTGGATTTTCAATGAATGTGGGTGAACATTGGACCCGCCATGGACCAACATCATTATCAAGCCATTGTTCATCGCATTTGTGGGTGAAAACAATCTTCATATTATCAACAAGTTTTGGAATCAAATGGAAACCATAGCTACCACATAAAATTCTGGTAGAAAGTAAATAGAATGAACTACCATCAATTTGATGAATTTGAGAAATCTACAACTATAAAATTCACATTTTAGCCCATATATGTCATGCATGTAATAATCAGTTATAATCACATCTAATCAATATCAACTTGGACTGTATTCTAAAAGTTTTCATCATAGATGTGAATAACACCCACCATGGTGAACACTTGTATACACTAAATCAATGAAGTTACACAATGATAACCCAAGTAGATTCAACATTTCCAATTTCCTATATGTACAAGCAAGTCTCTTTATGTGAAAACATTCGTAAATGTGGAAAGCTAGGCATTGGCCACACATTATCAAATCAATGGCATGTTTTGGTTTCCAAGGATTTAACACCTCCACAAAAGTGCAATGTAGTTCACCATTTAACCAGCATCACAAGGATCAAGATTGCGCATTACCATTCCACCAATAATCACTAACATGAATTCGGGGCATGAGAAATTCAAGATTATCATAAGATACATCAATGGGTTATACACTTATTAATTAACAACTCACAGTAACATCCAAATACCAAGTTCAATTACATCATTGACCAATAGCTCCTTATAACATAATCCTTATGTCAAGAAAGTTGTAATCATTATAATAAATTCAATGTATTCCACCAATCTTTAAAAACATCTAAAAGATTCCACATAGATTCCACTCCCCTTGGATTCATGCTACCAAAAGACAATGACCAAACCAGTGCATACTAATGTAAAGAGGGCTTAATGTGTTAATATTGAAGAACTAATGAGCAATTTCAAACAAAGATGTGTTAAAATTCTCATTGTTTAATGGCCACTACATGAATGTCTCCAAGAACGGAAGATCCACACTTATGCAACAACAAGAAGGTCCATATCACATGGTTCATTCAAAGTCATGTACATGTACACCATGCAAGGATAGATATATCATGGCATACATTCATACAATAAGTGGATGCAACCAAAAACCAATTTTATTTCTTGTATGGATACACAACAAAGTAGAATGTAGGCCATGATGAGCCATACACTCATTGCACTATAACCTTGAACAACCTTCAATATTCAAATGCTTTTTATTCAATCACTGTAATAACAAAAATCAACAACAAAAGGTCCATCAGACCTAATTAAATTGATTGACTCAAAGGGTGATGCGCCCCCAAACTCCTCAAGAGACCCAAAGGTGGGCCCCATAGTGAAACGCTGGAAGAAAAATAAAGTTGGGGCATGCTCCCTAACTCATAGCACTTTGGGGTAGGAAGGTGTGCTAGAGTTCTGGGATGGGGCTAGGACAAACTCACGAGTGAAAGTTCAAGATGAGATCAACCTACATAACCAAAAAAAGAGGGCAGTTAGTGTAAGTTGAATGGAAATGAGGCCAACTTAGTAAGGACAACCTCAAGCATAGTCTTTACATGGCCCGCAACCTTTGGGAAGAGGCACCATTCCCCTCCCTATAGTATACTTTGTGCCTCTTCGTGGGGACTACATCCAAATGTCACTTTTCCCCCATGACTCCCAAGTGGGAGGCCCAAAATTGGGATTCTTGCTATCCCAAACCTTTGGACGTTCATATCTTTATCAAATCATGTGTGTTTTGAAAGTACAAAAAAAATATCTTATATTCATTGAAAATATATTTCCAATGGTTTATAACATGTTCTAATCGGAGCTCATTTGACCCCTGCTTTCTAGGGATTTATGGTCGGGAATCAAATTTTCAATTTGACTCCCGCCCCTTCTTTTGATCATAACTCATGCAAATCATATCTAAATGAACAATGCAAAGGCACTTTAAGCATTTGCGCTTCAAGACCTTTTTGATGGTATCCTAAAGGCCCAATTTGGTGTTTTTTTCCTTTCCAACCAAGGCTTTGAACATTTGCAACTCCCACACAAGCACAATTCCCAAAGTGGGAGTGCACTTGGGAGTCATTGGGCTTCATTCCTTACATTCTCCCCCATTTGTGAAAGTGTGTTTCACACCTAAACACATTCTCGGCCCCATGGGCCCTTACACTTCACATTTTGTTGTGAACCCAATGTTAGGGTTGTGACAAAAGGCTTGGAAAAAGTTGGGGTTTTGATTATGCACACAAAGTGCCCATATAGTAATGCAACTAGAACCCCTAGAACACAACCCTTTCATATAACAATAGACCTAACTAGAATTAATCATGATGAGCACCAATCCGCACACTCATTACACAACCTTGTTCACAACAACCCAACATTTTGATTAATCCATCTTAATGCCACATAAAACTACTATGGGTACAATCACCAAAACATGTTCAATCATTGCCACACAAGGTTTAGAACACACAAGTTGAGTTGATGCAAATTAAAGGGGCTTGGAAAGAAGTGGGGGTGTAGCTTATGCACACAAAGTGAAATATAACAATGCAAATTGACCCCTAAACACAATCCTAGTTTAGATATACAAGAATAAAGTTGACTAAAAATCTACATGGGCATGACTAGTCCACACATTCATTGCACAACATTGAATAGCAACCGAACAAAATTCAAATTCATCTTAGCGGCGCAAAGAGACATGTTGATAATCACCAAAATAATAAAACCCATTGTCTTAATTGTTCATTAAACCTAAGTTGAATTGATGCAAAGGGGCCTTGGTACTAATCGTGAAGCAATTGAGGTGCATAAAGTGAGAAGTCTAACTCTCTCATTCTCAAACAAATCATTCTCATTATATTATGACTAATATACAAATGTCTTAACTATTGGGAATGTGCTTTAGTTACAATGGAATTGTACAACATCATAAAGGCACATGTCACATGGTGGATTCATCACCCTATACTAGCACATAATGTTAGCATAAACATATGACAATATAATAGAATACAAATGATGGCCACTGGTTCAGACACTCATTACACAACCTTGAATTGCCCCCAATAATTTGAAAAATCAATTTCATTGGCCAAAATGAAATGTTTAGACATTCCCAATTAGTGAGCTAACCCTTGCTTACAAATTGTTGTTGAAATGGCCAATCTCACATGAATCTAATTGTAATTTACTTTTAAAATGTGAACATAATTGGACACTTTATGATGATTTGGCAAACCAACACATGTATATTGTTTGAAATAGAGGTCTCATATCAACATATGTATAGTCATTGGTCTTTTGCGAGGCTCAAGTGCTTTCTAGGTGAATTTTGGTTTATTTTACTCCATAACATCCCACAATGTTGGGCAAGGACTGTGAGTGGGGATTGAAAACTAGGACAATTTCATCTCCAAAAATATTCAAGCCCCAATACTCTAAACAATTACATTTGCCACATTGTAGGAACAACTCCAATTGCATCAACTCATAAATTAGATTCAAGATTCAAGGCCCCGCATCTGTCCCTAGCATAATGAAATCTCCAAGGCCTGCATAGTTAAAATATGGACCCTTAATCAAGTGAACATCTAAGCCACATCCTTGAAAGAGCAAACATACTTGGTTTTTGTCCAAGAAAAAACTATCACCAATTATCTAACATAATTTTATAGAAGGTATATGAAGACTTGAAACAAAACCTAGGAATGAGATAATTGAAAGTTGAGTGCAACAAAAATTTAAGCATTTAAGGTTTTAGGTGGGCTTGTGAAAACAAATCCTATAATCAAATAGCAAGAAAAAAATTGTGTTAAGGGGGTGAACTATTAAACAAATTGTGCCTAAATGTAGGTGAAAGCCCAATGTCTAGAAGATGTTCATCCACAAAAAAAATGTCCGATGACAAATAAAACATCGTTTTAATCCTCTTTTTCCCCTTGTCGCTTTACTATACAATAAGAATGGAATTTCATTGGAACTTTGGTGGAATTGAAGTGGACAACTTTCAATGGAATAAGGGTGGACATTCGGGCAATCCCTATAGTAACATGACTTGCAATTGATGGGAGGTTTATGTTAGGGAGGTCTTGTGAAAAGCCCATCCAAACCCATCCAACTGATGTAAAAAATATTGATAGAAAACGTTTACATCAACAAGAAACCAATTAGACAAAGTTGAACCAAATATATAGTTATAATGAACCCTATACATTAGTGAACCCACTAATGGGAAAACAAATTTGATAGTTCAATCACACCTTGGCTAGCACTTGTCACATGTAAGTTATGATCTAGGAGCCCAATTTCGTAACCCACCATCTAGATTTCATGTTAATCCCTGACTCCATACAATACTTGGGTTGGAAGGACAATAATGCATGCAGTTGGGACATGAGTTGGGAGAAGCAACATTGTGCATGTAGTTGACCAACTTGCGACATATATATGTATGAAGAGGCAAATTGTAATTTGAAATATCAACAACATGAGTTCAAATAATGTGCCTAAAGAAGCATAGTTAATGCATCCAACTATTGTAATCAATTTTGACAATTTTAGTTATTTTGTAATGGACTACCAATGGCAAAATGTCTTGTGACCCAAGGTTGTTATTTAAACACTTTGAAATTGATTGGACTTGGCATGCAAATAGAAAAAAATAAAGTTTCAGTCATATGTTGGCCAACACTCCAAGTGTAAATTAGCAGTCTGGCCACCCATCATCCAGATTTATCCTAATCCTAATCTCCAGAACAATAGGTTACACAAGTTGAAGATTACACATAGGACTAGCTGGAGACGATAATTTTCTTTGGTTTATTTAAAATTGGAGCACATTGACACATGGACCAACTTGAAATTCACAAAATTGCCTTGTGGCTGATTGCTTTTCATGAGGCTCATCCATAGGGGCTATAGAATAAGCTTATCTTAGTGTAACACACAAGATGAATCTAGAACTATGGTGCTTCAATGTTGGAAAAGGGATGGAATAAACCACTTTACAAATAAAATTCAAACAACATCTAATGCAAGGAAGTCACATGCAACATATACATTCAATAGCAAAAAATGTAGTACTTTTAACAAGAAAACAAGGAACTATGAATCCATATTATGCATCAAGTAAATACACTTGGTCTCAATGTTTTAATAAGTAAAAAATTACATCATCCTATATAGACCACCAAAATGGATAATCTAAATCAAGTTTCATGTTAATTAAGAAGCTTTTGTGGACTCAAATATTCATAATTATGTGGTAGAATTTATGGTGATATGTTGGTCTTATTTAAAACATTACTAACGTTTTTTCTTTCAATGCCACTTGACTATACAATAAGAGTGGAACTTCATTGGAATGTTAGTAGAATCCAAGTGGACTTTTAGTGGGATGTTGGTGGACTTTGCACTAGCTACATACCAACATGATTATCAAGTGACTATGCATCACATTTATGGATGATGATAGTCTTCTTACTTAAAGCAACAACATTTCAAATCATAATGACATAGATGTCGCATTAAGCTTTTAAACTAGCTAGTTACAACTACAATGCATAATTATTATTGGCTTGTAATTCATATATTCCATGCATGTAACACATGATCACAAACACCTACTAGGACCATATTCAAATGTGGTAGTAGAAGGGAACTCATTGATACAAACTCCAAAAATGCATGTCAACAAGCAAGGACAAATGCACAATCATCAAAACAACAAAAATCAATGATAAAATGGTCAATTTAATTTGAATTGATTAATGCAAAGTGGCCTAGTGGAAAGAAGGTGGGGTGCAATTGAACGCACATGCAAGAAATACAACAATACAACTAGAACCCCAAACACAATATGTGCATTTATATACACTAATGTTGGAGTAGATTATAAATCATGATCTATCACTAACCCACACATTCATTGCATAACAACCCTTTGACAACAACCCAACAACCTTCAAGTCTTTCTTATAGCATTTTGAGATATGTTGATAGTCACTTGAACAATGTAACTTGTTGCTAACAACCACAAACATATGTTTTGGCAATGCAATGGGTCCTGGAAATAAGCTAGGATGCAAGGTGTGTGTAAAGTGAAAATACATCAATGCAACTAACTCCTAAACATAATCCTATCATAGATATACAATAGGACAAAACACATATGTGATTAACACTTGATTCACTCACTCATTACACAACCTTGAATAACAACTTAGTAGTTTGCAAATCCATCTTGCAAATCCATCTTACTGGGCATAATGAAGGATTTTCGTGTCACTTAGACAACAAAAATAAAATTTCCATCAAACTTCAGTGGAGGCAATGAAAAGGAGTGGGGTGGAGAAAGGGTGGATTCCAATTGTGGGAAGAATTAAAATAACCAGTAGATCCATAATCAACTACCTTAGTTGCCAAAATTCAACCCATCAATACAAAAATCATACATTTTAGAGCTTGCATATCAATTTGATGTATTACACACATACCTATGAGAATAATGCCAAATTATCATAAGAATATATAAAGGAATTATGTAAACAAAGAATGAAAGTTGACACTGGAAGTCAACGTGTCCTTTCAAGCCCAACAACCAACCCATACCAAACATAATTTAACTTAAATTTTAGGGTTGTCATTAGAAGCTCGACAATATTGCATTAAAGTGAAAGGTGCAAACACTCGTAACTTGTGAAAAGAAACAACTAGACATCCAACAATGAGCTTTCGAGTGTTAATTCAACATTCCAAGCTCAAGCCATCATCAAGCTACTGATCATTAAGTTACTAATCATCAAGCTATGATTTGCGGCTCTCAAGACTATAATTCAGGCTTTTAGAGGGTGTAGGTCAAGAAAGGTTTAAGTCCCAAAGACTTGCGTACCTTGCACATGATGCACGTGCACTTCACCAAGTGAAGACAAGAGGACACAATGTAGTCTAGCAACAAGTGGGTATGAATGAAAGCAAAGAATTAGTCTAACGATTTTACATGTTTGCTTGTCAATTTTGAGTGCCTAGGTGTGGGCATCGCCATTTAATGGGAACTCTTTCTCTTCTTGGATTGTTGTCATGGTGGGGTTGGTGTGCTCTTTGGTGACACTATTGCCACCACGGGAAGTCAATATTCGGTATCACTTCTATCCCTAGAATACGAACTCACAACTTGACAAGCAAGTTACTCCTCTTCCAATTCCTCCTCCCTTTCGCTCTCTAAATCCTCGGACTCAACATATGGGTCACTAATGCCCTCATTGTGTACTTCCATGATCAACATTGTCCCTATATTGCAAGCAAGAAAACATGGCACATGAGATTGAGGTAAAAGTTATAACATAGATATAGAATCCACAAACAAAATGGTAGACATTTATGAAAAGTGAGAAGGTCTTTCCAACCGAGGTACATGTTTGACACAAATTGTAAACAGGGTCTATACTCCACTGCACTTGCTCAAGTTGTTAAGTTCAACTAGTGTGCATCAAGCCTACAAATTGATGTGAGGAACTCACAAGAGCTTCAAACTCTAGTGTAGGGGTTCCTTCTAATGAAAAAAAAGTCATCAAGAAGTTTAGGGTTTTAAGGTTTTAGGGTAGAAAACAAGTTTAAGGTTTAGCAACACTACTGAATGTAGGTTAACCTTGAATAGGGTTGTAATTCAAGGAATTCAAGATCACTCTAGGTGATTGCTATTTTGCACTGACTAGCAATCCATGCACTTGCCTCTTTGGTGTTAATTATAGTAGTCATCCAAAAGATGTGTGTATCCTATTTGTTTTGAGTTTCATGTTTGTATTGAATTTTTTTGCACATAGACAACAAGTTGCACTTGTTGCGTGGTTCTACATGTGCAACTATTGTGGAAACCTGATTGCCATCATGACGAACAACAACATGGTTTATAGACCTTAAAACACCTAGGGTTCTTCTCAAAAGAGGTACAATGTTGCAACATGCCATGATCTCCATCTCTAAAGTGTAGACCTTTTGTTGTAATGCACTACTACTATCGTAGATGCAATGTTTTTTGTACGTTTAATTTTACCAAGTTTGTGCTTAACTGTTGTGTATCTAGGGGGTGCAAGTGTTGGAAACCTGGGTTGTTGAGCATTTCGTTGTCATGGGATATGAAAATACGCAATTGTTAACACTATTGTTTTGCATTTAAGTTAGGTGCATCTCAACTACCCATTCCAATGTTTCTATGTGCTTTCAATCTACTCGTCAACTTAACCTTTCGATTTTATTAATCTAAAGGCCCATTATTAATCTCCTATAGCTATCCATTTAAGGTTACTATAGAACATGTTGGTCTTTGTGTGTTTGTATAATTTTGCTATAGAGTACCCCACATCTTGGATTAACCCTTTTCTTGTGCAAAAATGCTTCATGTTATTGCCTTCTATCAAATAACTTTTTATCCATGTTTTTTAAAGCCATTGGGATAGTGAAACAACACATGATATCATAAGTTATTATTCCATTTGCTTTTGATTATGTCAATTACTCAGCTCATAGATTTTTTGTTCACATGTTTGTTGATTTCAAGGCTATCATCAGAAGCTTGGCAATTATGATGAAGGTTGGGAACATTACATATTGTGTGACCTTGATTTCTGGAGGTTATGACTACATCCATTCTAGTTTTGTTTGGTTTAGATTGGGCAAACCAGACGTATGGGCATACATGTAAACTCTAGGTATGATGTCTTATTGATCTCACCATAATTGTGGTCTATACATAGTTGTTGTGAGTGGATGGTTGTCCATACTTACACTCGTAAGAGATTGTCTTTGATGAGATGAAAATGGAATATTTCTCCCAAACTAGACATTAAACAAACCGTAATCACCATATTATGCATATATCAAATAACCATGGGTACAAATGGCCCTAGATAGTGCCATTGGTCTATGTTCACCAACACCACGCCCACTTTTCCAATAACCAATTATAATTTTTTAAAGAAGAATATCGTTGTTGTTCCTTTGTCCCTTTGTAGCTCCCATGATGGATCACATTCATTATTTTAAAAACCTCTCTCAATCTGTAGTTTGTAAATTTTTTTTATTTAGTTTTGTAAGCACCCATGTTTGGTTCTTACTCTCTTTCTCTTTCTTTGTTTCTCAAATGTGATCAAATCTATTTGAAATTTGTTTAGAGGTTTCCCAATTAGGAGTTGTTGTTGCAATAATTCACAAGCTAGGTCATAAGTGGTTCTTACCCTCAATCTTTATAGCCATCATGATGATGATGAAGATGAAGAAAGAAAGTTGCAATGATGGTTTTGTTTTTAATTGCAATGATGGAAAATTTGTCTATCTGGAAATTCATTTTGATTTCAGTTTTTGTAGAATTATTAAGCTTTTGAATGAATCATGCAAGTGTGTGTATTTGTTTCTACAAATTCTGAGTTTAAATATTGTTGTGTAAAATTTGCAAGTACCATCATCACTCTATTTGTCTATTTGTTTATCTGTTTATCACAACGAGTATGAAATTTTTTATTTTAAAAGGTTAAGTAAGTTAAGGAGGATGTGATGGATCCAAACTAAATTACAATAGAGTTTGATAGAAAGAAATGGGTGTGAATTGCTGTTGAATTTGACAGAAACAATTGGGGTGAAAAATAATTGTAATAGAATTTGAAAATTATCCATTATTGATTTGTTCACTCAAAAAGTTTGGGAAAATTCTTTCTTCTAGAAAAGAATTGTCACATAACTCATTTGAAACCATGAATGATCTCAAGGTTTAATTCGTTTGCAAAGGAGGTCACTCCAATTCAAATGTAACTTCAGATTTTAGGTCTTGACTATAATGTCTATTGCCAATAGGTTTGATACAAAAGAACAATGTGACATCAACACATGTGACCAAGGTCTCTAATTGATTCTTCTTACAAATACACTATCCAAGTAATCAGTGATATTTAAGTTGCAGTGTTGCCATTGTTATTATTAGTTGTCAAATATTGGCAAATTATATAATTGTATTGTTGTTGGTGCTATTCATATCACATAACTTATTAACAAGTAACTTGTCATTTTTGTCTAGGTTGATTTATATCCTAGATAGCAAGAGGTTTTGTCTACATGCTTGGGTATTTTATTTGGAGGAAGTTCTATGATCCTTTGAATTCTTTGATGTAGTTGAACTTATGATCATCATCCACTACATCATTTGATTTAGCTCTAGGTATAATTATACATGTAGGAAATATAATCCACAATGATTAGATTTGAACATGGTATGATTGTCCTTATCCAAGATCAAGGAGCTCTACCCAATTACATTTCATTCACAAAAAATTGCAACCTTGATTGAATCACCTACAATTCATTAAATTTTTTGTCTAACTTGAAAAAGTTGGGTTTTTTGCTTGCCAAGGTGTACATGGATTCAAAGTGTCCTAAGAGGTGGATAGAAACAAATCTAGGCCCACTAAGTGTCCAAGTAAGTTTGTTTTTTCAATCCTAGCCACAGGTGGGCACCATAGTTTTGGGAATAAATATAATTTTTATATGCAATCATAAAGATTGAACCCCATTGTTCAATAATCAAGTTGCAAATTCGTAGTGTTGCCATGTTTTGTAAACAATATTTAAGTAGAAGGTGTTAAGGATTCATGGGATTAATTGCATGAAAAAATGGAAAGTGGGGTGCAAGAAATGAACCTAGGAAATCAACATCATAAATTGTATTAATTTGATGAATTGCTCTAGCTTGGTGCACTTTCTTGTGTTTGTTAAATCTTGGCCACAATAAAATTGTATGTAACTAAAGTTGGTATTTTAAGTACATGTGGTTCATTATGGGTATGATAACACATGATTGGTTGTTGTCATAGGTGATTGATGATGTAATATAATCATTTTGTTTCAACTTTCCAAATTCGCCATAACACAAATGAATGGATGACAAAACGAAAAAAAACCTTACTATTGGCTTGTGAACCTTCAAATTTCCCCAAAATGGAAAGGGCCGTATAATGGTAATGGATACATTCTTTAAGCAGTTGATGCCAATGGAATGCAATCCCTTTAAAAAAAGGTGATTATCATTACTACAAAAGTGGGGTGCAGTTCACTAACTTAAATCATTATGAGACTTTAAAAGTGAAATAAGTTCATTGCACTTTATTGATTTCACCCTGATTAAAGTTATTCATTATAATATCATTATGTAAACATTGTGTTTCATTACTAATTGACATAATTCACTATTATAATTTACTATAGTAAATAGGTATATTTCTATGTTGTTTTAAATACCTTATATATGTTAATTTATGATATACCCTATATTATTTTAGGTTATTTTAACTTATACTCTACATTATTATAAGTTATTATAGACTATTATAAATTATTTTATTTTAAGGTATTTTAGCTAACTCATTATAAGTTTTAGAGTTATTTTAAATTATGTTATTCAACTAACCTTAGGTTATTCAAGGTCATTTTACTTTATGTTATTATAAGTTAATTTATTATAAGTATAATAACTTAAAATAATATAAAATAAAATATAACGATTTAATGTAAAATAACATATAATAGCCAATGATAGTGTATGAAAAATAATTTAGAATAACCTACAACATAATAACTACCAATAGCATATGATAATATAGCCTAAAATATCCAATAATAACTTATAATACAATAACCATCAATATAATACCACCAATAGCCATTAATAAAATAGTCACTAATAGTCACCTATAAAATAACCACCAATGGCCTACAATAGAATAGCCACTAATAAAATAACCATCAATAACCACTAATATAATAACCATTAATAACCATTAATATCCACCAATAGCCATTAATAAAATAATCACTAATAGACACCAATAAGCATTAATATAATAGGCACCAATAGCCACTAATATAATAATCATTAATAACCACTAATAACCATTAATAGCCTATGGTAATTTAATTTAGAATAACCACCAATAGCCATTAATAGAATAATTATTAATAACCATTAATATAATAGCCACTAATAGCTTCAATAAAAGAATAACCAATAGCCACTAATTGCAATTGTTTAAAATTGCCAAAAATATCTAAGGTGAAATAATCTACAATAGACAAAAGTAACTTAAGGTAAAATAACCTTCAATAACCAAAAGTAACTAACAATAACTTCATGTAGTTGAAAATAATTTAAGATAAAATAATTTAGAATAACAAAAAAAATTATAATAACTACAAGTAACCTAAAGTGAAATAATTTATAATAACCAAAAAAACATAAAATAACTAAAAATAACTTACAATAACCGAAAATAGCCTAAGGTGAAATAGGCTCAAATAACCAAAAGTAATATAAAATAGCCAAAAGTAACTTAAAATAACCAAAAGTAGCCCTATAATAGTTGAAAGTATCTTAACATAAGTAATATTATTATATTATCAAAAATATTATCCATTTATTAAACATTTTTTTAAAAAAAAAATGGTTATTGAAATGTTATTGAATAATGATATTAAAAAAAAATTGTTCAAATGGTTTTACATTTTCAAAAGGAAATAAATGTAATTATGTACATTATTGAAGTTTTTTAAAAAGTAAACTCAAATCATTTCATTTGGATAAAATCTCAATAAGATATGAATTTTCAAAGTTTATGTTTTTGTAATGTTTAAAATGAAGTATTTGATAAATAGAATGTAATGTAACATATTATCACAAGTTGGGTGGCTTGATGGTAGGGGTGTTTGCTTCCATTCTAAAGGTCAAAATATCAAACTTCACAACTAGTGTATGTATGGTCGACATTGGTAAGTTGAACAAATATTCTTTTATCTAGTTGTGAGTCATATTGACATAGCCATGTGCAGTAATTTTAATTTTTAAGAGTTGCATCAGGGATATTCAAATGTGGTAAAAATTATTAAAGGTTTTTAGCAACTTCATGTTAGAATAAATGGTGAATGCACATGGTTACATGAGGGGTTGTTTTCTTTTTCGAAATACAATATTGGATGAATAAGGTGTTGGGTTAGTTATTTTCTTCAAGAAAAAGTTGGTAATCATAGTTTTAAAACTTCAGTTGCATAATTAAGAGTGAAAAATCTCTAAAGGGTTGGGGTTAGAAGCACACATCAAAATTCATAATGTTCAGCAAAACATTGATCTTATTCTAATATTTAGTGGGTAGCAGGGATGTTTGAAATTCATGAAGTAGTTGAAGGGGTGTCAAAGAAAGGTCCAATGAAGATAAAACAATTTTTAAGCATTATAAACATAAGATTAATTTGAGACAACTTAAGAATTAAATAAATAATGTGATAGGGTGGCAATGGCAACATGAATTTCATAATGAATGAAACATTTGTTCAAATTATGGATCAGTTCAACAAAGAGCTACAATTACATGTTGAGTGTTAGGCTACGTCATAGTGATAATTCATAATTACAGAAAATTTAGGATGTGTTGAATAGTGCGAATGAAGTTGTCCACCTTGCTATTAAGAGGTAGTCGACAAATCGAACTTTGCAACCAATGATAGTGTTCAATGTTAGGAATTGAAAACCATGCGAAGATAGAAGTGTCTTCAATTTTGTAACAACCTTCACAAATGATTTCAAGTTCGTTACCAAAAGCGGGGTCAACTTGCAACAAAATCATTAAAATGTGAAAATTCGAAGAAATGCGATAATACCAATCTCAAGGGGGTTCAACTTCAAGACAAGCCCACAAAATTGTAGATTGCTTCCTAAGCCAACTGCAAGTTTCATCCTGGGCAATAAGAAGTTTGGTGATGGGGAAGAAGCTCATTTGTGTCCACCTGCACCATAACTCCACATAAATATACTTCATAAAGTACTGAGAATTTCTTAATACTTTCAATTATGTCAACTTGAAAATAATTGAAAAATGACTTGATAATGGTAATTCAGAGATGAGAACATAACAGGAACCAATCAGCAAGCATGAATAAGGTGAAAACCCACCACTGTAGAGAGAGCCGGAGAAAATAAGACCAAAAACAAAACTGCTCAGAGCAGTTTGAATGACAGCACTAGTCATATACATGTTAATGAACCTTCAACATGTATGAGAACCTACCATGTCATCCCCACTGACTCCATCAGCTCCTGGGAACAGGTGGAGGAGGTTAATTCAACCATACTAAGTTTCAGTCACAAGACTGGTAGTAACGGGAAAACTCAACCATGATTGCTGGCTAGCTCAATTGAAACTTAAAAGAAACAGAGAAGGAGAAGAAGGGAAGGGTGTCCCAGTTCTCTGTCATAGTTCCTTGATCTGAGAAGAGAAATGGAACAAATTGGGTGAGTGAGCTCCTTGAAAAGCAGGTACGTCATGAGGGTCCAGTGGTTAGTTCTCCATAGCTGATCCAGGCCTACTTCATCTACTTGAATGGCTGACACTGTGAGATCTTTGACAGCAGTAAATAAGGGAGGACTAAAACTAAATAGGTACCCTGAACACAACAAAAACTATGACAGATCTTAAAAAATCAGTTTTTTGTGTGCCTGCTAAACAGCATAATCCCCAGATCCTTATCTTTCCAATCCATAAATTCTAAACCAAAATCATCAAATGACCCAAAACCACACATTTAATCAAATTTTTATTTGATGTAAAATGCAGAATGCAAATCCGCCAATCAAATATCATGCATTCCTGAATTAATTCCCTGCCTTGGTTCTGCAAAATTCTCAAAATCACCCAAGTGTGATCACTTCAAAAACCAAATCATGAAAAATACACATGATCTCTACCCTCCAATAGATTCCAGGCAAGAGCTCAAGAAAATAATCACATTTTCATCCACAATTGTACCACACAATTTGCTTGTTGATTGTTATTACCACCATTGAAAATGAAAATTTCTTCCTCAGTATCCATGTTTTGAAATACCATATAGGACTTGAATCTATCTTCAATTCATACCTCCACATTTTGCTTCACATTGCTTCTTGTTTACTCTATACTCTGATGCTCTGGGATGATGCTAAATCCTCAAACTAAATTCTCATGATGCATATGATGCAAACCACATCATCACAAGTTCTCACTTCCCTCATTGCTCTATGAGGCTCCCTCCCATTGATGGCATTAAACCCTAAACCATAGATCCCGTGTTCTGGAGATGACATAGAAGAGTTCATGTTATCAACAGAGCCATTGGAGAATCTTTGCAATATCAGAAGCTATTAAACAGAAGAATTGTCGACAACAACAGAAAAAGTATCTGCCTTGAAAGACCAGTTGAAACCTTGGGTGTTGGTTCTCTCCCTGTTTGTTATTGTAAAATCTATCTCCACAACAACACTTTGAACATAACATGACAATGGGTGCAGTCATCACCTTGTGAGAGTCGTTGCTCACAAAGCATCAGACCATCACCTTGATCATAGTGGAGGCCCTGCATTTCAGCTCAGATCTAAGGTACAATCACTACAAACAAAGCTTGCATAGCTCATCACTGCAAAGAAAGGTTGAGCACCAACTGATCAATTGAATAATGAAATTTTCTCACATTCGCACAAGCACCCAGTTCATATGAATTCTGTGGTGTCAGATTTTAGATATAGCAGGAGATTCTCCTGAACCAAACCTGAAAAAAAATTAGTATCTTCCCCAGCTTGTTCCATCATTGTTGATGTCCAACTATTTTTCTCATTGATGAAGAACAAAAACCTTGATGTCAAATTGGATTGGATTGGAAAGGTTTGAACAACTAAAGAATAGCCGGAAATCAGAGCTAGTAATAAACTGCAAACTCTGCTCAAATACTGCTCAACATGAGCTTTCTTAAAGCTCTCTAATCTAATGGACTATTGCACTACTCTCTTCTGGAAACAACTCATGTTTTGGACCAGTATTGTGTATACTTACTCAGTATCATCAAAACAAGTCCTGGCAGCTTCACATCTTCAACCCCACCACATTGCAAGTTGTCATGATTTCAAACCTCAATAGGTTCATGGACACATGCCGTAAGAGTTTTGTGGGGTGTCTGTCTGTCACACGGCATAGTCCTTGTCAGATCACTCAATTCTCCATGTGCCAGCCAAGTCACTGGATAGGGGATGTAGAAGTCTTTGGTATAAAATTAGGTTAAGATTTGGACAACCACAAGCAATGTCCCATTTGTGGGCTGATAGCAAGTGTTTGTACCTATGATAAAGATGATGATGCAGTAGCCCTGAGCTCCTCTGATATGAAGAGACACTGAGTCGCCACATGTGTGCACACCACCAGACACTGGCATAGTTCTTCTTCTTTGACAGAATGTTATCATGAAACATCATAAGGGCAATGCAGAGTAGAGTACTTCCTCAGAGACAACATGATTCCTGCTGCTCAATCGTCTCAACATGGTCAAGGGAGCATCACTAAGGATGGGCACGCTATCTGTGTCAACATCCCCTCCATCAGATCCTGCATCACTGCTGCTACTGTGATTCTCTTTATCGCCACCGGCCTCTGGGACCACAAAATAGAGTTGTGGCAGCTCTTTGAACCTTGGAGTAGGAGTTAAGACACTGGGAATGGTTGTACAGGATACATGATGCAGCATAAACACATAGCAGACAAAAGTTCCAATCACAATTCCAGCTGCTTGCCAGCCAAAGATCAAAACCTGGAGAGATTTAGCCCGCATATCAGCTTGCTTGGTTGCACACAGAGGATACTCCTCATTGTCAGCAATGCTGCAGCCGAGTGGAATGTGGTAAGGCACATTGATGAGCAAGCCAATCTGGAAGAACCAAGTGCCTTTCATGAGTAGCATCATGCATCTGGCAACTGCAATCAGCACGCTGCGAGGCCACATGATCTGCAGAAACAGCAAGGTCACCAGACAGACAAGGATGAGCTGCATCAGCATGTGGACGAAGCTCTCGAGATCGGTTCCAGGGTGATGCCCAAAGTGGAAAACCACAAGCTCCATCAGGAACCCTAAAGTAAAAGTTGCCTGCACTGCTCCTTCAGGGAGAGGAAGGGTCGCTGGAAAATGCTCAGTCACAAGCCCTACCACCACATAGATCAAGAAGAAAGTGGCAAATGTCACATGCTGGAACCTCTGGAGATGCTCACTCAGGATGATTCCTGAAGCTATGTCTTGGCCTGCATGCGACAATTGCTTGCAAACAAACACCAGCACAATGAACATGAGCACCCAGAGCTCCGTGCCCCTCAAAAGGGTTGGCAATCCTTTGGCTAGAAACCAACTCCTTGCTCGAAACTCTTTGGGTGTCATTATAAAGGTGTGCAACGTGTTGTACATGTGCCATAACCCCAGAACCCCAAAGATCACCCCCTGATCCATGTGGGATGGCAAAAACCAACCCATTGTGCACTACTGGAAAATGAAAGAAGCTAGCTACTTAGCTACTTCTGTTTGTTTGTTTTTGTCCTTTATTCCTTTTGGGTGTTTGCGTGTGTGTATGTTTTGTTCTACTACCCAGGCTGCTTCCAGCAGCTCCTGAATCCAGCTCCAAATTGCACTTTTGTGAGCAGCTCATAGACACCACCTACCGACCAGACTAGTGATCTCTACTGTTTTTGTTGTTACACTAACATGAAAACCGTGGGATCAAGCTGCAGCTCGAGCTTCAAAGGAAGATAGGAGAGAAAAAAGAACCCAGAAAGAAGATCTAAACCACCACGAAGAAGAAGAAGCAAAGTTCTGGAGTTGAAATCACCGAGTCCACAACCACAATGCGGAAGCTCCAGACTCCAGACACACAAAAGACTTTTACTCTGCTCGGCGCGAATACTGGATTCAAACCAAAAAAAAAACTTCAGCACCATTATCGTATCCCCCACATTTGTTTTCTGATTCTTTTTCTCCCATTTGAATCAACAAAATGGCAGCGAGAAGAATCGCAAATTTTGGAGAAAATTCGGCGGCGCGTCACAGACAGAAGAGGAGTCAGAAGACTTCGGAGTCTTCTGTCTCGTCGCGGAAAGAGACCAGAGTTTTCGAACCAAGAAGCAAGGCGTCGTGTATATTGTATAAGAATACATACGTATATAATTAAAATACGTATTAGTATTAGTAGTATTATTATCCAGTACGCCTACTCCAGTTTGGTTTTTCCTTAGTATTTGGCACTTAGAAATTCCAATACTGAAAATTCACATAGTACTTATTATGTGAAGATGTGAAAGTATAAATAATGTATTATTATTATTATTATCAAGTACTCACATACTACTTGTCATGTGGATTATGTGAAAGTAGAATGTACGTATTATTATCAAGTATGCCTACTCCAGTTGGTTCTAGGAAAGTGCAAATTCAAGTACCCACCTGCTCCAGTTCTTCTTTCTACTTACTATTTTGGCACTGAGCAAATTACTACTGAAAATTCACAAACTTTGCTTCTCCATTTCCATTTATTTATTTATTTATTTATTCATTCATTATTTCCATTTCCACTTCTTCTTTGAAATAGTAGGCTAGTAGTAGAAGTAAATAAATAAAATTTAAAAAAAATAAAAATAGTTGTAGTGCTTTAGCTGAACTTTGTGAATTGTCCCAATTAAAGAATTGGGACATTATTACCCCCAATTCTTTAAGAGTGAGAACAATCTTACATCCAAAAGTAGGCATAAATCGGTCCCATTCTTTAAGGAGTAGCTATAAGACCCTCTCCCCTCCTATACCTTGTAATTTTACATGTAGGGTACATAATGCCCAAGGAGTGAGTGGGGCATTCCCAAAAATAAGCACCCGCCCCGCCTGAGACGATGCCAAAGGGGTGCTTATTTATTTCAGGAATGCCTTGCTTCAACATCACTACCTGATGTAAAGCATCAGCAGATTTTTTATTTTTAAAAAAAAACTTCCATGGTACCTACCTACTCAATGGGAAGAACATGAAAAAAAAAAAAAATGAAATGCTGGGGGTATTTTCTACAGTTATACACATGTTTTGTTTCAAACCACCAAAACACATACCCAATGTAAAGTTTCAAAAGATCCTTGCCTTGAATGAATATGAAATATCATATAATTTATAACTCAACACTAGCTTAAAATTGGCAAAAATTTGTGCATCTTTCTCACTTCATAGATACTGCCTCGTTCAAACAGTGGGCTATAACATGTATGGTCTTTGTTGGGCCCTGGGACTGTCACATTGGATCCAACTTTTGGAAGTTTTACCTTATTAGAACTGGTTTCACATTGGGTGAACCAGTCTCTTTGATGAAAGTGTTTAGACTGTTTGGATTGGAACGGATTTTTTGGTGTTTAGAGTGTTGACATAGTAGGTAGATGTGCAACATCTTAACTACTCACAGGGTCGGGGTGTTTGTGATGCCTTTGTTTATCAATTGTTGCTTGCTCCAATACTCTTTTTAACAGATGGTGTGCAACATCAAAGCTTTAGATTTATTGTGTGTTCATTTCCGGTTATTACACCTTGTAGAGCAAATGACAATTGAAAACCTCAAGGAAAACAATCAGTCCAACTTGATATTTCATTGGATGAAATTTTTTTGTATGTCCAATCTCATGTGGATAATAAGAAAAGCTTTGTCTTCAAAGGTGGATCATTGACAGTGTTTGTTCAAGATTCAGAATTGAACTTAACATTATTGATTAGAAAAATTGCATGCTTTACCCCAAAAAAATTATAGCCATTTTGTCCAAGCATAGCAATACATGATAAGAAGAAAGAAAAATGGTTAGAAGTAGAATTTACCATTTTTTGAATCCAAATTGGGTTTTGAAGAGAAATTTGGAACTAGTTCTTTTCCCATGTGGATTTGGACATATTGTACATTTTTGACAACTAGAAAATATTTGTAGAGTAAGAGGAGAAGATTTTTTTATAGAGAAAGAGTAGTAGCTTGAATTATGTTCTAATTTTGCATTATGATTTTAATATGCATATTTACTTGGAGGGAATACAATTTTGAAATTGTTTGTTTCTAATTTGATTTTATATGCTTTGATCTTGTATGGCAAAAAAATTAGTTTACATAGTGAAAAATTGTTGTGTTTCTTTAGATTGTGTTAATAGAAGTATGTATTTGTTGGAAGTATGATTCATTCCTATGTGACTACATATTTGTATTGTATTCATGATATAAATTATTACTTACCACATTTATAACTGCAAATGAAAAAGATAAAAAGCCACAAGATCAATAGCATTATCCACATACGATATTTGTAATCATGAATGCCTAATTCATCTAGATTGCTTTAAAAGAAAGTAATAAGTGAAATTATCTTGATATTTTCATGTCTTTATCTCCTTTTTGACTTAACAATTCATGTATTTTAGATTCCTCAAAATAACAAAATATTGTTGAACATGGGTTACACATGAAAATTGTATATGTTAAATATGTGTGTTTTATTATTTTCACAAAAAGTTGATTGGGTAATTTTGGACAAGATATAGCAAGGTAGGTGAAAATCAAATCAAATCAAATCAAATCCATAAAAGTAGGCAAACCTTCTTCATGGATTTGTTCCACCCATGTTGCAATTGTAAGGAATGGTCATGGACATTATTTAAACATTAAAATTCATGTGTATTCATAGCGAAAATTATAAGGGTAAAACACTAGTCGTTTTTATTTATTTTTTAATTGTCATTGTTCACCCTTCTTGTAAAAATGTAAGGTAAGTAAACATATGGATCAAAAACTTTAGATCAAAGCAAGCTTAAAATCTTCAAATGTTGTTCATTTTCATATGAAGTTCAAAGACATTTTGTGATGTTTCAATTGGTGCACATGTAGTCATTTATATTGCTCCAAATAGACAAGAAATGAAAAAGTTATGGCCTTTGGAGGTAGGGAGGTTTAGTTGGAAAAAAATCCAAACACTTTGTGATATTTAACCATGAAATTTACACCCTATAACCAAAACAATCCATTGCTTTTGTAAATGCACGCCACCTACCTTGTTCATAAAATGTTTCAAATCTAATGTTAGTTTGTTTTTCTTCTATTGTCATTCACATGACTTATGCAATCTATCTTACACCAAAATCATGAGCTATAGCTACATGTTAAAAATGATGTAAAAAAAACCTAAATTTTCTAATATCAATTCAAGCCAACATTGTCATGGATTTGTTCAAGGTTTTGTGACTAGGCTTATTTGCTTTCACATTTACTCAAGCTAAAGAAATTAAAGTTGCTTGTTCCTTTGTTCTACCAAATAGACTTGTTCTTCCTATTTGATCTTATTCATTTTGGTCCCAATTGTGTTTAGCTCCTACATTTTTTACTTCTCATGTCCATATGTTGCATGGTAGGTGTTGACGTTCCTCTTTGCATTCATGTTGTGTTGTTTCGTAAGTGATATGTTCTTAATCATGTTCATCATTTTTATTTTCCTAACCTTGGTCAATCATCTTCATCATATTGTCTTGCTTACTCCTTCCTTTTCCTAAACATGTTCCTATTACTCTTCTTTTTTATCATGTTCTTACTCTTTCCTTCTCGGTCGTTCCTCTTTTCAATCATGTTCATGTTCTTACTCCTCTCCATCTTGGTAGTTCCATTTATTAATTGTGCTCCTACTCTTTTCCTTCTAATTTTACTTTTTGACTATATTATTGATCTTTCCCCTTCTTGATTGTGTTTGTTTTCTTCTCCTTCTTAGGTGTAAACACATTAAACAAAGCCACAAGGTGTGTGGACAATGCTTAAAACTATAATTTTATATCTTTGAAAGATCACCAAAGGAGCCTAAGAAATTGGATTGTCAATTTCTTTTCCTTTTAAAATTTCATTACTTATAAAGTTTCATTGTTCAAAATTTGATGAAAATTGATAATGTTTTGAGAGTCCTTTTGCATGTTCAAAATAACTATGGACAATGGTTTTTTTTTTTTTTCCAAACATCCTTTTTCCTTATCAAATGTGCACCCTTCATTTTCAAAATTGGAGATAATTTTAACAGTGATGATTATGAAAGCAAAAGGACTTGAAAGCAATACAATTCATTTAAAAACACATTTGAACTTCTTTTTTCAAACATGGTTTTGACCTAAAATTTATGAATTTTGTAAATGTTTTTTTAAACAAAAGTTATTAATTTTTTTGTTATTTAAAAAATGGATGCATTATATATAAATGATATAGACCAATGTAGAGTAAAAATTAATTATGTTTAAAACATAGTTATAAATTGGGTATGAAAAATGCAAAAATTAAAAAGATCGACCAACATAGGAATGCAATGTGTCAAATGTAATCCTTGGAAAAGACTTTAACCTTGGCACCTTTGGTTACTTTTACTATATTTGCACCTTCTTGGTGCTTCCCCTTCTTAATTATGTTTGTGATTTTCTTTTCCTTAAACTTAAGCATGTTTATTTTCGTGCTTTGTTGTAACACGTATATTTTATCCCCATCCCCCACCCCTCTCATTTTGCAAATGTTTATGTTAACTAGGGTGCAAATAAAAAAATACAACCCACTTAAGGTGTAACAATGTAACATATTTTTATTTTGAAACTTAATTAATTTTGAAAATGTTCGATGTATTTGTACAACAATGTTTTTAATATATCACGCAAACATTTGAAAGAAATTTAATGAGTATAGAATACCCAATTTAGCATTTTTAAAGTAATGTAACAATTTTTTTTATTCAATCTTATTTTCAAATGGCTTGCAATGCCTTGAAAATGACATAATCATGAACAATGATAATATATGTAGTTTTATAATAATATAGTGTGACAATTTTTGAAATATAAAAAAATTAAAAAAATTGTCATGTAGGCTTTTAAATCATGAATTTGAAATATTTTCCTTCCATAATCCATCATGTTATACCAAGTCAACTTGAGTATTCACCCATTGGTGTTGAACCAAAACACAAAGGAGGTCATTATGGGGTCATGTTTTTATGTTCCCATTTGATGGTGCAACTTGTCAAGAATATGTCTTATAGTTAACATTTGAGCTTTGCCCTTTTGTTTGACAACTTCGAATTTCAGAAGTGATTACCAAATTAATGCTTCAATGCCCTGATTCTTTGATTCTTAAACTTAGTTCAAAGTTATGATGGAATCGATCCCTTTTATCCCTAACAACTATTATAGACCAAACTCATATAAACTTTGTTCATGCACATGTTGAACTTAGTTGATATTTGTGTTGTTCACTTACCACATGTAAGGCATTAGTTGTTATTCTAAACCATTTTTATATAGTAAACCCCCTTTATAATCACACCTTTGGTGACCACTTTTTTTATGACACTAATGAATTGTGGTTTAAACATGTTATAGTCACATTCAATATAAACCTTTACAAAACAGCCCTTTTATGCTAGAATAAGGGTGCCAATTATTTAAATTTCCTACATGGGTTATCCTAAGATTTAATATGCATTATAACACTGAAAGAAAGTTGTGATTTT
>Ga0209611_10001658_pt1 | contig 38402 bp, 30 predicted proteins | sample S1TSphgellanicum_3_FD_187693 | JGI IMG/M metagenome (GOLD analysis project Ga0209611, IMG submission 187693) | Host-associated microbial communities from peat moss isolated from Minnesota, USA - S1T2_Fc - Sphagnum magellanicum MG (SPAdes) (version 2) | ecosystem: Host-associated > Plants > Peat...
GTTGCTTCTTCATTAAGCTTCTCTACCAAGCTTCTATCACAAGCTGCCTCCTTTCCATTCCGTTCTTCCCCCACTTCCATGCAGCAGTAATGGGGCGCCGTAATAAGAGGACGGCTAATAAAACACAGAAACCTCAAGATCAGCCAGCGTTCATACTTGGGTGGGGACCTAATTTCGTGTTACATTATCATCCTTCTAGTCCCTGTTGAGACTCTTGCGCTGCTCAATGATGATATTCCTTCTTGGCCGGAGAGCTAGCCAACTTCGATGTCATACCCTCCACAAACAAGAAGACGTCGAAGGCAGCCGGCGCGATGCCCAACCCTGGAGTGGGGCATCTCAGGTTATTGTTGATGACGGGATGCTTGCGATACGCATCCCTGGCTGCGAAAAAAGATCCCGTGGCAACATGCGGCTTACTACCGCCACTGAATCTGTCCGACGCCATCCCTGCTCGGCTTCTACTCTTATGATTTTGTGCTCGAAGCAAACGACGAGAGACACGAGAAGTCCCTTTTTCTCCTTTTCCTTTTTTGCAACAATGTCTTGTTCGTCTTTAACCCTCACAACAGCTGAGAGCAGCCGTCTCTTTCTGGGAGGCTAATCTTCTGCATTGAAAACCTCCCCCTGCCTGATGAAGATATGATACTTCAACTATCATTATATCTAGACATCTACTGGTTCTACTGATGTTACCAGACCTGAACCTGCTCTAATACTAAAAGAGAGGAGAGAGGCTTAGAGAGAGAGCTATGCAGAAACACAGAGATAACCAGACATGGTGAGCTTACAGACCCAAACCGGATCTGAGCTCCCTGATCTTCTGACCTGCACCACACTCCACTCTAATAATCTACAGAACTCATCAACACACAACACCTGATTCTTCAACAAAAAAAATGATTTGCTCAAAATAAAAATCAACACGTCGGATCATAGGGAGTAGATCCTTGTGCCTTAAATCAGATTAACAAACCGAGGACTGTCTCATGTCCGATCTACGATGCACATCCTCTTGGTTGCAACAGGAACTTCCGGTGATGCCTTCGAGGTCAGATCCCTCTGTGTTCGCTCGGTCCCTCGAGCCATTAAACCACATCCCTCCACTGCCTCTATACACTACTCTCACTCTCCACATTTTGAAACCCAGCACCCAGAAACTTAGCAGCCACCCTCTGAGATCGCGGACGCGGACCAACAGTAGACCAAGCTCGCAACGAATCCTCTCACAATGACAGCCCCATCATGTCCACACAACAGATCTGCAGGCACAGACCCTTCCTACCTTTCATTCTCCACAAAATAACGTTTTGCTAACCATAACTCAGATGCAAACAAATCCCCACAGAAACACATTCAGCTAACAGATCCTCTCCCTTTCTTCTACTTGCCACACATCTAAGGTTCGGAACTCTCATCATTCCTCGGCGCCACCTTCCATGCTAATTGCATCAAAAGATTACACAACCGCTCAGCATGATATTGGCGCAGCGGAAGAAAATCAACAACAAGCTAAGCAGCTACATGAAGAACAACCCGAGAGATATCCCCCCCTCGCCACTTAGAATACCGCCCCTTCATGTGCTAGTCCTCCAAAATCCAAATCACCCTCCTACCTCCAGAATTCCAGCCGTTACCTGCTTGGCTTCCCGCTCAAGCTTTCCCATGCACCATTACAAGTTCAAGTCCCCAAATCCATAAAATGGCCGCCTTCATTAAGTCCGTTTTTCCGGCGGGTTTAATTTCTCAAACCCTTAAACCAAAAAGATCAAATTTCCAAACTCAATAGCCATAATCAGGTTTCCGTTCGGCCACCCCATAACCGGTCACACTTGGTGAAAGGCTATCTTTTTTGCATTTTGCAAATATTTTAGACCACATTGAACTTTGACTTTTTCAAAATTTAATTATTTTTAACAATTAGTGCTTGGAAAGACTTTTGATTTTTTGTCATCCAAAATTTGAAAGATGTCGTCGAATGAAAATCGAGCAAACAACCACTAAACAGACCACCATTAAGCGGTCAATTTGACCAAAACCCCCGAAATAAGTTATATGGACTTATGCCCCAAGACCTTTGAGTGGCCCACCCTCAACCATGCACAAATGAGGGGCTGCAAAAATGTTTAATAAGGAGAGCATTTCATTGACGCAAACTCAAAAATGTCAAAAGCTTGAAAACAATGATCCTAAATGAATCGCCACACGATGATTCTAAAAAGTGGTCACAACATTTTTTATGGAACACATAGGGGCATATTTTGACGGTGCTTTTGTGAACAAGCAAGGAACTAGCTTGGAGAAGTATAAGCAAGTCATGGAGCATAAGTTTTTGGCAAAACTAAATGGATCATCACAATACATTGAACTTCAGATTTCCAAGTGGTTTTCGAAATGGTTTAAATGTAAAATTTCGGATTTAGCCACAATATGTTGTAATGGTTTGATGTCCTTTATCCATAAAAAGACAAGGTGCACTTGACAACAAAAGTGGTGAATTTGTGGGAGAAAATTTCATGGTGGGCCAAATTCTCGAAGAATTGGTCAAAAAAAAAGGTAAGGCTTGCACCATGGATGGTAGAAGATGTTCGAAACCTTCTCGCTCAAATTGGAAGTTGTGGTGTGTTATGGATTCCAAGCACAACAAATGTGTGATGCACAAGGTGCGAATCAAAAGATTCAATCGCATCCCAAGCACAATCATTGGCGAGGAAAACACTTAAGACAGATGACAAGTGAAAAGCACATAAACAATAATTAGTGGAAGCCTTGGCATGCCCATGCGAACATCTAGGTGTCATCAAATTCATTGCCATCCACATAAAGACCATGGAGGCATACACATTGTGGTGGAATGGGGCAACTCTTCGACAAATGTTGGATTATAACACAAAGTACTTTTGCATTACTGATGATCGTACCTTATTATGGGAAGGGGGCCGAATATGGAAGGGTGACCACAACTTGTCGCCTTTAGGAAAAATCATGTGAAGTTGGCATGGGCATTCATAAACATTATGAACGCAATACATTGTTGTGGAATTTTGCACAACGACTTGTCCAAGGACAACATTATTTTGCATTTTTTGACAGACAAACTAAATGTTGTGTACATAGGTGTGTGCAATTGGGGTGAAGCTAGGTGCTTGCAAGTGGTGATGCCATCATTGTATGGCTTTGCAAAGGAGAAAGATGCCACGAATGCAAAAAAAAATGTGTTGGTGGATTGCCCCATAATTGTTTTTTGTTTACAATGAATCAAGAATTACAAATTCCCCTTGACAAATGGTCAAGCAACATGCCACAACTTTGAGGTCTAAAGCATATTTGGTGGGCAAGTTGGCAAATGTCATATGGGGTGATGATTGGGATGCAGAATATTTTGTGGACAATTCAACCAAAATGTCATTTTGGAAACCGATCCATGACATGTATGACCCAAACCCAAAGGCACAAAGAATTGTTCAACACATCGTGTGCACATTGATGGGGCTTCCATACAATTGGATTGCACCTAAAGAATGTTATTAAAGCAACCATAGACAATTTGTAGTTGCTAAATATGGAATATGGTGTAATTTGCATGATCTTTCAAAAATGACATGTTTTGGACTTGTGGATTTGTAAAACCCAATTTTGTAAGCAAATCACATTGTAATGTGTAATCAAATTTAAGATTTGTGAATCCATCCTCTTTACACATTTGAAATTTATTTCCAAATCTATGTTTTATAATGATGATGGGTTTCTTGTAAACATAAGATACAATGATCATATACAATTTTACACAAGTACTACCCATCTATTTTTAATTTTTTTTAATATGGATGATTGGACTTATCATTGATAATATATTACAATAAATGCTCTCATAATTGATAGACATCAATAATGAAAAAAATCAATAAAAATTCATTTAAAGCAACATTTTTTTTTCTTAATGCAAACTTTACAAAACATTCACTTTGTATACTTTTGTTTTGGTTTTCATTTTTTTTGGCATTGCCTACCAAGGCAAGGATATTGTGTTTAGATTCATTATAGAATATAATAGCTTAACAGATTTTGGCCCCCATGTAATAGGTCTATTTTTATGCAAGGATTTTATAAAGATGATATTTTGGTATGTGTTGAAACTTGGGACTAGTGATATAGTTGTGATATCTTGAAGGAGTTTGGTTTCTTTTAGAGGGTTTTTTCTAAATATTATATTTTTGCATGGTGAAATATTGGAATTTTCGTAATTATTCTTTTGCCTTAAAATATTTTTTCATCTAAATGGTAAGGTCACAGTGACACACCGAAAAGATGGTGACCAAAAAATTTCAGTCGTCGCAAGATTAACGACCGAAATCTATTTTCAGTCACCAATCATAACAGGGGTAACATGTGTATGACCAAGGATTTTCCTTCATTTGTCCTAACAAACATGACAGACGCATTAGGATAGATGTCAACATGATGCCCAATGCAAAATGGGCATGTCAGGTCAATTTTGACAACCCTGAGTCAAGCCTTCACCACGGCAAGGCTCAATGTCCCTACCCAATTTTGCACTTATGTCTATCCTAGCCTTTAGGCCATTTGTCCCATTGCACCTGCAATCACCCTTTGCAAGATTCCATGGGGCTGGAAATTAAAAAATTTATTGAATTTTCCATGAAATTATCGAAGAAGATAAGGGGGCCAAAGCTCACTCTTAGAGGTCTTAGATCTCCTCCACCCATAGACACAAAAGATACGGAGGTGAGTCCTTTACACATCATTTTCGATTTGGACGGTGTCCTTATTAGGAAGGATTATTTCGAAATTAATCACTTGTTGCCTCCGCCGTTTAATTTAGCTCAAGGTCGCACCTTATTAGGCAAGAGTGTTATTTTGAGGCCAAGTTTAAAAGAATTCCTCTTGAAGTGATTAGAAGGTATTGAGATCAACCTACAAAGGATTATTGGTCAAAATCTATGCAAGATTAACAAGAACTATCTGTAGCTTCCCTTCAAAAGAGATGATAATCACATCGATTATCCCACTCATGATGAAAGAATTTATCATAAGAGCCTTTTTTAGTTTTTTCCTAAGTGTTTTAATATTCACCTTGGAAATATATTGTTGGTAGATGATATGCTTTATAGAACTTACCTGAATCCACCCTTTAATGCCATCTTTGTTGAATCCTATGAAGACTTGCCAAAAGAGGATAATTATCTCATGAAGACTCTTCTTCTATACTTAGAGTTTTTTCATTATTTTGGGCTTAGTATTCCCACCTTTGTGGAGCTTTATCCTTTAGCACCATCAGAATCTCAAAGAAGACGATCTCAAATTCCAAACATTGTTCAAAAAATGCACTATGGCCTATCACACCACTTATTGTAAAAATTGTTCAACATCCATAATAAGTAGTCTAAATTTTTTCTTTTGTTTCTTCATTCCAATTCTTTTTTGGATTTTCCAATCTCATTGATTTATATGATCCTTGATTTTTAAGACTTTGCCAACTACTGTTTATTTTGTCTTTTAGGTTATTGGTGCACCATTTCTTGATGAGGTGGAAGATGTGGGGTTGCCAAATTCATGCACCATCGTCGAATTAGGCTTGGATGAAATTCCATTGACTTCGGGTGGCGACTCCCCTATGTTTCATTCACCTACAATAGAGGTGAGTCCATTTCATGTGATTTTCAATTTGAACAAAATTTTAATCACCACATGCTTTGAAAAGTGTGGATATGGAAAAGCTACATTTCACACCATTGTTCTTAGGCCTAGATTGAAAGAATTATTGGAATTTTTTTTGCACAATTCCACATCTATATTTGGTCCAAAGCTCAACGTCACAATATCTATAATTATTTGGATCAAATCTAGCACAAAACACAAATCTCTATACATGTTTTTACAATGTTTGATTGAACATTTTACATGCAAAATCTGCATTTCCTACTGGATAAACTTGACAAGTCAATTTTCCATAAGAACCTTAACGTTATTTTTTCTACATTTCCTTACACTCACGCTGGCAACACGTTGCTCATAGATGATGTGCCATATAAAATCATGTTTAACAGCTCGTATAGTGCCATTTTTTTGGAGTCGTTTGGCGGTGTTTGTGGGGAAAATTGATATTTTTTGGGGTTTGTTCTCCCTTACTTCGAAAATCTTCATTCATCTGGATATAATGTTCCCACCTTTGTTGAACACAATCCCTTTGGTAAAATTAAATGTATTAATCCAGATAATCTAGGACTTTTCAAAATGTTATTTGTGATTGTAGTCGTATTTGCCTACCCACATTTTGTAACAATGCAAAATTGAAATTGAAACAAAAAATATTCTATTAATTATTCAAATCTTCAAATTTTGCTTGTTTGAATATCTCAAAATTTTCCTTTTGAAAAAAATTATTAAAAATATTTAATTCTATTGCTTGAATGTTGTTTATACTCTTTGGTTTTAAAGCATTTGGTTTGGCTTAATGGCCCTTGTGTTGAACTTCACACTCTTGTAACCATTTAGTGGCCACCTGGTGTTCATCTTCGTCTACCTAATGACCATTAGGTTGTGATATGTGTGTTTTTAGTCCATGTTATTATCAAATTCCCGATCAAAATTATACTTCCATATTTTAGATATCAATTTAATTTTTGTAAATTTTGTGTTGGACTAACATCTATTACGACAAGAATGGAGGCTTCTACTCATTTTTTAATTTCTCTTTGCTCTAACCTTTCTTCTTTTTGGAAGGTGCATGGTGTTTCTTTTTATATTCCAAAGAAGCATATTTAGACCTTTTGATTTGGCACAACTAAAAAGCTCCTCATTCTCAGTGTCAATGGTGTCCTTTGTTACTTTCCAAAGTGTGTTTTTCTTCAAGGGAATCATTGAAACATTGGGAAAAATTTAAACATATCCAAGTTGGAAATTCATGTTGGAATACAACATTTCTTTTCTTGAACATTTGAACATCTTTACATTGCTATTTGGTTGTGTATGTTGTTAGAAGATGTCTTTGAAATTCTACCTTAGTTAATGGCCAAAACTCTCATTGATCAATTTGTATTTGTTTAAGGACATGAGCAATGCACTACAACAACAAGTTAGTTCACACGTTCAATTTATTACTATTTGAAGGACTTGGATCAAGTTCACTTTGCATGCAAAGGCCTACCTTATGGGGATAGGGATCAAACACTGCTCATTGATGATGAGCCTAACAAGGCCTTTCAAAATCCAAAATGGAGTGGACTTTTTCTTGAACCATTTAGAGGATGTGAATTATCCAAAAAAAGGTGCAATGGTTAGACCTTGCATCTCAGTTGTGGTTGGCATTGAAGGATTTGCCCTTTGCAAAAACAATTTACACCCATTTTGTAATTATCATGTAGTTTTCAAGGTTGTCATTCAATTTTTGATATCCGTTTTATTGTTGGTTCAAACAATTTGAAGGAAGTTCAAATGAGGATCCAACAATAGTTCAACTTCCTTTAATTGACGTCTTAAATAAACATTTCCCTTCCTTGTTTCAATTATGTCTTCCGTGTCTTTCATTTCATGTTGGTTCAGTTATTTGTTTTTACTTTATATTTTGTCAGTTTGAGGTTTGTAGTTTGGGGAAATTTCAATTATTCATTTTTGTTTATAGTGGATTTCGATTTTTGTTTACAAACCACACGAAGGCATTTGCAATTCCAAATGGTAGAAAATCATGTTGTCGATCAAGTTTTCTATTTAAAGAAACAAAGGATGTAGTTTCATATTTGACTTTTGGTCAAAGGTTAGACAATTCTTCAATTTTTGGTTGTTTGTAAAGTTGAATTTTAGTTTCAGTAGCTGATATTCCAAATTCCTATATGGATGGCAACGTAGTTTTTGATACTCAATGTATATATATGAAATCAATAAATTGATAATAATTGTTCTTTTGTGCATTTGAGGTTTACTTTGGTTGATACTTTGCAAAATTCAATGATAAAATTTAATAGATATTTCAAATTGTATTTTTTGATTTTTTTCGTGAAATTGCTTACTAGGTGCTTTACTAATTTTGGTGGGCACCATGAAAACTTGATGATGTTATGTAATGTTTTAGTTATGCACCCTTCTTTTTAAGGTCTTCTAGTTCTTAAATTCTTGTGGCCAACATGTTTATCTATTTTCATGTATGTTAATTATTCTTATGGTGAAAAATTATTCTTATGAAAATTTGTCGTTTCAACATGTTGTTTGGTGCCCATCAAGTTTAAGATTATATTCTATTTATTTTTAAACTTTTAAAATTGATTATTTTTATTTTTGGACTTTGTCAAAATTTGGAATGAATTAAAAATTTTACTTGGAATTTTTTTCCAAATCCCTTCCAATGTTGTTCAGTCTTCCATATTCATTCTTTATCATTTGGTGACCACCAAGTATCGACTCTATTTCATGTTTTTCTTTTGTGATTTACACAATTTTCATATTAACCCTCTTTCATATGAACCTTTTGATCACTACCAATAATGACAATATGCATTGGGCCTATTGGTTAGCAAGTTCAATTTACAATTTAAGACTTTTTTTACAATCCAATTTCTTTGAAGTTATTTTTGGACTTTTCCAAAGTTTGGAATTAATTAAATACATGTTATAATATTAATGCACCAATGCATGTGGGCAAAAACATCCTTGGGAGGTACCACTAGGAACCACCTAAAAAAAGTGGCTAAGGAACTAAAAACGACCAAATCATTTTCATGGGCCCTTTATTTAAAAAAATTTCCCAACTATAATTTTTTTTTCATGGTTATCAATTGCATGCATTAATATATGACTTGAATTTTATTTTGGAATTTAAAAAAATAGAAATTGTTAAAAATTTGTATTATTAATTAAAATTGCCCCTTTAGAAATTGATAGCCTTAACTTTTGAAATTCATAACTAAATTACACTTATTCAATTATTTACCTAATATAAACATAAAAATAGAATGACTTCAAAATTATCTTAGGAAAAAATTCCTAAAAAAAGTTTCAAATCATGTTTCAAACTTGTGTTCTTGACCAAAAAGTTTCAAGAAAGGAACCAGAGTGACATTCTTGAAACTTTTTCTAAATGCAATGATTAGGAACATCAAAATACACAATATTCCTGATATGATTGAAATTTCAAAATCTATGGAACCTAATAAATGTATTCATTAAAAAAATTTATGAAAATATTTATTTAAATGTTTCCTATGATTTTTCAAAGTTTTTTTGGGTGCAGGAAAATCAAGGTGTGACGTTCTTAATGGTACCACCCAAGGTGTTTTCATCTATGTTCAAAAAATCCATGAAAACAATGCAAGCTTATTTTTATTGATTTTACTCCTTACCTATGGTTGGATAAGATGAAAATGCAATAAAATTCACAAATACCACAAGCAGAGATAGATTAATTATAAGTGTTTTGTTCTTTAAAACAGTAGAAACTCTTTTTGCCACCACCTCGCCACCATCCCCAAATCCTTTTTCCCAAACCCTAAAACACATTTATCCTTAAAAAATTATCAATGATGAAAACTCTAACATATCACAAATGTATAGATTAATGGTTGGTCATAATGCGGCTTCACCATCTTTTTTGCATCCACATCTATAATTGTACATGTTATGCCTACTAAAACACCAACTCCTTTTGCCAACATCTCATTACCATCCTCAAATCCATCTTCCCAAACCCTAAAACGCACTTATCGTTAAAAATTTGTTGACAATGAAAACTCCAACATACCATAGAAGTCCATATATACATGTTTTTATGTCTAAAAAAGGCAAGATGGATGACAAAAATGATGATAAATATCTTCATTAACCATGTCTAATAGGGTTTGATAAGTTTATTAATATTTTTGGAGGACCAAGGGAATTGTTAGAAAAATACAAACTTCTTCAATACTTAGCATAATAGGGTTGTGTGTAGGTCTAAAAATTTATTTCTTCAAACCAATGGGGAAACCAAATTTGGTGCTTTGATTTTAAAATATAAATTAATATCCTAAATAAAGTAAAACTCAAAATGTGTAATGATTGTTATTTACAAATAGGGTTCCAAAAGAGTACGTGTGCCTTTTATTTTAAAGATTTCATTTGAAATCTCAAATAAGGACTAGGTAATGTGACTAATAAAGTTACTAAATTTGATAGTTTGTTTTTAAAAATTATTTATCTTCATTAAGGTAATAATCAAAATGTGTAATTGATATTTATAGATAGGGTTCCAACAAATTTTTTTTCTTTCCTACAACCCCCACCAATTTAGGTCTTAAGTTCTCATCCTAAAATAAATTTTAAAAAATTGATTGTAAAATTTGATAGTTTAGTCATTTGAATGGTTCACCCCGATGTTGTAGTGATAAAAGAGTTTTTATAATAATTAATTCCATTTAAATGATATTTACATTATCAAAATTATAGCATATTATAATTAATTGCATGTAATTTCAATTAATGTCAATACAAATTCAATTATTAAAGCTCTTATTTTCTAGTATTAATAATTTCACCTAAAATTAAATTAATGTAAATTAAACATATAGTTGAAATGCTACATTGGACTTTAAACCTTAAACCCTAAATCGTGAACCCTAAATCCTAAACCATCAACCCTTAAAGTTCCCTAAATGTTATAATAACATTATAGACCCTATGCTATACATTCAAAACCTTTTACCTTCGACGTAAAATCCTATGTTATATTAACATATATCCCACACAACTTAATATTATGCCTTACACCCTAAACCTTAAATGTTATAACATACATCCTATGTTTTACACCCTAAACCATAAATCTTTAAACATAGACACCAAAATTTTGTTATACCAAAGATAATAATATCCTATAAACATTCAACAATAAGCCAAAATAGAAAACCAAACAACAACTTTGCCATGTGGCATAACTTACATCTAATTTAGTAGTGAAACCTTAGTACCATCTCATCCGTCATTACTCGTGGAATGGAAATTTCACTTTCAACATTCATCATTACAGATTGTTGAAGGCGGGAGATATATTAAACATAAGTCTCGTGAGCCATTCTTGCAATGGGGAATTTTCAGCAATTGATAGATTTGGGGCAAAATGAGAGTCTTAATTTTTTTCAAGAGAAGACAAAGCATGATCGAATTTTCCTTCAAATTTTTTTTTCAGTCCAAGCATGAAGTTAGGGTTTTGGGAAATAATCTAAAACAAGGATCTAGAGCTTTAAAAGGGATCAAAAGCACAAGAACTGAAAAGACAGAGTGTGATCAAACTCTCCTTCAAGAAGTAGTTTTAATCCAAGAGTGAAGTTAGGGTTTTGGGAAAGAATTCATGACACTAAGAATCTAAAGCTTCATAAAGGATTGAGAGCAGAAAAATTGAGAAGAGAAAATGCGATCAAGCTTTCTTTTAAGAAGTTTTTTCAATTTAAACGTGAAGTTAGGGTTTTGGGAAAGAATTTAGGACACCAAGGATTTAGAGCTTTGGAGGGGATCAACACTAGGAGAATTGAAAAGAAAGAACACGATGAACTTTCCTTCAAGAAGTGTTTTTAATCCAAGCATGAAATTAAGGTTTTGGAAAAAAATCCGGGACACCAAGGATTTGGAGTTTTGGAAGGGATCAAAAGTAGGAGAATTAAAAAGATAAAGTGCCATTCAGCTCTCTTTCAAAAAAAAATTTAGTCTAAACGTGAAGTTAGGGTTTTGGGAAAAAATCCCAAACACTAAGGATTTGAAGTTTTGAAGGGGATCAAAAACAAGAAAACTAAAAAGACAAAGCACGATTGAACTCTCCTTCAAGAATTTTTTTCAATCTAAATGTGAAATTAAGTTTTCGGGAAAGAATCCGGGACACTAAGGATCTAGAGCTTTGGAAATGATCAAAAGCAGGAAAATTAAAAAGACAAAATGCGATCGAACTCTCTTTCAAGAAGTTTTTTCAATCCAAACATGAAGTTAGGGTTTTAGGGAAGAATTTGAAACATTAAGGATTTGGAACTTCGAAAGGGATCAAAAGTAGAAGAATTCAAAAGACAAAATGTAATCAAACTCTCCTTCTAGATGTTTTTTGATTTGAAGCATGAAGTTAGGGTTTCGAGAAAGAATCCAAGACACCAAGGATCTAGAGCTTCAAAGGGAATCAAGAGTAGGAGAATTAGAAAGATGGAGTGCGATCAAGCTCTCTTTCAAGAAATTTTTGTAATCTAAACATGAAGTTAGGGTTTTGAGAAATAATTTAACACACTAAGGGTCTGGAACTTCAGAGGGGATTAAAAGTAGGAGATCTCAGCAAATAGAGCACAATTGAACTTTACTTCAAAAAAAAATTTCAATCTAAACCTGAAGTTAGGGTTTTGAGAAATAATTTGGGACACTAAAGATTTGGATTTGGTGGTTTAGAGTTTTGGACAAGAACAAGAACAAAACAACAAATAAAGACCAATGATTTAGCCCTTGTTCATGACCATTTCTTTTTTGAACGTTGTAGGGTTTTAAAGAGAAGAGTTTCGAAGTGAAATTATGCAACTCAAAGAGCTCTATCAAATAGCTTCAAAGCATGGGTATAACCTTCTCACCATTCCTACCCATTGTTCTTTCATTTTCTCAAATCTTCACTTCAATCTTGTGATTAATTAACATCACAAGTCTCTTTCTTTCAATAGTATAATACATTCCATAATATAGGGCAATTTGCGACGACATGTTCTATTTCTTTGTATTTGAAAAGTAGTTTCAAATTCAACATTGTTTTGCATGATAATATATTCTCGATTTCTTACACCCACAAAATCGCATCTCTTTTCATCTTGCGATTCCCATTTCATACATTTAATGTTTTCTAAAAAAATTCCTCCAACAAAGAGTCCATTTGTCATCACTTTCCTTGGGTTAGGAGAGAGGATCCTAAAACTTGGGTTTGCATGTTCAAAAATGTGCTACGTTCATGGGGTTTGACAACATTTCTTGCTAGAGGAATATTGCTTATGTTCGATCCCACCTCTCGGAACAAGCTAGAGCCATATCAAAAAAGAAGGTGAATATTGCACAATTTTTTATTAACATCACAATGACTATAGAGATTCATGACGTTTATCATTTCAAATCCTTCTTGTCCTAGAGCTTTCACACTCACATATTCTAATCAAATTATTTTGCAAGATTTTGATGCATCCTTGGTTTGATTTCAAGAAGCATGCTATCAATTCAAACATCAGTTTTGTTATAAACCAACAAAAACTAGGAAATAGAAATAACAAAGGATCTTCTAATATTTCCATGGTTCTTATCCCTTTAAAATTATTGTTGAAACTCAAATTAAAATGCAAGAAAAAATTCCTTCATTACAAGGATAACTATTGGCAATAGTTTGTTCCAACCTAGATGATACCACAACATAGTCATAGTAAAACTATTTTACAAAGTTGTTCAACCAAATCTTCATAGGATGATTGGCAACTTTCAAAAGATTCCATTACTTTAGTTAGTATGATAAGGAGATAGGTATTGTTAGATAGTCTTATAGAAAATTGGAAGACTCCTAGTAATCGCCGGGCATTTTGTGCAAGCTATGCCACTTTTTCCCTCATATGTTAGCCATGCACATTATAAAAAAAACACCTAGCGATTACTAGGTGTGTTTTAGATAATTAATTGAAGGAAATCGTAAAAAATACCTAGTGGTCATAAGGTGTTTTCTAGATAACCAATTTAGGGAAATAAATAAAAACGACCGGTGGTGCCAAGCATTTTTTGGATAACCAATTGAAGGAAATCACAGAAAATGATTAATGGCATTTAGGCATTTTTTGGATCAATGAATAAGGGGAATTAAACAAAACACATCATGACCACCAAACATTTTGAAAATCACCACATAGTAGGAATCGAAGAAAACATTTGGCAGTCGCCGGGCATTTTTTCAATCACCAAATAATGACAATCGAAGAAAAACACTTGGTGGTTCCTAAACATTTTCTTCATCACTAAATAGTGGGAATCCAAAGAATGTTTGGCTGTCACTAGGTGTTTTTTGGATCATTATTCAAAGGAAATCCTAGATAATTCCTTGTGGCTGCTAGACATTTTTTCAATATCCAATTGAAGGTAAGCACATAAAATGTCTGGCTATCGCTAGGCGTCTTTTGTGTTCTTTCTAATTGGTAATCCAAAAATGCCTAGTGGTCACCATGCGTTTTTTAGATGGCCTCTATGAAGTGACCCCCAAAAAAAAATTTAGGCCCAAATTCTTGTGTGAAATCTAGTGTTATTTAATATAATATTCTTGAAATGTTTTCGTAATTGGTCAACATTCAATTGAATTGGGCAAAAAAACATCTTTTCTTAGTGGAATGGGTGTTGCATTTACGGGTTCATCATTTCTTGTTCAATTTTGTGTTCCACTTGGTATAATGATAATAATGTTCATCCATTAACTTTGTGAATGTTTGGTGTCTAATGGGTAAAATATTTTTAAGAACTATGAAAACATGACCGCAAATATGCATGTTGGTGACATGATTTTTATTTGGGGTTTGAGCAAGGATGGTAGCGCTCAAATTGGAGTAGGGTAGTGCAAGGATCCATCGTTAGTCTTGATCTATGGTGTTAATGGAATGGAGAATTGTATAGTTGTAACCATCATATTCATGGTTAAGGTGTTTGAAGAACAAAAACTCTTTTACCCTACTCCAAATGTGTGATATTATGGATCATTGGTGGGAAATGATTGTTTTTGGCTTGCAAAAGATGTTTCTTTGCTAAAAGAAGCACTTGTATTTCTACTAGAGGAAGACATTCAATAGAAAGGTTTTAGCAATTTGCAGAAGAGAAGAGTGTTTTGTAGAGATTAGGCTCTCTCCACATCCTTATGTTTTGAGGGATTTGATGTTAATGAAAAAATTAACAATACCATGGGTGGGATTCCTAAAGATGAGTCCAATGGATACAAATGTAATAGCTTTCATGATGCCACCAATGATGGCACTTTGAAAAGAACTTCTAATTTTATGAATGAAGGCACGAATGAGGAAGGAAATGACAAAGAATAAGAGGAATGAGGTGATGATGAAAATGGAAGAAGGAACTCTTGCATCCCATCAAAAGGTAGGTTTGCTTGGTGAGGTGCAAAATGTGACCTTGTGGATGATGTTGGGTTGTTCATTGCAAGTGGTTGTGTAATTGATTATGACCCAAGGGAAGTAATTTTTGATAATCAGCTTGTTGAAGATCATGTTGGAATGAGTATTTTATATTGCCTGAATAATGTTTTTATGGTTATGACAATTTGGAAATGGCCATTGGTTCAAACAATTGTGGATGGGTACTCCATGAAGTAACTTCTTGTATCTTACAATGAAAACAACATACAAATTGTTTATGAAAAAGGATAAATCAATATAATGAAAAAGCAATATTTTTTTAAAAAAAGGAAGCAAAATGTTGGTCATTTTGATCGATTAATGTCAAGGATTGAAAAGTTGTTGTCCCAAAACTCTGTTCAGAATGTGAGTTCCACATTATGTTGTACACAAAATTATTGTCAACATTTTTTTCATGAAAAAATGACATTGTTAAAAGAAGAATTTTGGGGTCTATCCTTTGAAAATCACACAACATATGGCATGGATATTCCAAGAAGGTTGCATATGAAAGGAGACATGAAGTAGCATAAGTTCATCATGATTGAAGAAATAGACATTTATGAAACAACATGGTATAAAGTCATTGGCTTGTTTAAATCAACATACATGTTATACAAAGTAAATTCCAAGTGGTTGTAGATTTTTACCTCACAGTAACAAAGGTTTGCATAAACTTTGAACTCCAACCAAACAAACATAATCAAATGTTGAATATGATTGACTTAAGTGTTGACACAATGCCACATCAATTGAAAGGAATTAGAAATGGTAGACAAGATGTTAGACAACTATTATTTAATATGTGGAGGAGCTTTTGAGAGCAAACTGATGAAGTAAATGATAGTGTATACAATTGAGAGGAACATGCGAATATTATGTATTTTTTTCGGTTTAGTTTTTAATGTTTAAAATTGTGTTGTTTAATTTGATCACTCTTTTTGGATTACATTTTCAAATATTAACAAAGAGTTAAGCATTGGAGGTATTTTTTTGGCTATTATGGGTAGGTTAAGTAAGAGACACCATCTCAATGTTGATGTAAGAAAGAAAGGCTCTATTTTTGCAAAGTGTACTATGTGTGAATCATTAAAGGATTTAATATCAAAGTTGGGACAAACTAGCAGTGACACGAAAGAATATGAACTGAAGTTGAGAAAACATCTTTTGCATGATCAAGAGTCATGCATAAGCTTATACCATACAAAGGTCCGAGTTTGTGCATTCCAAAGATGAGTTCCTATAGATTATCCATGACAAAATGGATGATGTGAAAACTACACTCCCAAGGTTACAAGTGGCAAACAAAATTATTTTTGGACTTGGACAATTGCCCATTAACTTGATAGGTATGATAACTCATGATCACATGGCGATGAAAGATATGCGTAATATTCCAATGAATTGTGGCTTAATGATCCCAATTTTACAATTGGGTCCTTGTTGCGGCTTCTTCGAACTTTGGCATATCTTATGAAGTGTGGCCACAAGCACAAATGAAAGTGAGCTTTCTCCAAAGTTCGAAGAAGTCGCAACAAGGACCTAAATGAAAGTGTGGGCCCCAAACCATTGCCAAAAAATTTCTTGCTTCAAATTAATAATTGTGTGGACAATAAAAATAGGTATTTGTTAGCATTTCTGTTGTTGTTGATGGTGAGGGAAGTGTTTGAAGAAGTTAAACTAGGATTCCTTATGGTTGGTCATACACATGAAGATATTGATGGATGCTTTGGATATTTGCCCAAAAAGTTGAGAGAGTACAACAATTATATTTTGGCAGATTTGATGAAGGTTTTCATGGTTTTGCAAGAAAGACCTTTCATTTCGTAATTTATTCAAGAAATTCTAGATTGTAAAACCTAGGCCTTTGGTTGTTTAAAGGATAGTTTAGAAACTTTGGTAAGGCATATTGATGTGCATCTTTTTAGATTTTTTGTGGATTCATTTGGTTGGCCTGTGATATAGTACAAAGTTTCACCAATCGATATCATTTGGAGTCCCATGGAAAGGCCTCTAATCCAATTATGGAAAGTTAATGTAGATGGATCTCCAAAGCTGCCTACTAGAGTCCTAAACCCTATTCCATATCGCCCAATTTTGGGCCATGATGTGGTAAGGTTAGTGGAGAAGGAAAATTTTATGAATGTTAAACTATCCAAATACGTGGAATTCTAGAAACAAGGCATTGAACAAAACACAACTTATGCAATGAAGATGAGTTTGTATGTGGATTATTGGGAGGATATTTTATTGCATTTGTCAAAACCTTTGCCTACTCAAAGGTTCACTTTTCTAGAAAGTTTTTGGCCTTCCAACAATTGGAAATTAAATTATGTGAAAGTTGAATTGCTATCTATAAGGCCAGTTGTTGATTGGAAAACCCAGTCATGCATCCTTATTGTGGGCCTAAGAACTTGAAGCTAGTTCCTACAAACACCTCGTTTAAAGATCTCAACAATGGAGATTTTGTTCTCGTGAGGCTTCATGGTCCTCTCCTTGTCCTTGTTTAGATGGGAAAAACACAGAGTGATGTTGTTAAAGATGATCAAAATGAATTTTTCAAAATGGTGAGGGTGCAATGGTGGGTGTCAGTGAAGAAAGGGTCAAATTTAGATGAATGACGTTTGTATGAAGATTGTTGGAACAACAAGTGGAAATGTAATTTGGTAGAAATAGTGGCTTGAAATTTCAACTATTCTTTTCTCTTTTCCTTCATGAAAAATACAACAAACAAAAGTCAAATTATTACTCTTGATAGTTGTTCTTCTTGAATGAAAGTGAATCTTGAGGCTACTAATGCATTCAATAATTTGTAAAGTATGTTGGTGACCTTGATAAAATATGTGTTCTTTCTTGATGTGTTTTTTTTCATTTAAATCATGACTACACTTTTGTTCTTATGTTAACTCTTATTAATGTTCTATTTTGTGTTAATTAATGAATTCAATTATACATCAAATTATTCATAATTCTTTTTCTTATTCATAATTAGTAACAATCTATTGATTCTTATTCATTGTTGGCATTGGTGTCTTTAAATGTGTGATTTTTTCAATAATTGAGTTTGTAGGTGAAACTAAAAATTGGACCTCTAATTCATTGCTTTTCAAACCAATAATCTACTTTGTTGCACCTAGTGGCCACAAGGAGAAATGGTATATAAAAATTTAAACTACTAGGAAATGTTTCACTATGAGCACCATTTTTGGATTTGTAAATGTGAATGTAGCCATTGTTGGATAGGCAAGTTTGTTTTTTTTTGAAACTCAAAGTATTTAATTTCTCTTTGCAATCATTGACTAAATTATCAATACATTTTAACTATTTTTATTTGATGTATCATTTGGTAGTGGAATAATATATAGAGTTCAACTTGTCTTGGTGGTCTTTTTAAAGTTTATCTTTGTCACTGGTTGGAAAACTATTGTTGTGTTTTTGTATTTGACGAGGTGTATTGTTTAATCAATTTGTTCATTGTAGATAATTTCGTGTACAATGTTCTTAATAGTCATGATCAATGATCTTTGTTATTGCACCTAAACCCTAATCCCTAGTGGCCACTAAACGTCTATTTTTTCCCTTTCATGGCATTGATTCCAAATTTATTAAGAACTTTTTTTTATTTTTGGATTTTTTTATGTTTGATGTGGCATATTTTTAAGCAATGTTTTGATTGTAAAAAAATATGTGTGTATATTTTTTCATAGTCATGGTTGATGATCTTTTTGTTGTATCTTTGATGGCCATTTGGGTGTTTGTTTTTTTCTTTCATGGCATAAAGTGGCATTAAAGAATTTTTTTATTGTAGAAATTTGTGTGTGTATATTCTTGGATACTAGCTATCAATAAAAAAATTATGGACCTTAAACCCTAATCCTAGTGGCCACCATGCATCTACTTTTTTCTTTCATGGCATAGAGTTGCCAAATATAATTAGTGATTTTATTATAGTATGAGCAACAACTTTGGATCCATAGACATTATTGCACTCAATGAACTAGCACATGTTGTGCCTAGTTCTTTTAATTTAGTAAATAATTTTTTTGTTTGTCATGAATAAAAACATTAACTTCCAACCTTAATAATGAATAACCTATAATTTTCACTTGGTGGGCACTAGGCAAAATACTCTTTTCATCATATTAATATATTCATTTTGAAACTAACATATTTATAGTATGAGTAAGACAGATGGATCCATTGACAATGTTGGTGTTGTTGGATTAATTACTTGAATGTAAGGTTACATTTTTTTAATTTGGTGGCCTCTAGGTGGAGTTCATACCATCCACTAGGCTGGGTAAAGTCCTAAATTAACAATTTAGTCTTAAATAATTAAATGTATGTTCTAAATAAATCCTATTTCATGATTTTAAGTTTAACTTTTAAGTTTTAGGGTGAAAGCATACTAAAGGCGAACCATTTTCCACTAAAAAAGGTGATATATAACGAGTACCATAATATGTAGTAAGCTAAAATATTGATGACATCTTTTGACTATCCTAAACATAAGCAAAAAACTTTAGAATTTGCATGACAACATTTTGAAACTCAAAGTTCATTTTGAGTGAAAATTAATCTTGATCCAATGATGAAGGGGATTGACTAAAATTAATGTGCATAAAGTATAACTTATAATTTTTTGATGTCCATAGGGCCCCATTTTGGAAACATTTTATGAATATTCTTTCTCACATACTTAAGAAGCCTAGTTTAACTACCTCATGCTATTTAACTACCTAGCCTATATTAACCTACCTACTTAGGCAAACCCATCCTTGGGTGGTACAAGGAATCATGGCCATATCAACCCATGTGTTTGTGATGTGTCCAAATTAACCATTTTCTTTTACTACCAATACAATTATCTTCCATGGTGTCATATAAAAATGATTTGAAGTTACATATGCAACTACAAAATGGTTTTAAATTGCATGTGACTATGACTTGTAACTATTGCTAGTTTGTACAAAAATGAAGATGAAAAATGTAATCATATCATCCAACAATAAATGAAAATTTAGTTGCTTTTGTGCCTAGTAATGTAGTTCATAGGTGATTGGACACCATGTGACATCTTATTCAATTTGAGTTGTAACTACATATTATACTTACAAATGTACACAAGTGTTTAAGTGTGAAGAAAATATGTTATGGCTAAGAAATTATTTCTTGGTTATCTTAAGTGAACAAATAATTAACTATACAATAAAGTTTGATAGGTTTGTGAATTTTAAAAGATCAATGAAAAGGGTAAAAAGGAACCACCATTTTCAATTTTTGGCATAATAGGGTCATGTGTAGGTGCAAATATTTTATTTTCCAAAAAATGTTGGGATTGTTGGATTTAATGGTCTAAATTTGTTTTTTAAGTTATTTAAAATGAATTATCACTTCAATGTAATAGTTATTTAGGGATAAGGTTCTTGCACATTATAGTTTGCACATTTTATTTCCTTATTAGTTTTGTGTTGTAGCCAAAATAAAATAACCTATTTTAAAAAGTAAAATAATCCAAAATAATCTAAGGTGGAATAACTTATAATAGTCAAAAATCATCAAGAATGGCCTAGGTTGGAATAACATAAAACAACTTTAAATAGCCTATAATAGCTTAAGGTGGAATAGTCAATAATAGCCTAAGGTAAAGTATTTTAAAAACAACCTAAGGCGGAGTAACCTAAAATAATTGAAAAAAACCTAAGGTGGAATAATTCATTATAACATAAAATAACTTAAGCTAGAAACATAATTAATTAATTATGTAGGCTAGGTAGTACATCATAAGTAGTAAGTAGGATAGATAATACATAATATGTAAGTGGGTTAAGCGGTAGGTATTCTATTGTGTTGATATGGGATATTGTTTTGTGCACAAAACAAAGGATGTGGTAATGTTACATAGTGTTGTAGTGTTTCTTTTTCATTAAAATTTATCCCATATCCTTCGTCTACAAATTGAATTTTGTAAAGTATATAATTATGTGAAAGAAAAGATTACTCATTATATCTACTACAAACATTGAAACTACATCTGCCATTTGGGATGAATCAATTAAAAAGATGTGTGGCCATGGAAAAAACAATCTAGGATCTTACCTACCTACTTAGCCTATGTTAGGTTGTTTATTCTAACTTAAAAATTGTTAGATGGATTATTGCCACATGGATACATCTTAGCCGATTATGAGACATTTCATGCCATTACACTTTTTAATCATAAAACCCAATCACAAATGACCATGCCACATCATCATATGTGATTACACTTCTTAATAATAAAACTAGTCATAAATCACTATGCCACATAGGCTAGATCTTATTTGGATGAAAAATTGGTATTAATCACACCTTGATGCAATTGCAATTTTGTCTAGGTGCCACATAATGCCTTTTATGACTATGATTATTATGCAACGTGTCCAAGGTCACTACATACTATACTAGTCACATGTGGCATTTGCAATTAAACATTAGTCATAAAACTATTTGTTAATATGGGAATTCCTTGTAGTGTTAGGAACCACCTCACCAAAATTCAAGGAAAGGTGGAACCAATTTAATTTAATTAATGAAATTGTGGTTTTTTATTATTGTTTTACATCACATGGGTTTTGTGTTCCCCACTTATGTACATGTTATGAAAAACTTGTAGAGACCTACAAAGGTTGCAAAAGTAAGGCATTTGTGTTCCTAAAATGTTTCTAACATGTGTTCCTAAAATTCTTGACCCCTTATCATTAAGTGTCAAGTTGTATCATTGTAAAAACATTGGTTTTTGGTTTATCAACCATAGTTACTAAGGTATGTCCCAAATTACCACCCAAAATTTTTTTTACCACAAAACATGAATGCAATTGTCTTTCAAGACCTCCTAATCTTAGCCTTTGAAAATTGTTCAAAATTTTGTGGTTGCCTCAAAATAATTTGAAGCCATCCTAAGAATGTTTTAAAAATCAAAAAAGAAAAAAATGTTCATTTTGTGTTCTTAAACAAAGGAACCTAAATGTTACTTTTTTGAAACATCTTCCTTGACCACTTATTTGGAATTTTAAAAAAAATGTTTTTATAAATCCAATTGAAGTTTCAAATTCTACATAACTCGGGTAATTTTTTGATATAAAATTTAAAATGAAAAGCTTTCTTTAAATGAATCCTATCTTGTTTCAAAGTTGGATGGGTCTAAAACATTTGGGGTGTGATGTTTCTAGTGGTAGCACCCAAGGATAGGGTTGCCCACCTAGCCTAATTATTTAGCTTCCAACTTAACCATTTAACCTAGCTAGTTACTTAGGCTACTTAATTTAGCTATTTAATTTAACTATCTACCTAGCTATTTTACCTATGATGTATGGTCTTGAAAACTACCTTGCTACCTTATAATTATTTAACTACTTATTTAAATACCTAGCCTAGCCTACATACCTACCTAATATACCTACCTAACTTAGCCTACCTACCTACTAACAAAACCTAGTTACCTAGATAAGCTTGGTTGGTAGCTAGTTATGTAAGTTAATTACCCTAGGTAACTTGGTTGGTAGGATGGATAAGTAGGTACTTACCTACCTAGCCTAGATTTTTATGTTAGGAATTAAATAAAGATACCTATAAAAAAAATTTCAAAAAATTTCAAGAATATTTCAAAAATAAAAAGTCACCAAGGTGGTGACCATGGCTCTTTTTACCATGTTTGCACCCATATGGTTAAAACAAAATTGAATATCCATTTTGACTAAACCCTTGTTTTCTTTTGCTAGAGGTGTCCATCTTTGTCTTATTTGATTAAATGTAATATTTGATCAAGTAACAAAAAGATCATTTTAGTCAATTGAACCAATCAAAATAAATGTTATATCATTTTAACAACTAAGGTTTTTAGTCAAATTGACCAATGTTTAGTCAAAACAAACATGGTAGTAAAGTTAAACAACTCGAAAAGTCATGATTTCTTGGAATCAACATCAATTACCTCAATAGTGACCAAAATTTAATCAAGTCACAAAATTTGATTGATTTTTGGGGGATTAAGTGGACTTGGGTTTTGGTCCATATAGTAACCAAAATTCAATCTTGGAAAAAAAATCTATTTACCTTCAAGATCTAAGGTGACTAATTTTGATTGCCATTTTAATCAACATTGATCTAATGTTGTTATTTTAAAAATTGGATAAGGTGGATTTGGGTGGACCATTTAGTTTTAATCCCCATAGCATACTAAAGTTGAAGCCTTAAAAGAAAATTTTAAAAAACTTAGACCATCCAAATGTGACAATTAAAATCCATCAAGATGTGGTAACTAAATTTGAATCACTAGATTTACATGATTTGAATTTCAATATAAGTTTTTTCTTCAAGGTTGATTTTCAATCATTATAAGGATTGAGACTTAGGTCTACTAAAATCCATTTGAGTCTAGGTGATTGGAGAAACCTATCCTTGGGTAGTACCACCAAAAACATCACACCTCAAATTTTTTAGACCCATTCAAAACAACATAGGAATCATTTAAAATAGACTTTTTGTTTTGAATTTTATATCAAAAGATTACCCAAGTCAATGTATAAAACTTGAAACCAATTGAATTTACAAAAAAATAGATTTAAATATTCCAAATGAATGGTCAAGGAAACTGTTTTAAGAAAATAGCACTTTGGGTTCCTTTGTTCATCAACACAAAAATATTTTTTTTTTCCACTTTTCTTAATGTTCTTAATTTTTAGCAAGGCTTCCAATAGTCTTCTTTTTTATGTTTTAATAAATAGTGAATTTAGACCACCACAAAATTTTGAGCAATTTTTGAAGGCCAAGATTATGAAGTCTTTGAAAGGACATTGCATTTGTGTTTACAAATTTGTAAAAATCCTCACTTTTTTGTTTCAATCAACAATTTGAACCATATTCTAATGACTATATTTGATATATCGGAAAAAAGTTTTTCCAATTACACAACTTGACACTTAATGATAAAAGGTCAAAAATTCCAGGAACACATATCAAGACCATTTTAGGGACACAACTCTTTTTCTTGTGAAGCCCATGTAGGTGTCTACAATATTTCCTTAGCATATACATAGCTGAGGAACACAAAGCCCTAAACCCTAAAGTTTGTATGTGTCAAAATCATATTTTTCAGGCAGGAAAAATGCAAATATTTGGCCAAAACAAAAACTGATTGGAACTGGAGGTATACTGAAACACATAAATACTCAAAAGAGGACCCAAAAGAAAACTTTGGACCATAATTTTTTTAGCTGGCCAGCTGACACCTCTGGCTTAAAAATGGTTTTCAGAATTGTACTTGGAGTGCAATTCTAAAACCAAAAACTTACAACTGGTTGAAGTAATCAGTTGTAAAGGGTGTGTGTGTGTGTCGAGAGATAATGGGCCAATGGCAAGTGCAACTTTTAATAAGGGTTTTCAGAGTTGCACATGGTGCTTATTCCCAAGGCCCATTTACTTGGCATTCACCTCGTAGAATGAGATGATAAGAAAAAGCATAACGTTGGAAACCACTCATTCTGCAAATAGCCACTGTACTACTGATGATTACAGTAGCCTAGGGTCAGTTTCCACATTGACAAAGCCAATAATTAATTTTTTTTTCAAAAAATCAATTCGTTTTAAAAATTCAAAATTATAATTTTTTTCCATCATCTACCAGAATATTGTGATATGAGTGGTGAAATCATTCCGAGAGTAGCCTATGATAATTATGATGATTTTCAATGTATGAATGCCATATTTTCACTAAATTTCATTTCACTATTTTGAGGATTATTTGATGATGAAACCGACCTTAGGGTAAGGTATGTGAAAGATGCATAAACCAGTGCAGGTTCTCACTTTTTCAAACAAAAACTGGTGAGTGAGGGTCGGGTATTTGGACCCTTCTTCGGTGGTTTTAAAAAAATAAAGGAATCAGGTTTTTACTCAGAACTTGCAAAACCAAAGAAAAATCAAAGAATCATTTGAAGAACTGACCCTGAACCATTGGTTCTTGCTGGCTCTTTCACAATACCCAGGCAAGCAAGTTCTTTGCAAACCTGAAACTGGAGGAAAATGATTAGTGATTTTATCCCTAATTTACCAATATTCTCATGGTATATTCAACCCCAATTTTTAAAAACATTCAAGCTAAAATTTTAGTGAAAATCATATTTACTTTTATGGTAGAAAATACAATTATCATTATCCTTAGTGTAGGTTAAAACATATTCGTACCCTCCCTATATTCATCCTTAGTGATCATTTGCAATCCAATGTAGCAAATGAAAGTTGGGGAAACAATTTAAAACACTTAAGGTACATTCACACTTGGTGTTAAGGACTCTAGTATTAAGTCCCCTAACACCAAGCTAGTCATTTAGGACCTAAACCTATTTATCACGAAGATTTTATGTTAAGTTAGCATTCACTTAATGTTAAATAATCACTCAATTTAACATTGGGTGCCAAGTAAGATGCCACCTAGATTTTCACTTAACACTGACTTAACATTAGGTGTGAATGCACCTTTAGTTGAATAGGGTGAATAGGACATTTTGTATGGAGGAGGAGAATTTAGTTCTTGGAATTGTAAAAATACCACATCTTATGGAAAAACCCAAACAGTAAAGTCAGTAAAGTCTGGGTTGTTTCCCTCAACTTTGGATCTTAACAACCAAAGTCAGTTTATATACAAAATTATGGCCAGTATTCAAAGTTTCCTTAATCCTCAATATTCATCTAAATTGCTTCTCAATATTATAAATTATAATATCCCCATGCTTAGACTAAATCAGGGTATCTGAGTCCAAATCTAACATTTCTTGGGTTTAGTTTTTCACTAAGACACCTCACTCAAGAAGGCAAAGGTGCCATTTTGGGTGCTTGTTCACCCTCACCCTTGCCATATGTGAAAGCAAAGAAATCCTTGACAAGCTGGTTGGTGGAAAGGTTTCCCACAAAGGCCACTAGTCTTTCAGTACCTCCATCCTAAATTTATGTTGCATGTGTGATTGCGCATCAAAAGTCACATTCGTGTCAAGATCATGTGAAAGACCAATTGACAAAATAATGCAAACTAAAAGAGGGCTCATATTAGATTAAAGTGCCTCAACCAACAACCCACAACTGTGTGAAATAGACAACTGCCAAGTAATTAATTAAATCTTAAATCTTAACTTCGATACTTGGTTTTTTAGTTTTGAATTTTTTTGACAGGTAATGTTTATATAACAAACATAGCTTTTAAAAAGTTTATGGGACAGGCTAGAGTGTCTAGACTGCCTCAGTTTTAAGTTTTTGAACTTTAAGGTCTGTGGTTCATACTTGACAGTCCAAATCTTGGAGAATCCTAATTTTTTAATTTTTTAGGCACAAGTAAATTATTTTTCAAAAATTTGACAAAACTTTAATTTATGCCGAAATCGTTCAGGTACTACAATATTGAAAATCAGATTCAATTTAGCCAAAACGAACACATAGACGTGCAATTTTCAAATATCAATTGGTAAGTTATCATGGGAATGAGTTTTGGCAACATTGCTTCACTAGCAAGTGTTTCTTAAATTGTGGCGAATTTTGTTGATGTGGCCACAAAAACAATTGTCGTGTGACTCATGCAGAGGTTTTTGTTTTTTGGTGGAAAAAATGGCCCCAAGTTGCCATATTTCAAGGAATTTTTTTTGAATTTGCCTTGTTTAGACTAAAGGTTCTAACAGGTTGCCAAACTAAGGCAGGAATCTTAAATTTTTGTTCTACTCCCCTCTTTGACATGTAGCTAAATTTGGCTAAGTCTTCTCCTGTATGATCGCTTATGATTAATGCTATTAGCTAAGTTTGCTTTCAACAAAACTTAACCTTTTACACAATATTATTTACTTGCTACTCCCTTATAAATTGTGCTTTTTTTGCATTTTTATAAGTTTGGGTGTGCCTTGCATGAAAATTGGATAGGCTTGAAATTTCTGCAGATCAATTGTAGATTGGAAATTTTCTCACTGCAAGGATTTCCAACCTACTTTGCCCTTAGCATAGTAAATAATGATAATGGGGCAGGGTGGAACGATGAAAGCACCCACGACCCATAAAACCATCAAGATTATGCCATTATTATGTAATAGCATAAGAAAAGTACTAGTTGTAGAATGACTACCAAAACATGCATCCTTATTAAATCTTCTGAGGATTAAAGGCCAGGGCATCTGCTTGACATATGCAAGATTGGATTGCTTAAGAAACAGATCTTATATACAGTCTTACAATTACTTCATATTGATAAAAAGTTTGAAAAACAATCTAAAATAAGAATACATAAGAAGAAAGGGCTGATCATAGAAATGAAGATGCCTAAATTACACAAAAAATAAATTGCTGAAAACTCTATGATCTACTTGGAGTTCAATCTAAGATTCCATCTTGTTATAAGTTATAAAATTTGTTTGGATAAGGTTGACCTTAGTAAAATTATTTAAAGTCAGTCCTTTTTTCTCATTTATAGAAATACAAAATCACAAAGTGTTTGCTCTTTTAAGCACTATGTATAATTAAATTGAGGCTGAAGGGCTATTAAATCTACAATGTTGTATTGTATGATATGCGCAAATTGAAAAATCAATATTTATGGGACTCGTGCCATGTTTCAATTTGCTTTTTTTGTTTTATGGGCTACACGACGTACCTCACAAATTTGAGGAAAGAAACCCTGTTTGCTAGGCCTAGGAATGCACAAGAAATAGCACAGGCCTAGAAAATTTAACATAAGTTGTGTTAAGATTTCAAAAACACTGGATCAGACATTGTCCCTTCTTCCATTTCTTAAAATTGGTGACCAATAAGAGGCTTAAATTTTAAAAACCAAAAAATTATTTTGTTTGCAAAATATAATTGAAGAAAAAGATCTGGTTCGTGGTTGGAATCCAATTTTAGTGTGAATGAGATTTAAACCATTTTGTGAGTTTTGAGGGCTTATTCCCATTCAGCATTAAGTCTTTGAAACATCATCTTGATGTTAGAAGATTTGTATCTATGTTTGGATCCATGTTTTCATTTATGTGATTTTGTTAGTTTCAATAGTGTTGAGTGCTGATCTAATGGTGCATGACAATTTTGTTCCAAAAACACCATCATAAGTATCTAGTGTTGTGGTAGCCAGACCCAAACCAAAAAAAGAAATTTCATCCCAGGGCTTTACATCTATTTTGGTCAAGCTGGAAGGCGCTACTGGTCCAAGCGTGCCAAAAGGCAAAAGAGTGGACTACAACCCAAACCAAGATTGGGCCACGAGATTCAGATGGGTCATTTTTGGAAAGAAGAGAAGTCCCTTCAATTCCAAATGTTCACAAACAACAACTTTAGGGTTGCCCTTGAAATGCCCAAAGCATTAGCTGTTTTCTCTTCTGTCACCTATAGGCATCCAGCCTTACAGCAAAAGCAAAGATTCCTCTGCCCAGGTGGTCTGGAAAGCTTCCAGCCATTCCACGTGGTCTTCAATGGAATGCTTGCTGCCTATCCCATGGACATTTGGAGCCTTAGAACCGGGGTTTTTTTCCCCCAATTGTGCAATATAAATAATTTGTTGAATTTTTCCAAGATATTAGAAAATTTAGTTGAATTACAATAGAAAATAAATAAATTCCAAAAATTTCCCAGTTTTTTGGTTTTTCATAAGAAAAACTTTCTCCAAGGAGAATGAGGGCGGGGGAAGGGGGGAGGGGACCCTGCTTGGAACACAGGATTTATAACAAATTTGCAATATATTGAAACCTGGTTGAACCTACAAACAAACTGTAAAAGTGTACCCTTTAAATTCAGCTAACTAGAATTGCAGATATCATCTGTCTAAAGGTTTCACAACTGACTCAGAAAGCAATATTTTCAGGACAATTTCCAGAGACACACAAATTATATAATTAGTTTTATGTGTGTCTCAGGGACCATTTGCAAACAAGTGTTAGGTGACGACTGCTAAAGTATGCCCAGGGGTCAGACATTCATAGAAAGAAACAATACCCCCTGCACTGAAGGACCTGAGTTCACTACCCAAAAAAGACAATTCCATGTGCTTGAAATCAGCTGACAGCTCTCACACTGGAGTCTTCAGAATTTATGTTGGGGGGTTGAGGATTGAGTAGGATACACTTCTGCAAATTTTTGGTAGATCTGAAGTAGCAACTTTGATAAGACCACCATGAATATTATAATCCTTTTTAGAACACAGTTTACTCAGAGTTGTCGAGCCTTTGGGAGGCAATCGTTGTATGGAACAGGAGTCAAATTTCAGGTGGTTTTGTGGGTGATGAGAGAGTCAGTAATATTATGCTATTATCTTCACCTGTTTCAGGCCCTTGGATGGTTCATTCCCTGTCTGTTCTCTCTGGCATGTCACTGCAGTTTCTACAGTTTGTCACAGTTCCTGCTCAGAGTCAACCTGATGTGTAGTAGCTCTATCAAAATTACTGATTGCCTGTTCCACCCAACAGGTTTGCCAGGCTCACTTATAACAATCGCTCGTAATTAGTAATCAGCCCTGCTCCCCTGATTTCTGGGGCCCAAAATCAAATGAATTAAAACATCAGTTTGACTTGTCGGTGCTCATCAACTTTGAGTACACTCTAGCAAAGTATAGTGGGTACCTTACCGTGCGCAAAGACTTCACAAAATTGTTTCTTTTTGCGAGATTGTGACTACCTCTTGTGCAAGTGTCTCTTGTCTTTACATCATGTTCTGATGCCTTACCTCCTGATGACATAATTTTGCCGGACATAATTGTTTTCTTTCCAAGTACCATAATCTGGTACAAAATGCTCTTGTTTTTCCTTTTAAGAGAGCTGAGTTCAACATTTGGCAGTGTCTAGAAATACTCTTGTTTTTTTCTTTAAGAGAGCTGAGTTCAACATTTGGCAGTGTCCAGACGAACGCACCAATTAACATCTGGCAAGGCAGAAAGCCAGGAGAACAGGTTGGTCTGTAACGAAAGATGCCAGGCTCTCTGGCTCTCCCTTGTTTTGGGTTTGACAATTTACTCAACTCGTCTTTTAACAAATCCAGTTCACTGTTGTATGGAAATTATTGTCTGCAATGAAACTGTGACTTGTTGGGCATGCAAGTCAATACTCACATGTAAACACCAAGGTAAATATACATATGTTCAACCTGATTGGTAGGGTTTATACCCTTTTAATTGTTCTACCTAGTTGGTAAACATTTCAGATTTACCTTATTTTGTTTCATCCTATTTGGCTGATGTAGATTTGAGCTTTACCTTTATCCATATGTGGGTTGAGTATGGTAAACAAAAGGTATATGCAATAATCACTATGCAGCAAATTACAAAACTAATTGTCTTTCCCCACTTGCTAATGTACCATACTCAATGTACACATACTGTACATACTAGTCCGACTGTTGAATATTTACAAACATAGTTTTAAAAGACAATTATTTGAAAGCAAGAATGTTGTCAATAGGTATCTACCAATGTTGACTGGTGTGTTGGCTGTTCATAATATTTTAAACTGGTTCAAAGGATATGAATAGGGCATTTTTTAAAAAAAACATTAGTAAAAAATTATGAGTTTAGATATTTCAAACATTTCATTGTAAAGACAATTGTGTATCAATGGCAATATTTCATTCTTTGCCAATTATATATTGGTTGGTTTTCAAATTCATGGTAACTTCTAGATATGCATATAGGTTATTTATAGCAAATTTCACATATTAATCATGCAAAGATAGAGATATCTTGTGAAACTTTTGAAATGAACTAGCTTGTGAGGGATTTGAACTCCAATCTTTTAAAGAACTTTGCTCAAGTTGCCTACACAAAACCATCCCAACATCCTAACCCCACATGCATAGAACCCAAGAAGAAATCAATAGTTTCTAACAACTTGATTAGCAACTTTAATTTGTTAAGCTTCATAAATTGGTCCTTAAGTAATCAACCTTGTAACATCGAACTTGGGGTAATAAATTTAGGGTCAAGGTTACATGGAAGGAGAAAAGGCACTAAGAACTAAGGTTTAGGGTTTAGGTGAATCACCTTAGCTTCATCAATCTACTACTTTTCAAAGTACTCAATTTTTTTAATCAACTAATAATTTTCTTCAAATAAAACAATTTCAACCTTCATATAGTCCTTTGGTTCTACATTTAATGTACAATTCAATCACAAATCATTAGGCTAGTTTTTTTTATCACTGTGATAATCTAATCCAAATTTTCCACTCATAAGCGGTAGTGCTTCAAAATTGTTTAAACACCAATTAGGTTAAAGATTTTTTTTGTTTCAATTTGAGATCCAAAAATCCCAAGGATTTGTTTGGTAAGGAAACTAACATTTGGAAATTGACCTTCATGGGTCTACCACCAAGCTAATGGATTTTCACACATAGATAAAGGGATAGATAACCTCTAAAACAAAAACAATTTACCAATAACTAATGTTCATGAAGTTTCTTCCATGGATGCCCCAATATCGAACATGTTAATTTTTCATCTTCACTTTCAAAAACAAATCCATCAATTGGAACAACTGTATAATATGGTTCAACCATTCAAAAATTGTCAAGAAAAATGAATTTTTTTTCACACCATATTCAATTTCAAGGTGGATGGCATTTTTATGCCCACATAGTTTTCAACAATTGGCAAGGATTTCACACGGGGATCCAACATTAAGGCCAACAAATTATGAATTTGATGAGAATCAAATGATTTCAAAGATTGCAAAAATGGTTTAATCACCTTCAAAACTTCTTGCCACATGTTATTTCTCAAAAGGTGAAATTCAACATCAAATAGATGAAATGTTTCACCCCTTTAACAAGGAGATCTAATTTTGATTCTAATGCCACAATCGAGTTAATTGCAATACTCAAAGCATCAAATAACAACCAATGACCTTTGGTTGATTCATCACACATGCATTCATCACAAGACTTCTATTCAAACATGTAGGGATAGTTTTAGCAAAGGCCCACATTTGGGCCTTCAAGACTTGCTCATACACATTTAATGTTTTTTGCCTCTCATAACACAATGAAATAACTTGTTTGATTTCCAACATTTCTTCAAACATTATAACTTTGTTGGCAAACCTTTCTTTGTTGACGCACTCCCAACTCCTCAAAGGGCTCAAATGTGAGCTCAAGTAAGAAAACAACAGAAGAAGAAGGAGTTGGAGCACGCTCCTTAGCTCACAACACTTTGAGGGGTAGAGGGGTGTGTTGGAGCTCCGGGATGGGACTAGGAAGAGTTGACAAGCTTCACTCACTCACACGGGCCTGCACACAACCCACACAAAGTGGTTAGTGCATAGTTAGAGCACCCTTGGTGCTAGGACCAGCCACGGGCAACACGGACACACAAGACTCACCACAGCCCGGACTTGGGGGAAGCTACCACCTTCCCCCTTATAGTATACTCTGCAGCTCTCCACGAAGGCTACATCCAAATGGCTATTTTTCGCGGGACTCCCGAATGGGAGTCTCGAAATCGCGCCAAATGGGACTCCCGTGACTTTGGAACCCCATAACTTTGCGAGCAAACCTCGGATCGCAATGCGGTCTGAAGCAAACTTGTAGCTTTCGTCGAGAGATTTCCAACGGTATGTGGCACGCCCCCTGCAGCTAAGTAAATTGGGTCGATTCCTGACTTTTTGTGGTCGGGAGTCGAACTCAAACTGACAATTCGACTCCTGGCCCTTCTTTTGGCCATAACTTGTGTTTCAGATGTCCAAATGAGCAATGCGAGCCCATTTTAGACATTTACGCTTCAAGAGCTTTTCAATGGTATAAAGAACACCATAAGGCATTGAGGTTTGACCCCTACAATCGCTGTCTAAAGTTTTGGAAGTCCACTGGGACTCCATCTCCCAAAGTGGGAGTTGTTTTGGGAGTGTGAGGGTTCACTCCCTCATACTCCCTCACACTTTCTAACACTCTCGGGAGTATGTGATATGACTCCCGAGCTTCCTTTTGCCTTAACTCCCGGGCTTCCTCTTGGCCCGCACCCTTACAATGCATTTGCTTTGATTCCCAGTCTTCTTTCCTCTTGGTCATGAGCCCAAGGCTAGGGTTGCGACAAATGACCTTTGGTTGATTCATCACACATACATTCATCACAAGACTTCTATTCAAACATGTAGGAATAGTTTTAGCAAAAGCCCACACTTGGGCCTTCAAGACTTGCTCATACACATTTAATGTTTTTTGCATCTCATAACAATGAAATAACTTGTTTGATTTCCAACATTTCCTCAAACATTATAACTTTGTTGGCAAACCTTTCTTGACAAGATTTTTCAAATTCTAATTTCCCTTCCCACTTTCAATGTAAGTTTTTTCCCATTCCTTACTTCCCGTTCCTTGATTTTTTTTGTCCATTTAATTATTTTCTACAAATTAATTTGAATTTTTTTCACATTTACCAAAATCCAACCCATAGAAACCTTATCATCAATTGTCGCATGTTTTTTACATCGCATGCCCAAAAAAAATACCTTCATAAATTTGCAACAATTTCAAAGGCTCATAATTAATAATAGATCTCAATTTTGTAGCTATAAATCCCAAGTTGTTGTTTTCATCTTTCACAAAAGTAATCACATAGTGGATTAGTCCATTTTTTCCAACAATGCTTGGAGTTGCAAAATCATGGTGTTGTTAGTTGTTTCATCAATTTAAAATAATCCCATAGTACAATGCCTAGGGATCTAACTTTCATCCAAATAGTTAATGACCAATGCAAATGTGTCTATGCCACCTTTGGACATCAAAAGATCAAAGCTACACAAATTGTGGTTATAATTTCAAGGTTAAGCAACACATGCAAGTCCATGCTCTTTTGGACCATTTCAAGCAACATTTTTTCCACAATAATTGAACAAGATGGAAAAACAAAGTGAAGACATTGGCACAAGACTAACCTATGTAGAAAAATGTTTTTGCATGTAGAAATAAGCCTATAGTAAAACTATATTTCCTTATATGAAGGTGTAGCCCTTTGCAAATATAAAACACAAGGTTTTCATGAAACCTTTGTCAATGTGGTTCATCACAATGTTTGTAAGGATTTGTCAAGCCAAAAAATGCAGTGATTGCTAGGTGTTTGCACCAGGGACTCGTAGTCGGTCCTTATTTACATATAGTTGTAGTTGTAACTATCTATCCTCTAGCCCATAGATAGATAGTCGACTATGTTGACTACATAGTCGACTACTCTGGCTTTGAATTAATCAACTGTAGACTGTTGTCGTTTACTCATTGCGAGCCCTCTTCTGAGCGATGGCAGACCCATTCGCATCGTGTTGTTGTTGGATGTCACAAACTGCTGATTTCAACATCGCTACTATATCCATGCCTTCGTCTGTTTCGTCATCTTCGACATCACCATCAAGATCAAAGTATTTGATGATGTTTGCAGCCGCCTCAGTTGCATCTGTTGCTGACTTCAATGACGCAATCAAGTTGTCGACCGTGAATAGGTCTTTGCTTTCCATGTCTTTGATAAATGCCTTGTTGAATGCCAAGATCAATAATATCTCAAACTTGGCGTTGCCCAGGTTTTGCCGAAGCGCATTGTCAATGTGCTTATAGACTAAGAACACGCGTTCCTGCAAGCCGTTGGAATCAGGTGCGCCAAGGTGTTGCGCTGCAATGCGCTCTGCGAGGCGGTGATGCACATCGTTCTTGTGCCACCACTGTGACACATCGATGACCTCGCTGACGTAGATCCAGTTGCTTGAGCGGACCTTGCTCTTGTCGATCTCGTCCAACTTTTGTTCGTTCAAAAGCCATGCCAACCAGTCCACCTTTAGCAAGATCCACTCCTTGAAGGCTTCGTTCGCCAAATCACTTGGAGTCGCTGTGTTGAGAGCAGCACTTGCTCTACTTTCAATGTCCTGGCTAGGTGAACCAACATTGACCATGCCGAACACATCGTCATCGTCGCAAACTTGTACATCAATGTCATCATCGTCAAGCGGCACATTACACATCGCATCAGGCTCGGGTGGTCGGAATGAGCGAGTGGCCTCGTCAACAAGAGCAGACTTGAAGAGCTCCTTGGCATTGTCAACATTGTCCTTGTACCCGGCTGCACATAGCCATGGCAGGGCCAGTGTTAGCATGACCGGGTCGCATATCATGGCCACCAGTTGCTGATCGCTAGGGAATGGGAAATATGAGTCTAACTCTTTCTGGATGCGATCCCGCAGCTTGCTGCCGATCACACCCAATTGTTCAGCTCTAACCTTGACCTTGGGCAAGTGGTCCCATTGTGTTTTGCCATCCCATCGGCCATCGCCACTGTAGCCGTCCTCCTCGTCTGACTGCTCACCAGAACGGTATGACAACACGATGTTGACGACCGAGTAAGTCATTTGCCTAGCGGCAATCTTGGTTTTAACAATATTGGGCCAGCTAGCGCTAGCAACCAGTCGCGAGTCGATCTATGTCGTGAATGATAGGGCGCAAACTGATCGTATGATGGCCTCGACCTCAACCACGGACTGCCAACGTTCATCTGATAGTTCGTAGGCGTTGGACACCAACGACTTCCTGTGAGCAAAGTACTAGTGCAATGTCCACTTGCACCGTAACGCTGTTGGTACATGCGCGTGTAGCCTGAAATGCGCGTGTCATTGTCGATGCCAACTTTAATCACATTGTAGCCGATCTGTTCATTGCGTTTCTCGTAGTTGATTTTGCGCGACTTGGCCTTCTTGTTCCAAACGTACTCGATCATTCGACGCACGGCCAGGCGCAGGTCCTCGCATTCTTCGAATGAGTCGACAATCTCCTTGTTAACTGTCCTTTTTCGCTTCCCAGTCGCATGGTTGCAAGCCAAGTTTGCCAAATGCATGTTACAAGTGCCATCTGTGCCGACGATTAATCGATTGGTTGTGAGGGACGTGTTCGTTGTGTCGTTGATCGACAAGACGATGTCGCTACGGCGGATGCCGTAGCGCTTCAGGACAGCCATGGCCGCATCATTGGATGCTTGGGCATTGTGCCCGTCTGGCACAGCCAGGCCAAGCGCCAGTTTGTACTGGATCCACGACTGCAGGTCGATCCAGTACACTGAGATGCCAAAGAACTGCTTGATCATGGAGTCCCAGCCATCATGGCAGACCACAAGCCAGCCACAGCTGGAACCGACATACTCGTCGACAAGTTCGTCATAGCCGACTGGCATGTACATTGCGCGCACCTTGACAATAAGCGCCTTAACACACATAGTGAACTTGGAAAACATGGAGATGAGCACGTGATTGATCTTACCGGGTGTCATCGGAACGTATGACCCTGGCTTTAGGTACGACGCTGCCTGGATGACCTCATTCAGGTTGACATCGGTGGCAAGTGATAGCGGCGCCTTGCGGTTGACGACCAGCCGTGCAACAAGTGCATGAATGCGCTCGATGACAGCATCATTGCCATTCTTGATGAAGGCGTGAATGTTGTTAGTGCTCACGGATGTAGAAGTTGAAATCGATATTAGTTGTTTGGGTTCAAGCGACTAGTGCTTGCGGGCTAGATGCAAGCTCGGGTGCCTAGAAGCGATGTGTTTGTGAGCATTGCCAGTTGTGTCATTGTAAATGGCAACCAAGCTGTCCAGGAACTTGTGTGGGCACTTCTTCAGGCACAACAAGCAACAATAAACATACTGGATCTTGTTGCGCGTGATTGGCCCATCCTTGACCATGGCTAAGTACTACCACACCGGCGATGTTTTGTTAGCGCTGATCGGCACAAGCCGCGAGTCAAGCGGTTCATGAGGCACCTCGTCGACCTCTCCAAACTCCATCATTGGTCGAAGCTGAGATGCTGACCGATGGGGCAGGGGACTCCATCATCCATGATAAGTTAGTGACAACAATTGTGTTGTGTAGTAGACAGCAATCTGTAGTGTGTTGCGGTCATGAGTCGCGACTTGCAAGTTGCAACAGTCTATAGTGGTCCCACACATCTTTGGTGCGTGTCTTCGGTGATCCAAGTCTGCCACTCGCCACTCGGTCAGGTGAAGTATTAATATTGCAATCTGCAATTCAACAGCAATGATGGTTCGCTGCTAATTTTGTTGTTCACACTCGTCCTCACTCTCGGAAGTCCCGCAAGACCTGCAAAAGACAGAGGAGGAAAAAAAAACATTTAATCTTCATTATGCTGCCTGTACCTACCTACTTGCATTGCAAAAAAACCCAAAAGAAGTTTATTGCAACGGCTGTAAGGACCAGCTCAGGAGTTGGAAAATTTTTGAGCCTGCAAGCTCCTTGATTGTTAATAATTCTTAGGGTCTCTTTCCAGTAGGCTACTTTGATCATAGCAGTGAGCACACATCTCAGAAACAGCCTAATGGAAAGCCGCTAATATAGGGCCTTGTTTCCTGCAGAGCTGCAAGTGTTTAAAAAATATGTAGTTGATCATGTTAAGAACTCTAGTTCGAATCATGTTCACATGACAAATAAAAATGGACCTGGGGCTAAATTGCTTCTTGGAGAGGTGCCATTGTGTTGAAAATATGTAGTAAATCTTGTTAAGAACTCTAAGAACTCATGTTTACATGAGAAAAGGATAGATGCATATCACTTTATGGTGAACTCGTCACAATTTGACTCACGAGTCACAACTCTAGCATGAGAACTCATCATGCAATTTGGTCAATAATTGATCAGTAAAGTTGTGAGATGACTGTGAGCGCAGCTAGTATAATGAATAGCCAAAAAACAGAATTTGACAACAGCCTAATGGAAAGATGTTCTTAGTGTGTACCGTGGGCAGCCGCTGCTACAGCAAAAGGTCTCGACTCTCGACTCTCTGATGATCCTGCTGCTGCAAGTAGCAACATCTGGGTGCTTCATCATGTAGTTTGTAGACGCTGATCCGGCTCGTGTGTTGTAACTTGTTACTAGTGTGTTGCGCTCACGAGTAGCAAGTTACGTTTATTTTGAGTTTTTATGATCATTGCTCGGTAGTCTAGTCGATTATGACCGTTGCTCTGTAGTCTAGTCTATTATGACCGTTGTTCGGTAGTCTAGTCGACTATCTACGTTGCTTAGTAGTCTAGTCGACTATCTACGTAGATAGTTGGAGACTATAGTCAGTACATCGACTAAAAGCTTCATCGACTACCGGTCCCTGGATGGCATCCACTCTCCTTTTAGAAGCATCTAACTTTAATTTAAATTTAAGATGTTATTGGTGTGAGACTGTAAAAAAATTAATAAAAATCCCTACATTAAGGTGATTTGGTCAAACAAGGGTTGAA
>Ga0209611_10001659_pt1 | contig 38379 bp, 37 predicted proteins | sample S1TSphgellanicum_3_FD_187693 | JGI IMG/M metagenome (GOLD analysis project Ga0209611, IMG submission 187693) | Host-associated microbial communities from peat moss isolated from Minnesota, USA - S1T2_Fc - Sphagnum magellanicum MG (SPAdes) (version 2) | ecosystem: Host-associated > Plants > Peat...
TCCATTGATCCAAAGAGTACTAAAGATTCAAAAATAGGAAAGTAGTTTGCCCTTGGTGTGTCAAGTCCAGCCCTCTTTTTTGGAATATCCCTCACCACAGGGCTTCTACCCATAATAAAGCATTACATGAAAGTTATGGTGAACCTAAACATTTGTGGATCACAAGGTGTAAGGGGGGAGGCTTCTTACACCTACTCCTTAAGGTCTTACTCTTATGAGTAAGATCCTTCCTACTCTCTCTAGGAGTAGGTGTAAGATCTCGCCTCTTTTCTAGGAAGGATATTCACGGATGTATGGTGCCCTCCACATACACTTAGGAAATTTAAAGCTGAAGGTACCAACCATTGTAGGTGTGCTGATTCACTGCGTTGGTACCTTCACCTTCTTGAGGGAGGCCTCTTAAAAGCTATACCTATATTGCCCGGGGAAACATTTATATTTGGAGTGGTACATGTCTTATGGCTAGAAAGCACTCCAAAAAACCTTTGAGGTTTTTAGTTTTTACCATGATACCAATGTTAGTACTGGTGTACCCAAGTGCCCAAGTCTATTATCACCACTATGAAGGATCTGAAGATTAACCTTCCAAGAAAGTTTTTCTTTCACACCACCTCCTAGAGCTACACGAGTAGATGAAATATAGACAATCTCTGCAGAACTTCTTACCATTAAAGCTCATTTTTGGGGAGAGTTTTCACATGAAAAAGCCACAATTTGGAAACATTTGCATTTGAAATGATGGTGCATAGAAACCATGAGATTTTCAATTTGTCAAATGAATTATGCATTTGGTTTCCGTCAAGCACCTTGAGTGAGAGAGCCTCCCTCAAGAAAGTGAAGGTACTAGTGTAGGGCCAGAAGTGTCCTCCACAGGTACCATCAGTTCTTTGAGTAAGGCCTCTGTCTATGGCTATAATTAACCTGGGATACAGTTATCTGTAAAGTAACCCTATCTTCACCCTGTCTTCGGGCCTCCTTTCACCCCCTACCACTTCTTTCAGTGGTATCCGCAAAGTAAGGACATTTTATTAAATCTCAGTATAATTTTGGACAATTGATTTTGAATAATTCCTTTTCCAATTGCCCCTAAACAATTGCACAGTCAATTACAAATACAATTGTTTCATTTTCAAGCTTAACTAACTCACCTTTTTCTTAACAATTATCTCCTTTTTTTAATTAATTTTTTACATAACTACCTCTTTTCTTACCAACTTTCCTTTTAACTACCTTCTTCTTTAATAACTATCTCCCTTCCTTTCTACTAACTACTTTTTATCTTTATAACTATCTGACTCCTTTCTTAATAATTATCTCGTTTTTTTTCTTTATCTGCCACCATGGATATGAAAAGACAAAATTAACATGGGCCTTTTCATATCCATGATATTTATATTAATTCAAATTGAATTTGACATTGACATAAATAATGACGAACTATGGAAAACCGAATAAATACATAAGACAAGAGTGGGAAAAAAAAAAGAAAACAGTTGATCATCACGGATAGTGCGTTATGAGTAGCAACACAAAGCCGAAGTTAAAAACTAGAACAAACCGTTTTAAGGTGTCAAGTTCATTATTAATGTTGATAACTAGGATTCCCAAAAACAAAATCAAATATCCAACCACAGTTTTGATATCTAACCACAGTTCTCAAATGTTTTTTTGGACAGGTCAAATAGCTGCCCAGAAAACTACCGGTTGTTTCACTTTGTGCGGTTTTTGAAATAACCGGATCCGGCGGTTATTTGACTCTGAACTTGATCCATGCATGAAACCACATGAATAAACTTGAACCATCATCACATGGATGAAATTGTATTGCTAGTTATATTGATGATATGGATGAAATTGGGCCACATGGTTGAAACTTAATATACAAATAAAAATCACAACACAAATGGTGTCCATAACATGGAAGAAACATGACCTCGTGGGTGACATTGTTAAAAAACTTGTGTACTATTCAAGCATTTTTTTAGTTTTTTTCCTAGGTGCAACAAGCAATTGTTTGTTAGTTTTACACAACCCCAAAATAAGTTACTAGGGATAAAGGTTGTAACTTTAAAAAAATAATGGGGCCCAAGAGTAAAAATAGGGACAAGTATGAGAATAAGTAATTTTAACTTATGGGCATTATTTTGAGGATGCTCGAAGCCTTTCTAGGTTACAACTCCAATGCTTGTACTGCCATTTCCATTTGCAATGTAAATCAATGTGGTGAACACTTCCAGTATGGTAGCAAACAATAAAGGACACTGAATTGTTATTTATTTTCCTTTTTTTTTGGTCCATTGAGAGATTTGTTTTAATCATCTTATGGATGATTACCAATTCATCTCCAGTAAAAAATACGGAAAAATAGAAAAAGAAGAAGCACTGAATTACACAAAAAAAAACCAATTCCAATTGCGGTATGCAATCTTGCATTTCTTTCACTTCAATGGTTCTCTTCTATTGAATAAGTCCAATCTCCACACACAAACTTTGAAAGTCAGATCATCTTTTGCTCTTCAAAGGAGCATTGACCTTTTATGGAAGTGTGAAATAAGGGAGGTATTTGAGTAAATCAAAACCAGTGAATGTGTTTTGTTGAATTTCCACAACTTTTTGACCTAAAAAAATCCGATTTCGAACTATACTTTTCTTCTACAGATTTTTGGTGGAAAAAATGGCCCATATTAGGCTTTTCAAAATATACATATACATACAAGTAGCCAGATTTCTGTAACAGGTTCCAGCACGTAGTCAAAATTACAGAAGGCTGTTTAAATGTTTTTATTTTAATATCTAGTATGTAGCCAAATTTGGCTAAATCTTCTGGTGGATGACTGTCACTTCAGCTGCATCACAAAATTGAGAAAAAAAACATGATCAGAACTGGGACTGGGAGCAAGTTTTATGAAAATGCAAGCAGAAGGAGTTGCTAATGCAATAGCTACTGATGCCTTGTCAAAGTTTCTTTTTCTTTTTCATGTTTTTTTTTTTTTTGTCTTCCAATTTTCTGATGTAGCTGAAGTTCCGTTTTCTTATGGCCATAAGATGATTTAATCAAATATGGCTCTAAGAAAACATGCAAGTAATTAAAAAATAATCATTTAAAATTATTTGCTACCTACTGGAACTTAATACAGAAATCTGGAAAAAAATTGAACAGAAAATTTCGAAATTTGGTCACTAGAAATTCCAAGAAACGCCTATTTTTGCCATTAAAAGAAATTGCCGATTGGTGAAATTTCATTCTTGAAATAAATAAAGGAAAAACACCTGGCAAGGGAACAAGAGAAGAAGAAAAAAAGAAAGGACTGAAGTCCAAACAAAAGACCACACCCAAAAATGCAGAATGCACAATGGGGAGTGGCTGAAAATAGTATAATGAGAGTCCAAGCTGCCAAGGTACTATGGTATTTAACAAAATCAAAGCAAAATGTAGCAAAGTGCACCTCACAATTTTCAACATGGCCAATTCCTCTTTTCAGGTCAGGATTTCATGTACAACATTCAAGCCATGAAAAACATGCCATGCAATCCAAGGCTGGGACACCTTTGTTCCCATACTCTGCTGTGCTACCTATTCTCCCATATTGTTTGGCAAAATAGAGAGCGGGGTGTATATATAACAGAAGAGCAACTACGTCCAGCAGCTGGGTGGTGTAGTGGCCATCTGTAACCCGAGCCGGGGGCAGGAAGGTGCGGTCATGGGACTGCCTGTGGGGCCACCGTGGGCGTGTAGAGGGCGCGTCCCATCCAAGCTCGGAGTATCCGGCGGTGACCGGTCGGAGGACTGGGTGTCGTGGGAGTTGCAGAGAAAGGCAGCGCGTGAGGCGGGTAACCGAGCAGCGATCACTTTCCGCTCCGGGCAGTGGAGGGACAGCGTGCCTGAATGTTCCGTGGTGAACAACTCTACTGGCTAGCTCCCCATGTACCACCTTCCCTTTTACTTACCTGCCCGTGTTTATTTTTCTCTCCATTTTTCTCTTTTTATTTTACTCCCTTGTAAGTTGTAATAATGTTACCAGTAGAAAAAAGTAATTTCAAAGAACCCTTTGAGAAACTGCTAAAACTTTTTGATTAGTTGGTTGACCCAGGAACATATTTCTTCCGGGAAAACATTTGGCCAATGAGTATCTATCCTTGCACAGGGATTACCAGTCATCATTTCATATGTGTTTTGAGTGGGTAAAGTTTATGTTTATCAAATTTTGCTAGGTTTCCACTAACTGTAGGTTGGTACCTTGGCAGCTTTGACATATATTTGTTCTATTTCAAAAAAATTGTTATTTGGAATTTTGTTTTTGAAATTTTCAACAATTCTTAAAATAATATAATTAGTGTCCAAGTTGCTAAGGTAGTAGGGTAGTTTCCATGGATTCATCCAGGCCTTTATGACCAATAATATGGGAAGCATGGTTTTTTTTCCCCAAGTTTTTGCTTTCATGCTAGTGATGAGCATCCCAGGAGGGATGTAGCATCAGTCTTTACGGTTAATGCAATCAAGAATTAAAATGTGGCAAACTTGACCAACATTTTGTTCTGTGGTGAAATTTCGCTTTAAATGACCTTAGATCCTCACCAGTGATATTCCTAAAAGGTTTTAGGGTTACAATTTTGCTAGAAGTTGGTCAATGGATTTTTATTCTGAATTGCCAGTCCCATGACAAGCAGCTCCCATGTGCCTCAAAATCTCATCTAGATTTGCCTGAAAGGAGAGGTAAAGGTGTGGTATTATCCTTAGAGGTTGGGCCCCCTTGAAGCATGTCATGGCTTGTGAAGTTGGACCCACAAATTTTTGCTATGTCCAAAATATGTCAGAGTAAGCTGAAATTTGGCATGGTGCTGCCTCAAATCAGGGCTATTTTGTTAAAGTGATTGTTTTGGCATGCTTTTAATGGCCTTTAATAGCAAGTTCAAATGATTATGAACCCTAGTCACACCTTGGATGAACCAGCACCCACCTTGGTACCAGGGTAGAAATCTTTACCCAAAATTCGTTTAAATTATTTCTCAATGTTACAAATATCCCATGCTCAGACTAAATCAGGATCCCTGGGTTTTTTTGGCCTTAACATATGGTCACTAGGAGGCCTCGCTCAAAAAGGTGGAGTTACCAACGTGGGTGCTAGTTCACCCTGGTCCCTACTACTCACAACCCTTGTCATTAACCCAGGTCCAAAATGGCCATAAATAGTGCAACACATAGAAAATTTTAAGAGCCAATGGGATGATTGAAACATGCAATTGAAAGGGCAAGTATTTTTTTCTTTTGGGTGAGGTGTGAGGATTTTTCTTAATTGCTTTGTTTGCAAAAGGGTGAAGCAAGCACCCACCTCAATGCTCCCTCAGTAAAGTAAATGATAGTTGACTAAGTTATATGTGAGGTCTAAGTGACTCTCTATTTTTGACTTAAAATGTGAGAAGTCAAAAATAAATAAAAAGTGGTTACATTTCATTTAAATTGTAAGTGAGTAGGCTAGTTTTGATTTTTAAATTCTACAACCTAAAAGCAAACTTGCATCAATCAAAATGTAAAAAAGTTGTTCCCTACTAAGTTCATACCTAACTTCGGTGGTGAGAGCAAAAGGAGATGCATGCACCAAAGAATTCTTTGTTGCTATTTGATAAAAATCTAAAGCTTCCATTGTCACAAAAATATATGATAGACAAGGCCAAATAATTAAGAATAGGACAAGCCTAGAAGAGACATGCACATACACTTGAAGTTTTATGATGAGGGCCATGCATTTGAAGAAACAATAAGGATTAGTAGCAAGGTCCTAGACACCTTGCTTCATGGACAAGATGATTCAAAATATTGAACAAAACCGTCATAGAGGAGGAGCTTAAGAAAGCAACCACTTGGAGATGGCTATTGGAAAGGCTCCAAACCTTGATGGCATTGCAATTGAGTTCTTACAATTTTGATTTATTATTATTGGGGTTGATTGTCACAAGATGTTGTTTGAATCTATTGTATCTGGAAGGTTCCAATGAAGGTTAATTTCCCCTTCTCCATAAAGGTAAGGCACATGAAGAACTTTCCAATTGGAGGCCTATTACACTTCTAAATGTTGCATTTAAAACATATGCAAAAGCCTTTGCAAAAAATTATGCAAGGTATTTTTGTGGAGTTGATTAGCCTTCACCAAACTTCATTACTCCTTCTTTGATTTATACTATAGAATGTACTCCTCCTACACAAGACATAAGATTGGGCTAAGAGAACTAGGCAACTCATTGTTTTCTTAAAATTTGACTTCTCCAAGATTTAAAGTCAATTGGGAATATTTGCTCAAAGTGGTGGAAAAACTTTACATATTTGCATAGACTAGTTTTATGATCAAAATCTTGTTTACGAATGCATGAACAATAGTGAACATCAATGTCAACCAATTTCAAACTCTAACATCAAAAGGAGCATAAGGCAAGGATGCCCTCTAATTCCTTACCTTTTTATCATTGTTAAAGAAATCTTCAACCAACTCATCCAACATATAATGCATGACAATAAAGTTCAAGGTGTCATCATGCCAAATGGAAGGAGCCAACAAACAATCTCCCAATATGCTAATGATACACCATTTACCATAGGAGAACATTGCATGTATATTTTAAGAAGCACTTGAGATAAACGGATTTTTTTAATTTGTTATAAAATAATGGCATATTTTGATTATATTTTGAATACATTATTAAATTTTTACTAGGTATATTTTAAAATATATGTTCATAGTGAATTATATACAACCTATTTATATGTAAGTAAATTGAAAGAAAAATCAATAGATTGCACCTTCCTTTTTTTTTTGGCACACCATTTGGAATAAAATGGAATTGACCTCCCAAGGATCATTTATAATCCAAGGAAACACTAATCAATTTCTAATTTGGTAAGCATATTAAAGAAGTTTGGAACTACTTTAGGCTTCAAATTTAACTAAGACAAAAGCATGGTGTATTGGTACATGTAACAAAGGTGAAGAACCTTTAAAATAGGTTTTTTTTTTTCGGGTGGAAGTGGGTAAAGTAAAACGAGTTATCCAAGGTATTAGGTATCCCATTTTATTTCAATATAGATGTTGCAAAAGTTCATTCATTTTTAATCAAAAAAATTAAGAAGCTATTTTCTTGCCTTGCATAAAGCTAAGGCATATCTTTTTCTACTTTCCTCTTGCCTTCATGTACATTTTCATTAAAGTGTCCCCTTTGGAGCAACCAAGATTGGCTTCTTGTTGATCATGTTACAAACCTTACATATGACATTATCGAGAATGTCATTAGTGGCAAGAGCTATGGTGACAAGCCTTGACATTTTCACTAAACTTGATGGTGACAAACCTTAAAGCTTTCATTAAAGTTATTGATGGCTTGAACCCTAAAACCCTAGTTGAAAGTGGCTACACAAGTAGTCTTGATGGCATTATTGACTACATCCTATGGTGGTTAGGGTGCATGATAATGATGGGAATGGGTTGAAGATAAAGTTATCGTGGTGATATGAATGTAGACCTATAAAATACTATGGTGGTTACATGTTCAAAAGTAGTTGAGGTGATCTAGTTAATAGTAGTTTGTTTTTTTACCATGTACTTGTTGTCTTGCAATATTTTTTTAAAAAATTGCTATATTTTGCCCCCAAAAAAGGGAGCTGGTTGGGGATGTCCTTAACTAATTAACTATGTAAATGGTTAAATGTCATAGGTAAGTAAGTATGTAAGGAATGTGTGTTTTATTTTACAAGTAGGAAAGTAGGTAAGGCATTTTGGTGACTACTAAATAAGTAGATACACGTCAATGGTTAGAACATAGCTTATCATGGATTCAACCTTTGTTCATTTCCTAGCTATTTGATGCAAAATGGGCATCAAGTTTCATTAAGTATACAACCATAAATAAAGATTTTATACCTTTACTTGGATATTTCGTATTCAATATCTTTTTGTAGTTTGATTTTTTCATACCCAAATGCGAATAATGCATTTACTTCTCACAACCAACGTGGGTTTTATGGCCTAAGCTAGGTATTACATTTTGCACCCCTCAAATAGTGTGCATTAATGATCATTATGTGGATATTGCTACATGGGGTTTTCAAATATTGTGGGTGTAAGGTATAATGTAGGTATTGCATATGTGAACATTTTCAATTATGGAAGGTTTAATAGTTTAATGTGGGTATTGCCAAAGTTTGTTTTAGTATATGGGTTCATAATGCAAGTATTGTATGTGATGTACATTGGAACAATAGGTATTTTTTTATCATGATGTGGGTATTGTAATGGGAATTCCAAGTCGCAGTGTCAATTTTAAAGGAGTCGTGTAAGTATTACATTTCGAGTTTTTATTCAATGATGAATGTTTTTAGAATTATGAATTATCTTGGTGTAGGAATTTATCCTACTTCTTCAATCATGGGAAGGGTTCCAAAGTCCCATTCCATTCATGTCCAAAACCCCACCAAGTCCCCTTTCTCAAACAAGGACTTGGTGTGGACATTTAAAATGCGCCATGGAGGGCAAAATAAAATGAACATTCAATTTGCTTATGTTCCATATGATTGCATCCCGAAATTCTTAGAAGGTGAATGAGGGGATACGAACACCCCCATGGAATGGAATGTTTACAAAAACTTTCCAAACCAAATGAATGTTAAGCAACCAAATATCAAAAACCACCTCGGGCATATGCGGTAAACATTTATGGCATTAACTTTTTTTATTTCTTTAATTCATATACCAAAGATGTAATCACTTACGTCCTGAGTGTTTTTTGGTCTAGGTATCAGTGCGGGTATGGACCAAAGGACTATCAAGAAGACTCAACCCACATTCGATGTATTAAATGAGGATGTCTAACATCATTCTCAATCACACATGTATACACATGGCCCAATGTAGTCGAGATCATGATTTATCATAAGGCCCGTACATGAATTGACGAGTCATTCGCACATGGTGAACATGACCCAAAATCCATTTCTCATATGTTTTGTTATGCTCCACACGTCACAGTCATTGAAAGACCACATATGGGCCCAACTACACTTAAGTTACACGGCCAAACAAATATATGACAAACATAAAGCAATTTGGTGGGAATGTGTGAATGCGGGTTAAAGCATGACACGAAATGATTTCGTTCAACTTCAAGACATTGCATATTTGGATCAGAAACATAAGAAAGGGAGTTGGCATTTACACGCCAACCGTACAACTTCAATTTAGTTTTGAACTTTCCAACATCCGGAGGATGTGTTCTTTTTCCAAGATGCTAGTGAAATCAATGGGACTCAAGTCCCATTCATAATAGGTATTCAAACATCAACTCAATGTGAGTCCATGCTATCATATGGTCATAATGGTGCCATTTCTATGGATGCCACATTTGGCACAAATGACATGAAATTCCATCTATTCACCTTGATGTGGTTCAATGATCATCGCACAAATGTGCCTTTAGTGTGGATCATTACAAGTAGGCAAACAATTGAAGATTTGATCAAATGGTTGAAACCATTAAAAGATAAGATGTTATCACACATGCCACATTGGAAATCATCATGTTTTTTCGTTGATGATGCATCGCAAGAAATAAAGGCATTATAGTTAGTTTTATACCTAATTCTTACTTTGTGTTTATTCCCTTAGATGTTTTTTAACATCTTTCATAAAATTCTTGATTACTTCAAATGCATTTTATGTTGTACTGACCCCATCCACTCATGGTGATTCTATTTCATATGTGTCCTTATTTAGGTCATATGGGGTATGGACAAAGTTCTCATCTTCGTTTGTTGTTAGCATGTTCTCAAAGCATGGTGCTTCGGGTATTGAAAAAATCAAAGATGTGGAGGTGCAAGGTGGAATCCTCCAAGACCTTCATGATGTGATGTACATGTCCATCAATCATGGAGAAACAATTGATGACTTCAAAAAACATGGGAGGGTTGATGTGAGAAAAAACCTTCACAAACATAAGCTTAGTGATGTATGGACAAATTACTCTTGGACTTGTTACCATCAATTTGGTAAGTGATAATGTTTATCATGGTTTAGTATTCAAAACTCTTTTGTAATCATGTTATTCACCCTTGTGCATTATGTTTATGTTTGCAAAATTATGAATGTCGGGTGTTCAACAAGTGCCCCATTCCAACCAAGACACCTAGGCAAGCATTAAAACATATCATGGTGCGTTGAAACATTGGTTTGCTCTTGACACAAAAGGCCTTAGAGCATCATAAACTTGCCTCCTACAAGGTTTAGTGCTTTTACAACACTTTGACAATGTGTTCAAGGTTAAGTGCTAACTAAATGTTGATATAGTCATTAATATGATGTTGTGATTGCATTGTAACACATTGTGATGATCAAACATTGTGTTACAATGCCATAATAACATTATTTCAATAATTTATTAACACTTAACTAACACTTAACCTTAAACACATTGTTAAAATGTTGTAAAGGCATAAATACATGGTGGGGGGAAGTTTGTGATGAGGGCATAGGATTGATCGGTTGGTGTGGCAATTAACAACAACCATTACATGCCACTACATGCACACATTGGAAATGAAGAAAAGAGGTTTCATAAAAAACAAGGTTATGGAAGCCATTGTTACACAAAATGTGGAAAAGGCAGCCCTTATTCCACTCACCCATGTGTACCAACCAACCCTTAAAAGTGATGGAGCTTGGGGTGTACAAAACCAAAGCCTTCCCAACATCATTTATGTGGTGAAATTCCCATTCACTGAAATATCTTCTTGCACATGTGAATGGGCATTGTGAAAGAACATGCATAAACACCAAATTGTGGTCATTCTCACATGCAGAAACATTTCTTAAAAGGATATCATTCATTATTGTGGAACATGTTAAGGATCACATCATGGAGGGTTAGGTCACATGTTTGTGGACCCACGACATATTCTAGATGATATGGAGTCCAATGATGATGATGAAGATGAACATTTTGAAAGTGATGATGGGAAATTGGAATTTGATGGGCTCACGACCATGGAGCAAAGTGATCTCCCTATTGGTGCCATTATAGGGTCTAGTGATACAATAAACTCATCAACCCCAATGGAAAGGGTTCTTACACAATTGGCCACTATAATGCAAAAGATCACAAATGAATGTAAAGAAGGCGATGTGACACTTTATGAACATGCCACTTCACACATGAGAGTATTAGGATGCAATATTCATAACATACGCCTCACAAAAACAAGTACATTTTTACACCCAGGATTGATGTTACACCACGTAAAAGACGGATTGGGAAATAATGTCAAATGGTTCAAAAATTTGCATGAAATAATGTTCAATCACATAAATGCATGTACTAAATGATGTCATGAATAAATGTCTCAAATATTAATCAAGATTATTACCATTGGCACTAAGAAATTTATTTTCAAATCGATTTTGTATAGAGGAAACCATAGCCCAAATTCATTGAACATCATGCATTTGACACACACATGAAATTTAATATGCCACAAAAGTTATTATTGTTTCCAAGTAATAAGCCCTAAAAATTTGAAATGCAAAAACACAAGGATAGTGATAATATTTGTGTTAAATGTAGGTATTGCAACTAGGCCCCAAAATCTTAATTGGTAGAGGTAAGTACAAGTGCAAGTATTGCAATTAAGCCCCAAAATTCTAGTTGGTAAAGGTAAGTATGGATGCGAGTATTACAACTAAACCCCAAAATTCCAAGTGGTAAAGGTAAGTACAAATGTGGGTAATGTAAATTTAAATGAAAAATCGACCCTAAATGCAATACCCACATAACCCATCTAGATGGTTTGGATACCCTTAAGTGAAGACCTAACCTTAAACGTAATACCCAGATGTAACGTCACTTTAAAATAACCCATAGGTGGTTTAGGTACCCTTTAAATGAAAACCCAACCTTATATGCAATACTCACATTCAAAGTCATTCTAAACTAACCCATGTGGGGTTTAGGTCTCTTTGAATGAAGATCCTATCATAAATGCAATACTCGCATGCCAAGTCATTCCAAAATAATTAATTAATTTCATAATAATATGCTAACAAAGGTGTGTATAGAGGTTGGGGTCGTTGATTAAGAGTTCCATGATTTTTACTTTGTGACATTGAAATTGAAAATATGTTATATTGTTTGTGGAATAAATAGTACAGTGACAATTGTGATTAGGCGTATCTTGGTGCATGAAATTTTCATGGTAAAGTTGAACTTGCAACTTATAACATGGGAATGTTATTTTAAATAACGATTTCAATAATTTATTAAGACACAAATATAATTAAGTTAATCAATCTGATTTTTAGATCCAACTTTTTATTTTCCAAATAAATAAAGTTAAACCAAATGTTTAATTAATTATTTTAAATAATTAAATAATTAAATAATTCTTGATAATTAATCAGTTCTATTATCTGAAATAATTGTCTATTAATTCTTTAATTATATGATATAATTTGTTGATAGTTCATTAAGTATAATAATTTTCTAATCATTCATTAAATTGGGGTGAAAGTTTTAAGGTTTAGACATATGTGAAACCATACAATTTCATTTTATATCTTCTTCAAAGAGATTGGAAAAATTAGCTTGGAGAGATCACCCAAAAATAACAAACATATCTTTTCTTTTGGGTTTTTACAAATTATATTTGATTTTTTAGAAGATTAAGGTTTTGTTTTTTGTTAGTAAATATTTGTAGTTTAAAAACTTTAAAATTTGGTTTTTAAATTTTTTCCTATATTTATTTATTTTTTGTTTTGCATTATATAATTTGTATAATTTTTTGGGTTTAAGGCATATATCACTAGGATTTTTTTTATAGGGTTTGTATAGTTAGGGTTTTCATAAGGCTTATGGCAAATATCATTTGGATTTTTGGGGTTAGGCCTTATGCTTCATGGATTAGGAATTTGGTTCATATATTTTAGGGCTTAAGGTTTATATTTTAAACTTTGCTCATTATATTGGTTTTTTATTTGATCAATTATTTAATTCTATAACATTTATATGAATCTCCTTTGTTTCCATATGTTTTATAATTGTTAAAGTTCAATATTTCCTAAACCACTTTTGTTTAAATGTAATACCCGTACCATATGGTAAAAATTCATTAACCATAAAACATTAAAATATTTTTAAAGTATTTGATTCCCCATCAATACATCATGAAATTCATGTTTTCAAAATTATTTATTCACCTTATAATATGATTTAACATATATAAAAATGAAAGTAATGCAAAATTGGTCACATTGATGGTACAAGGGTTTAAAGTTCTATGTAAAATTTACTACTTAATGTTAAAATTTAGAGTTTGTCAAAATCAAAAAATTAAAAATTCACACTTAACATTTCTTCAAATATGTACATATTTATGTTTTTTCCCTTTTAAAGTTGTAAACTTATTTCAAAAAACAAAAACATAAAGTTTTTAATTTAATAAGATTTTAATGCATTTTTTATAAAAAAATTAAAGCACATGATTTTCTACTTTTTGTAATGTTTCACATAATAATCAAAATGATCAGTTCTATATATGATTGAAAATTTATTTTAAACTTTTTTGATATATAATAAATAATTTTTTGGCTAAATTAATTATATAGTGGGTCAATAATATTTTATATTTTATACATATATAACACAAGTCCTTATGTAAACTTTATTTTTATGATGTACAATATTGGTCCAAATATATAATTATTTATAACATATCGAATAAAATATTATATATAATTAATGATATTATGGAATGATATTTTGATTCATTTGAATACATATAATATAATCATATTTATTTAAAATAAGATAAAATTTGATTAAAATATATATTTAAAAAATAAAAAATAAACCCATGGTTATGTATAGTGGAATTATTTTTTATGAACTTTACGTTTAATGAGAATTTAAAATTTCCAAAAAATAAGTAGCTAGGTATGAAAATGTTTATAAATGATTAGAAACCATGTTAAAGTTTGTGTGGATTCAGAAGCTTTGTGAGGGCCAAGTTGTTATGCAATGTTTTTGATTCCTTGAGTAGTTGAACATGACTCGATCGTCCAATAATCACAACAATAATAAATTTAAAAAACCAAGAATCCAAAGCTTGGACAAATTACTAACTACAACAAAAGCTCATTGTTAAGGTTATCAAATTAACTAAAGTGTTGACATCGACCAAGGTAAATAACCTAGCCTAGCATAAGTAATAGGTTAGTAAGCCACTTGTTAAGTAACTTAATTAATTACCTAGTAGCCTAATTTGAGTGTACCTACTAGGCTACCTATGTAATATAACCTATTATGTAATTTACTCACTAATGTAGGCCTTCTAGGTTGGTATCTTCTTAGATGGTCCAGATAGGTATTCAAGGTGGTTTAACTTATTACGTAAACCTACTAGCTATGTAGGTAGTTTGTTAACCTACATCATTTAGGGTAGTAACATAGGCCATGTAAGCCTAGTAAACATTTTTGATAGTTTAATGTCTATTCCTTTTTATATTATAACATATTAAATTTGAATTTAAAAAAATTATTAAAAAATACATTTTTCATATAATTGTTACAAGTATATATTATTGAATTATGATTTAGGTTTAAAGTTTGGGACATTTAATTAATTAACATTTTTTTTACAAGTCTATAATAACTATAAATCTAAGTTGCATTTTGGGGGGAATTTTTAAGGCTTAAACATATGCAAAACAATGTCATGTCATTGTTTTTATTTATTTTTTTAAAGTGAAAAAAAAAATAGTTTAGAAATATTAGCAAGTGGTAAGAGACATACTTTTTTTTGTGTTTTGTTACAAATTTTATTTAATTATTAAAAAAAATAAAGCCAAATCTCTAATTGTGAAAATAAGTACATGTGTAAATATTATAAAATTATATGAATACCTAACCCTAAATGCAATAGCCATATTCAAATTCGTTTTGAAATAACCCATAGGTGATTTAAATAACCTTAAGTGAAGATCCGACCAATACCCACATGTAAGGTCATTTTGAAATACCCAATATGTAGTTTGGGTGCCTTTGATGAAGACCAAGGCCTAGATGCAATATTTGCATGCAAGTTCATTCTTAAATAATCCATAGGTGATTTAAGCAACCTTAGGTGAAGATCCAACCATAAATGCAATGCCCACATGTAAAATCATTTCAAAATAACCAATAAGTGGCCCAAACAATTACAAGGCTTAGATTTCAAACCCAAAGGAAATTTTGTCAAAAAAAGAACTCCTTTAAACAGGAACCAACCCAAAGGGGACGATAACAAAAAGCCCAAAGGAGCGTGTTTCAATTATAATGAAATGGGACATTATTCCAAGGATTGCCCCAAACCCAAACTAAGCAATGGGGTTCCAAGGCAATTGCCTTTACCATTAACTTAGTCCAAGGTGAATGTAATTGCTTTATGTTCTTAAAAGGAAAGGTTCTAAGCGAGAGGTGTTATGTCTTTTGGACACATGGGCCTTTCACAACTTCATAACCCGAGATAATGTTGAAAGAATGGAGTTTTAGTTGGAGGAGCTCAAGGCACCCATTGAGGTGCACTTTGCGGATGGGGTTCCCCATCCAATTGTGTTGTAAGCAAAAAATGTGCCTTTTCAACTAAGGAATTAGAAAGGAAAGGTGGATTTGTCGATTTCTACCTTAGGGGGAATGGAATGCATTTTGGGAATGGAATTCCTTGCCCATAACAATGTCTTCATAGAAGGGCACAATAGGCTAATTAGAATCCCATCAAAAAATGAAATCATTCAGGTGAAGGCACATAAAGTGCTTAGTGTGGGTGGATTGACCATCCATTTGATGTTAAGCAAATTTTTGGAAAATGAATGCATGGGAAGTTGTGGCATGTTGTGTGTGATGCGTGTGTTTGATGAATTCGAACTAAAGGAGATTACCAATTTGATAAGTCTTCCTAAGTATGTTAAATGAATAATTGGATGTGATGCCCAAAGAGTTATTCAATGAATTATCCTTGAAAAAACAATTTGACCATGCAATCGAGGTGATGCCGGGAGTGGCACCTCCCACCAAGGCCCCATTTTGGATGAGTCATGAAGAGTTAGAAAAACTTAAGATTCAACTTAAGGAATTATTTGCAAAGGGTTACATCAAATTTAGCAAAACACCATATGGGGCACCCGTCTTTTTTGTTCACAAGAAGGACATGATGTTAACGATGTGTGTGGATTATAGAGGCTTCAACAAAATGACGGTGAAAAATTGATGCCCATTACCTCGAATTGACAACTTGTTTTATCAACTCTCGGGAGTTAAAATGTTTAGTAGGATTGACCTACATTCAGGATATTACCAAATTCAAATTGCGAAAAGGGACAAAAGGAAAAACTGCTTATTGCACAAAATATGGCTTGTACAAATTATTAGTGATGTCTTTTGGACTCACCAATGCACCCACCACATTTTGCACTTATGAACAACATTTTTCGGGAATGGTTCGATGATTTTGTGATCATATACATAGACGACATTTTGGTCTATAACAACTCTATGGAGGAACATGTGAAGCATCTTTGAAAGGTGTTCCAAAGGTTCAAAAAGAATAAGTTGTATGCTAAGTTCGAGAAGTGCGAATTCGAGGTGATGAAAGTGGATTTCCTTGGACATAGGATCACCCAAGAAGGTTTGAAGATGGATGACCAAAAGGTGAAGACAATTTTGGATTAAGAGCCACTTAGGTCGATTCTCGTTTTAAGGTCATTCTTAAGATAGGCCTCTTATTATCGCAAGTTCGTCAATAATTTTGCAAAGTTAGCAAGGCCTTTGACAAACCTTTTGAAAAAATCATCCGAAACTTATGAATGGGATGAAGAATGCAATGTGGCTTTCGAAACCTTGAAAGGCATTTTGGTGAAAGCCCTAATGTTGAAGTTGCCTGACTTTGACAAGGATTTTGAAATCCATTCTGATGCTTCCAACTTTGTGATCGAAAGAGTTCTAATGCAAGATGGAAGGCCGGTTGCATTTGAAAGCAAAAAGTTGAATGAAACGGAGCGAAGGTGGCCAACACATGAAAAGGAAATGTGGGCTGTGATACATTGCCTCAAGACTTGGGGCCATTGCATAGGCTCCAAGGATGTGGTGGTGTGGACTGATAATATCATCTTGAAATATTTCGCCATTCAACCAAAGTTATCATCAGAACAAGTGAGATGGCAACACACATTAGCCTTGTTCAATGTGGACATTCAACACAAGCTTGAGAAGGATAACATGGTGCCCAATGTGTTAAATTGAAAACATTAACTTAAGGTGGTGTATATGGGGGAAAAAAAACTTCAAAAGGAAATTTGACTAATGAACCGCCGTGATGAGTTTGCCAAGGAAATAAAGCAAAACATTAAAAAAGGAATCAAGTCACACTTCCACTTGTAAGATGGATTATTGTGGTATAAGCAAAATCGGCTCTAAATTCCGAAAGGGAAGTTTAGGGATGTGCTTTTGAAGGAATGTCATGATGGGCTTTTGAAGGCCATGGTCGTGCAAAGTGCACCATAACATTCCTCAAGAAGACCTACTATTGGCCTAATTTGAAAGATGATGCAAAGGAGTATGTGAAGATTTGCTTGCCCTACCAACAAAATTAAACAAACAATAAAAAATAAATAGGATTGTTGTGACTATTACCAATTTCTCAAAGGCAATGGGAAAGTTTGTCCATGGATTTCATGGTGAGTTTGCCACCATCAAGGGGATTTGATGTGATCATGGTGGTGGTGGATTGATTTAACAAAATGGCACATTTCATTCCCATAGGAAGGTTTTTTTCACGCATGTGTTCAAGCATCATGGGCTCCCCCAAGGACATTGTGTTAGATAGAAACCCAAAGTTCACAAGCAAGTTTTGGCAAACCTTGTGGAAATGCATGGGGTCGGAACTCAAGATGAGCACTTCATTCTGACCCCAAACATATGGACAAACCAAAAGAGTGAATTTGGTTATCCAATAATTCATAAGGAATTATGTGGCGGCGAATCAAAAAAATTGGGTGGACCATTTGTAGTCGATTGAGTTTTGCTACATTAATTCAAAACATTCGGCAACATGGGCCACCCTTTTTCAAATGGTGATAGGCAACCCCCAAGTGATGCAAGTGAAGAAGTGCTAATGGTCACACGACTTCATGAAAAAAGATGGCAATTGTGGGAAATGGCCAAGGTCAATTTCGAAAAGGCACATAAACGATACAAGGATTTTATGAACAAGTCCTTACAGGAGGTGAATTTTGAAGAAAAGGATGAAGTGTGGTTGAACATAAAAAAATTCTAGTTGTTAGAAGGTTTGAGCCACAAGTTCTTAGGTCCATATGTGGATCCATTCAAAATGTTGGAATATTTTTTTTTCAACACTTACAAATTAGAACTATCAGAAATTTTTAAAATTCATCCCATATTTCATGTTTCACTTTTGAAACCAGTTGCCCATGATGCCTCAAGGCCTAATCGAGAGTATAACTCAAGGCCTCCACCCGATTTCATTGATAATGAACCAGAATTTGAAGTTGAGGTTGTGTTCAAATCAAGGCAACTAAGGGGGCGAGAACGGGAGTATTTGCTCAAGTGGAAAGGATACCATCCAATAGAGGCATCTTGGGTGAATGAATCAGACATGGAACATGCCAAAGAAACCATTAAAAAATTCCACAATTGATCGACAAATAAACAAAAGAAACATAGAGTGTGATGAGGACATCACTTTTTTTATGAGGGAGGAAATTACACAAATGTACCACATCAAATTGCAAGTGAAATAAAGGTTAAGTACTTCCAAGAGATTACATTATGAACAAAATGAGTATTACTAAAAAGAATATCAAATGGCATGGGACAAATGGAACTTCCTTGCGTAAGTTCAAATTAAAATTAGACTCCTACCTTGGGGTTAAGAGAAATTTTGGCCCCAAAAAAGGAGGCAAGCAAAATGAACTTGCGGGGACACGCACATGCTCAAAGTGCATCCCAAAGGGTTGGTTGGTAGTGGTAGTCAACATGGGAAATCATGACCCCATTCGCGTACTAAAATCATGTAACTTGGGACTTAGATTTTTGCAAAGCCTAAGTTTTCCTTCTCGTACATTGATAGGCATACCTTTAATTAAACTTCATTGTTATGATCAAGGTGCAAGGTTGGGAAAAAAGTCATGTCAACTAACTTAGGTCAAGATTAGACTTGGCTTGAATTCCTCATGAGGGGAAAGATCAAATAATTGCCTCCCAAATGAAGGTTTTGTTAATTATGTGAGTTTAGGTATTTTGACAAAGCAAGGGTTAAAGGTTTATTTTGAACCCTTTTTGGATTTGCCAAAAAAATGTTGGAAACTTGGGGACACCTAAATTAGCTTAAGGCAAGGTCCTGTTGTAAAAGCTAACAATTGATGGCCAAGGATCCAAATGAAAGTAATTACATTAAGGAAATAATTTCTAAGTGTAAATGAAAACATTCATCTTTTCTTTTAGTGGGGGAGAGTATCACAACCCTAAATTTGGGCTCGCAACCAAAACAAAGGCATGGAAAGGTGCAGGTCGAAAGTGGAACCCGAAAATCACATTCACACTCCCGAAAGTGTGAGAAAGTGTGAGGGAATGAGCCCACACACTCCCAAGTGGATCTCCCACTTTGGGAATGGAATCCCTATGGCGTCCCAAATATTTAAAGAATGATTTGAAAGGTCAAACCTCATTGGATTGAAAACTTATTTATACCATTGAAAATATTTTAAAACATAGATGTTTGAAATGACCTTGCATGATCCATTTGAATTACATGTATGCAGGTGGCATGCCACATATCATTGGAAAGCTCTTGATGAGGGCTAAAACCTTGCATTACACCTCACTTCAATTGGAGGTCCACATAAGAAGTTATGGGCTTTCAAAGTGGTGAAAGTCTCAATTTTGGGAATTTTGAAACTCCCAACTTGGGAGTTCCGAGAAAAATGACATTTAGGTGCAGCCCCCGTGGCCAATCACAAAGAATATTATAAAGGGGAAGGTGGTGGCTTCCCCCAAGTCTAGGTCGTGGTAGTTTTGTGAATTTATGTATGTTCGTGAGTGGTCTATGCACCAAAAGTACTCCAATTATGCACTAACCAAATTGTTGTTTGGTTTTTGCATATCGATATGAATAATTGACCTGCTTGCCACTTGCCATAATCTCCATCCCAAAGCTTAAGCACGCCTTTTTACCCCTAAAGTGTTACGAACAAGGGAACATACCCTAACCCCTTCCGTTGTTTTCACTTTGGGACTCACATTTGAGTCATCCAAAGAGTTTGGGGGTGCATAAGATAGATATAATGGTAGGATATTCAACAGAGTATGGCAAACCCAAACTCTTTGCATTCCATTGATCTATAATAGAATTCGCAGGTGCAAGTTTACAACTTTGTAATGCTTGAACTACTAGTGATTTACTGACTTGTCCTTTTAGTTCTTTTACATACCCTTTTGCACACACTCCAAAAAAATTTATAATTAGTTATTTGTTGATTACATATACCTTATCCTTATGCCCAAAGTAAATAAATGTGCTTTTGATCAAGAATGTGTTCATAAATTCCAACAGTACATTAGGCATTGATGCTTCCCATTCCATTAGAAACAAAGGAACAAGCCTTAGTTTAAAAGCCTAGTTTTCTTCCTCAGCAATATCTTTCCGTTCCCCATCCGTTCAACATGTTAGTCATAGTTTTGTTCTTCTCAACAATTTTGCTTCCTCTTCCTACTTTTGTTTGTGCTCACTCCTTTGCGCTTCCTTTTCCTTTATTATTATTTATAGTTTTTCAATGGCATTCTCTGCATTCATATTGTTGTGAACTCTAGAACTTCAAAAACATGTACAACATCTAGCAATAAACGCAAATTGCTTTCTACGGTTACCCTTTTTTTTCATCCTTGAACATCCCACCCATCACATTCAATTTTTTCCATGCCCACTATCTTTTAATTAAAGCTTGATCCACAAAATTAATATGGCTCATCACGACAAATTTATGTGTCCTTTGTACATCCATGTGTAAACATTTAGCATCATCATTATGAATGAATGTTGCAAATTTCATCTTTTGATTGCTCCACATTTGTAATCTCCCTACATTAGCTGTATTAATGCCACCTCGTTCGCCATGTACACCTTCTATTGATTGTACCCATTTGTCGACTGACTATACCCATTTATTTATAGACAGTGATAATACATTTGTTGACTGTACCGATTTTTCTACTAATTATGCCAACAAATTTGATGATTGTGTGAATACACTTGATGATTGGGTGAACATTGTTGTTGATTTAGTTGATACCCATGATAGTTCATCTTCAAAATCCTGCATCCCAAATCCATCACTTCTGTAGTTATTATTCACAGATTTATTATTCATATGTAGATTGAAAATCAATATAATGTTCACTATAGGATTTTTTATCTATTTTTCATCTGTAGCATTCATGGTCTATGGTTTCTATATTTCACAATTTTCATCGTCTTCTTTCGTCAAAATTTTGTGCTTAAACTCCACTTACATTTTGTTCCCAATATATTGGCATATGTTGTTCTTGTTTTTGAACTTCAAATTCCATGTATGTACAAGGTTTGAGCTTATTGACATTGACCAGCACAAGGTTAGCTTCAAACTTTTCAATGGTTAGCAATAACACATTATTATTTAGCAACACATACTGTACTCTATACGGTCCAAACCATTTCCTAGTAAATTTCCCTAGATGTGAGTTATTGCCCTTTTGAAACCACATAACATAATCACCAAAATTGAACTGCTTTTCTGGATTCTTTTGTTGACTCCATAATGTTATATTCCACTATTGAATTCTTATAGTTTCTGCAGCCTACATTCTGGCTTTTTGCAACTTGTCCAACTTTATAATTCTACTAGTTAAAATTCTCATTGAAATATTATTTCTTTCATTTCGACCATCATTAACATTATGTACTATGTGGGCATCAATGGATGTAATCCATACATTAATTGATATGGTATATACCCTGTTGCTACTTTGTATGTAGTTATGTATGAAAATAATACCAAAGACAAATGTTCATCCCAATCTGTTTTATTTTCATTAACTAACTTGGTCAACAATGTCCCAAGTACCTTGTTGGTAAACTCAGCCTTCCCATTCCCCTGAGGATAATAGGTTGTAAAACTCACATGTTTCAATAGAAAATGAATTGTCAAATACTTGATGGCATCATTAATGAAACAAACTCCCTTATTTGTGACTATTGTCAAAGGACATCCAATCCTAGTTAATATGCATTCATACAAAAATTTTGTTATGACTGTTGCAGTATTAGTTCTCAATGCTCTTGCTTCCACCAATTGGTAGCATAATTTGTGGGTATAAATTATTTTTTTCTTGTATATTTTCTTGTTGGTTTAATTGGCCCCATAAAATCAAGTCCCCATTTCATAAATGGTTCCTCTAAAAGACTTGTCACTAGCTTTGTAAGACTTTGAATTGCCAATCCTCTTGTTATTTAGCATGCATCACAAGACTTGTAGTAGTCATGCACATCTCTATACATAGTTGGCCACCAATATCTAACATCCAATATCTTTCTTTATGTTATTTTAGTTGTAAAATGCCCTCCTGCCAGTCCTTCATGTAGTTCTTTCATCACCGTCTATGCTTTTGTAGTTGTCAAACATCATCACAATTTGTTGTCTTGGCCCATTCCGTACAATTCACAATTTTTCAGTGTGAAAGGTTCTACTTTCTTGACCAATCTTTGTTTTTGTCGTATTGATAATGTCTCCTCAATTTGTCCTATTCTCAAAAAAAATTTCACATCCTTTGGCCATTCAGGCTTTGCATAAAACAAACTTGCATATGTGGTTTGATCAAACACACTTTTGGGTTTTGTAATATTTGGTCATCTTGACAATGCATATGTAACTACATGAGTTCCGCTTGGCTTATACATTATTATGAAATCATATTCTAGGAACAATAACAACCATTTAACTATTCTCCCTAAAATCTGTGGTTTGTTGACCAAATAGACCAATGCCATATGATATACATAAAATACAAACTTATTTCGTAATAAATAATGTCTAAACTTGTGTAAAACAAAAACCATTGCTAAAACCTCTCTTTCTTTTGTGTTATAATTTTGTTCTATTCTATTCAAAAACCTAAAAGCATACACTACTAGTTGATCACTCTTCCTTGTTACATTCTAAGACAACATGGCCCCCATAACTAACAAGGATGCATTTGTATGAACATGAAATTCCACCTCCCAGTTTGGTGATATCAATATTGGTGTTTCAATATACTTTTGTTTGATCAATTCCCAAGCTTTCTAACATTTTTTTGTCCAAAGAAAGTCTTTGTCTTTCTAGTCACTTTAATAATAGGTGCCATAATAGCAACAAATTTTTTGATAAAACATTTGTAAAAATATGCCATCCCATTAAATACTATAATTTGTTATGGATTCTTGGGTGGTGGCATGTTTATTATTGCTTATATCTTCTTTGCATATGGTAGTTTCCCTTCTTTGGAAATAATAAAACCCAATATCATTTTTGAAAATACCATAAATGCACATTTATCTAGATTTAGATTAATGCCATATTTTCTACACTTTTGAAAACATAATTTGAATTTCTACATATGACTCTCCATGTCCTTATACACTGTAAAATCATCTAGAAATATCTTCATAAATTGTCCAAATATTTTTTGAATGCTTTGGTAACAACTCTATGATATGTTAGAGGTTCATTTTTCACTCCAAATGACATCACCTTCCATATAAAAGCCCCATAGTCTATAACAAATGAAATCTTGTATTTATCCTCTAAAACTATAAAAATTTGATGATATTTTGAATATCCATCTAAGAAAGAATATGTTCCATAGCCTACTATTATGTTCAACACTTCATATGTGAAAGGTAATGGGTATGGATCATTTTTTGTGGCTGCATTTAGTTTTCTAAAATCTATATAGATTTTCAAATTGCCATTTTTCTAGGGTACTACTACTACATGTGACAACCATGTAGCCTCCTCTATGGATTGAATAAATCCAACTATTAACAATTTGTCTATATCATGTTTAATTACTATAACATAGTTTGGATTTAATCTGTACATGACCTGATGTGTAAGTGGTACAATAGTGTCCAACTCAGTTTTGTGTTGTGCTAGCTTTGGTGGAATCCTTTTCAAATCATTGTATGTCCATGCAAAAACATATTTGAATTCCTTCAACAACTCTTCCAATTCCAACACCCTACTCATTTCCAATTATGCATTAATTTTCACCATCTATGGTTATGCATCAATTCCCATATTGAATTTCATTAATTGTTGATCTTTAGTTAATGTCCATCCAACTATTTGCAATTCCTGGGCTTTGATTTTTGCTCGAGCTTCATCCATGACAACACTCCTTGGTTGATGACTATAGTATGTCTTCGGATACACCTTATCTTCTAGAGCTACTTTTGGTTCATATTTATTGCCAGCTATCTTTGTCTTTGTGCTTTGTACTTCAAATCCCTATTCTAAAATATTAGCCTTCACACTTGTATCCATGATCTCCACATCTATGGTTTTCACATATTGAATTGTCTCGAGTAAACTAATTGTTCTTATTGAGTTTTGGCTTTGTGGCAAAGATGATATCTTCTTCTTCGTTTGTGATGCCATTATGATAATCATATCACAGTAACACTTTTGGTCTTCTTACTTCACTTCCTAAATGTTTGGTGATTGCAATTGTTCTTACTATCCCATTCCCTTGTATGGTAACAATGTTACTTCCCCAATCATGTGCCACTTTAACATCCTTCAACCATGGTCTCCCCAACAACATGGAATAACTAAAATTTACCACATTATTTTGAAATATAGTAAATGTAATTATGTAAGCAATGCCATGAACATATATTTTCAAATCTTTGATCAACCCCACTAGTTTTGTGGTTGTTTGATTTGCCATCCTCAGACTATATGGTGCAGGTTTAGGCTTTGGAAGCCCCAACCTCAATCTCAACTGTTTTGTGATAATATTAATTCCAAAACTTCCATCGAGCAACACATCCTCTATTGTATTCTTCCCAATCTATATTTAGATAATTGCCATATGATTATCTATTGCTATGGCAACTATCCCTACCTTTGGGACTGAAGAACCAACTTGTTTAATTGTGGTTATTCTACTTACATTCTAAGTTTTCTTCGGTTTTAGCTTCTACCACATATATCTCTTTAACTTAGGAACTATTTTAGGCAATTGTCCCAAGTTCAAAATATAACTTGTTTCTAACATATGTTTACCAATGTCTAGAAAAATCTCTTCTACTATAATCAGTTTCTCTTGTGAATTCACTACCTCCTAAGATTTCTATGCATCCGTAGGAATAATATTTGGCATCTCGGCTAAGTTGTGTTCCATCCCTCTATGGATGTGGATGGCCCTTCTTGTTGGGTTTGTGTCATTTGAATTTGTTGAATTATTTCCACCATTGATTTTTTCAATCATTCTTCTTTCTCCTAGTTAGCAACACTTTTTGCATCCTTAGTTTTCTATTTTTAAACACATGTTTTTTAATTGCCTTACTTCTTGTTGCAACATTAACATCCACCACATTCACATCTACAATGATTATTTATGCCTCAGTAATAGGTTGAACCTCTACTGTTGTCATAGATTTTCCATGAAACATTTTTTGCATTTCAATAAACATTGGATAGTCTATCATTTTATATCCATGCAAACCATAGATGTGGCATGCATATGAAGATGTTTTTTGTGGTTTTTGACTTGGTTGTGTGGCTTTTGTGGTTGCCACTGTGGTCTACTATTTCTTCTTTTTATGTGTCTCCACATTCTGATTCATCATCCCATAATTTGTGCAATGTTTATTAATCTTCCCTATATTACTTTGTGTTTTCATTGATATCACTTGTTTGGTATTCTATGGTACTAAAAGAGCATTCCTTGCTTCTACAGTAGTAATGCCTTCTTCACACAACATTGTCACCTCCTTATGTTGTTGTAGTGTTGACCTCTTCATCCTTGTAGTCGTAATTCTAAGGTACAATTACAAACTTGTTTTAAACACAATAGTTAGAAAATTGTCTATGGTTGGTGCTTGTAAACCATGAGCTAACTTTTGAATTCGCTCATAGTAAACCTCCACCCTCTCAATCTCCATATTCTGTAGTTCCATGTATATTTGCTTGTCATTTTGAGTCTTCCAATGACATTTGCAGAATGCATGTGTAAGCTCCGAAAAAATATGGTCAAGGAATTCTGACATGTAATTATGACACTAACTTGATGCTATATCTTGTAGCATATATGATATAAATGCATTGATGATACATTTTTTAGAAGTCTTTACATTTGTTTTTACTACAAAATTGAACACGAGACGACATGTGCTTTGCAGGTCTTTCTTCCGTTCTTAGAATTCATTTGTCTGACATTAGATTCTGATATGGGGTTTTTGTAAACCCTGCATACTCCTCTTGATTTTCAAAATTATCATATGTTTGTCTTTTAATAACTTATCAATTTGCTTCCAAATCCAATTGTCGTTGTAAACTCCAGGTCACCATTCGATTCATCTTGTTTCACAATTTTTCATCTTCAGAATTTGTAGATCACTTTGCAATCCTTACACCGTCAATTGCTTAACCTTTGATATTTTCTAACATACCCCTTTAATTTTTGAATTGAAAGAAAACAACATTACCCATATAAACATTTTCATTTTAGTATACAACAAAATTTGTGCAAAAGCTTCCCATTACTGAAAGAAATAGTTGAAAAAAAACTCCACACAAGATGGTCGCCAAATGGTAGAAGTCAAATTTAATTAATGTAGAATATTTCACACTACTGTAACAACAAATTTGCATTTCACAAGAGCAACCAATGAGAAAACAAATGTCATTGTCATTCCTATGCTTTTGGCTTTCGTCACTCCTATTTTTCACAAGAGTGACTAGTGAGAAAAAAAGACATGAAGACGACAGTTGTGCATTGTCATCTTTGTGTCTAAAAGGAGCTAGAACAAGAGGTGAAGATGACAATGATCTTTGTGATCGTTATTGTCTTTTGGTTTTCAAAGGAGCGACAACGAGGAGAAAAAAAGGACACAAAATAAAACAAGGGACCCACCTATAGGAGCTTCAGCAATTCATATTTAAAAAAACCATGAAAACCATGAAAAAACAAGACATGAGTGTTGTTCTTACCTCTGAATGTTGCTCTCAAGCTCCACAACTTAGCACTCCCTAGCTTGAGCGTTCCACAGCTCAGCACTCCACAACTTGAACGCTCTAGGGACATTTGAAGTGGAGTGGAGAAAATGAATTTAGGTTTAAGATAGGGGAGGGTTTAGGGTTTAGGGTAGGGGAGGTAGGTAGGAGGGGAAAGCTTTGGGGTAGATAAGAGGGCTGAAAAAACCCTGGGCAGGGGAAGAGAAAAATTAAAATGCCCAGGTTGGGTGGGCTGGATGTGTTTGGGTTCATCCCCAAAACAGCTTGAACAGCCTCATCCTGAACTGGTGCATTGATGGCTGCTGGTTCACTCCAGGCCTCTCCCATAAGCACCCAACAGGTCGTAACAGTGGGACAACAATAACATTTCCAGAGCTATGCTTGTCATCTCTGCATGTGGTGCAGTAGAATCCTGACAAAAGTCCCTTTGTGGTCATGGGCTGTTGGAACATCAGTTCCAAGGTCTCTCCTTTGATAACTTTCCTTCTTGTTTAATTTTTGTTACTTGGCATCTCCAGAGGTGCTCAGTATGTGACCCTGTAAAAATATTTTCAAATCCAAGTTTAGTTATATACTTTTTTGCACCCCACCCATAAAACTGAAACTGGGACAGCAAATGAATGAGGGACTACTGATAGCAAATTACGTGGACCAATCATTATGATGGGCCAATCAGAAACACTGGCTAGTACTCGGATCATATTTATTACAGTATTTTTGTACAGGTGCACAGCATTGCTGCGCCTTTTACCAGCCACCGGAATCTGTACGACATGATGAGCCAAAACTACTTTCCTGAGCCAAACCGGTATGTTTTGACTTTTCTTCATCCAATTTTACTATGCATGTTCACGTACGGAGCACTGCTGCAGATGCTCTTAGTGGTACTAGTTAGCTTTTTACACAACTCTATCCATCGACCATATGTGGACCTCTACCAATGTCTTCCACATTCCAAATGGCAAGTTATTTCCCATCCCAACCCAGATAGGGTAAACTGGCTCATCACCAATCACTTGCTTATGACTGAACACATTGGCAGATATTTCTCAATTCTTCTCCACTTTGAGCGATCTAAAATGTTACAGGAGCACCTTCTCAGGTTCCACAAATCATATTTGAAATGCAAAGCCAAGGGACCAGCCAAAAAAGAGCAGCAAAGAAAATTCGTTTTTTTGAATCCCAAAACGCTTTTTTTTTCATTTTTTTTCATTTTGACCCCTCGTACTTTTAAATGCCATAACTTTCTTTATTTCTAATTCATTTAAAAGGATTTAAAGTGCTATAGGAGTGCACATGAAGTTCTACAAATCATTTTTCAACTCTAATAGTAACAGAGCAACATACAAGGAATTTTTTTAGTGTTTGAGAATCAGCCTTTGTAATGTTTGGTGGTTTGTTTTTTTTAGTTCTTGACTCCCTGTACTTTGGGCGGCGTAGCTTTCTTATTTCTAATCCATTTTCGACAATTGTTATGTCAGATGCCCCAAGAGGCAGGGTTCAAGTTTTGTTTCAACACCAGAAACAACAGAGCCCTCCCCTTGGATCTGACCTGCCTGGAATGCTTAAGTGTTCGATCACTGCCAGTTTACCCTAGGTGAAATATTGAAAAGTGTAGAGTGATGACAAGTGAAACATCACCACATAAACCAACCAGTGTGACAATCAAAATGAATCATATATTTTTAGTCATCCTCTAGAAGCACCATGTATCTTATGCATACTTAGAGCACACCAACCTGAAGCAATAAAATGAGTTGAGTATTATAGTTTAAATGAAGTATAGAAGTTAAATAGTGTGAAACTAAATTTGGGGTTGTACATAAGCCCAAGATGTTAAGGTCCTCCAAGAGGGATAGTAAATGGAAAAGATTATTTAAGATTGGCCAACCAGAACCATTGGTTGAGGTGGTGACATTTAAATATTCTCTCACTTTGTATTGTTCACTCTTTCATGTCTATGATTGATGACCAAGGAATAATTAACACTAAGCGTTGAATTTACTAAACATCGATAGAGCCCAAAAAAAGGCCTTTTTACAAAAACTTGCATGATCGAAGAACCTAGACCTATTTGAATAAGGAGAGCAAACTGGTCCAGGTTTCGGGTTCAATTTCAGCATAGTGGCTGTTTTGCTTGGTTTGAATTCAAATCCGATTCCAGCAAACTCTAGTCCAAATACTCTAGAATCTTTGCCCAAAACTGGCCTAGTACGGTGACCCTGCCAACATTGGTCCCAAACTCAGTTTCATAGTAGTTAAAGGTAGCTTGAAGTTCATCAAAATAACACATTTACGAGCCATTATATTGCTACTTGTGTAGGTGATGTTCTAGCATTGGGAGAGTGGTATTTGTGGCCACTTTCCTCCTTGAATCATGGCTAGGTCAAAAATTTCCAAAACCTTGGCGAAAGATCTATTCAAGGCCAAGGGCTAAAACTATCACAGCCTTGTCTTCTTCTAAGCAAGTGATGAATTCTTTGCATGGACCAAATACTATGAAGCAATCTCGCTCCATTGCCTTGTCAAGATTAGGATATGATATTCAAGTAAAAAGTTTAGACCCTTTTTTGGCATTCACATGTCTCAAACTCCCAACCATCCAATTTGGAAAAGTTTGGGACTTCGAGAAGCACCTCGTCTTTTGTCTTTTTCGATACCAGTTTTTAAAAAATCTTGTTGAGCTTGTACACACTTCCCAACCACCCATCCAATAATGTACAAAGTTTAATGGTTTGAGAAGTATGGCTTTATTCCTAGTTCTAATCATCCAACATGTTTCATGCTCTAGTATACCTTATCTGGTTTGGCACTCAGGTGTCCAATAATAATTTATTTTTTAAAGATCAAATTTCACAATACAAATGATAACTTATGAATTTTTTGACTTATTATCAAATTAAGTAGAAATTTTTTTAAATTATTGGCAATCTATTTATGAAGAAAGGTAGTTTGTTTGTTTGTTGGTTCTCCCCCTAGGGAAGAGACATAGGTGTGATATCACCTTTGTTCCTCTACGACAAACTTTAAGTCTCGCTCTACACTATATTCTGTACACTATATTGTCATGTCGTGGATCGAATTCAGTCTCCACATGTACTCCACATGTACTAACTTTTTAAAATTCAGATTAAATGCTTCTTCATTTGAACAATGATTTTCTTCTTGATTAAATTTTTTTTATTATGATATCATTAACTAACATTAAACCACCTTGTGATTAGCCACTTGTTTTTGTTTGTCATTGAGAAATCTCCCAAACCCCAACACCTTTTGTCATGCTCTTGGTACCATTCAAATGCCCCCTTGAAGAACAAAGATGCATCAAGTTGGTTTCATAATGTTTCAACCTATGGTGAAGAAGTCATTGAATTCGGAACAATTCTTTCATTGAAATCTTATTTAAACGAAAACTATTAAATTATAAGTAATTTGGGTGCCATCTTGGTATCCTGAGAAAGGCCTCAATGAGTAGGATTTAATGAAGGTGATTTGGAAATTTTTTAGACCTAAGGAGTGGGAGAGATTAAATTTTGAGTATTTTTTATCATTGAAAATCTAATTAAACTAAAAATAATAATTTTGGAAAGAAAAATTAGTTGGGTGGTGAGTTCACACTTGAGCCAACAGCACAAGTTACACAAGTGACAATTGATTATTGCACTTAATGTTCATGAAAAAATCTCATTAAAAGAGAAGTGTGAGATGATTTTCTTTCCTCATCATAGTTTTTGATTGCAAGCAAGAGGGACTTCACTATGAGACAACTTACTCAAGTTATTCTGAATATTAGAGAACTACCCAAAGCATAGATACGCAAATGATTAATAAATGACCTACTTTTTTGGTTCCTATGAGTTATTAATCTTTTGACCTTTCTTTGGGCTTCCTTTTTGTCTCCCTTGTGATGGCCACCGATCTTTTGACCTTTCTTTGGGCGTCCTTTTTGTCTCCCTTGTGATGGCCACCAATCTTTTATTTGATTTTTGTCCTTTAAGTAATGAGTAATGAAAATAAAGAAAATGAGAAACCTGGAAAACAAGGTACAAAATTGTCTCAAGTTCCCAAATTTTAGACATGGTGGGCAATTGATTTTGCTTAACTTTGGACATCTCAAGCAAATAATTTTCTTTAAAATGTGACATTTAAAAAAAAATATATACAATTATCACCAAACCTGAAAAGGGTGTACAAGAATAACATGTGAGAAGCTACACGAATTCATTCTTCAGTACTCTTGGAAAGCGAGGTACAAGATATTTCATGTGAGAAGCTACATGAATTCATTCTTCGGTACTCTTGGAAAGCAAGGTACAAGATATTTCATTTGAGCAGCTGCAAGACAGAAGTTCCGAAGAATGTACGACATTTGTTGGCCTTGCCTACCAAGGCAAGGATATTGTGTTTAGATTCATTATAGAGTATAGTAGCTTAAGGGATTTTGGCCTGTAGGTAATAGGTTTAGTTTTATATGAGGATTTTTGAAAGATGATATTTTGGCTTGTGTTGAAACCTGAGAGATTAGTTATACAGTTATAATATCTTGCAGGATTTTAGTTTCTTTTAGAGGATTTTTTGAAGATTATATTTTGGCATGGTGGATTATTTGAGTTTCGATGATTCCTCTTTTTTCTTACGATACTTTTTAATGTAAATGGCAAGGCCACAATGTGACACACTCATTGTTACACCAAGAATTTTAACAAAAGGGACAAGGTGGTAAGTTGGACAATGCTCGATAGGGGGGTGGGGATTTGGTGTCTTCTTTCATAAGTTGGGTGATCTTCATTTTGTTGTAGGTGGGCCCAAAAACTTTGTGCACCCAACAAAAAAGAGAAAACCTTGTGTGTACATGGCCAAGTCATGTCAAAGCTGACGCAACTAAAGCTACTTCCAAAATTGGAAAATGTGTTATAACTTATATACCAAATTTTGGAAAAACAAAGTTATCTAAAGAAATAACCCCAAAAAAAAAAAGTTCACCCACTCCCCTAAAGCACTCCAGCCGCCAGCGGCTTTTTTTTTGTTTTTTGTTTTTGGTTTGTATTCAAAAGGACGTCTCATGGCCACCCCCACAAGATGCTTTCCTTCAATTGAAGGAATCTTCTGCCCATTTTACCTGCAAAAACTTTGCACCATTCAGATAAAGAACTTTTTCTTGGTTCAATGAAAATAAGGCATGCAAATGACCTTTCTTTCTAAAGGGAGGACAAGGGGGGTAGCAGCAAGGAGCCAATGGATGATTGCAGGACATTATGACTTGAGTGTTGTGGTAATGTTTGGGAAATATGGGTACTCCACTTATGATTGGATCATTTACTGCTCCTTGAGACACATGATAGCTTTAAGAAATTTGACCAATTGTGCTGCTCTAAAAATGGTTAGGCATTTTTTAAGGGTTACACCATTATGGTCCTCTCTCCAAAAGGTAGGTGATAGCACTAGGTAATATGTAGCCATTCTAACCATAAGATGATATCCTCTTTCCCCTCAAACTTCACAAGGTTTGTCATTTTGTGCCTTGCATGGTTTTGTGTATACCTGCATAGTTCATGTTTTGATGTTCTATGTAAATTTTTTTGCAATTTTTCTTGAGTTTTGAACCCATCACCGTATTGAAGTAGGATCGAATTATTGTTGTTAGTTTATTTTATATTATTTTGAAACAATTTTGGACTCTGTTTTAAATTTTCACTTTTTAAGTTACTAATCAAACCATGAGACATAATTGTGTAGGGCATCACAATCCTTATTCTAACACTGCTAACAAAATTCAATTGTGGGTGTTTAATATTCTACATTCCAATCTATGTCTCTCATGCACCCATGAGAAGGCCACCCCATGTCTCTGATTGGGCTACCGTCTTCGCCCTATTGCCCCATTCAATGGCTCACAAAGGGACACCTAGCAAAATGGCTCAATCATGATTTAAATATATGTGGGAAGAAATGAGCTATTTGTAGCTTTGTTACAATATGAACCCCAAAAAAAAGGCAATTCCATAATGGAATTTATGCCTTTACATGGTTTTGCTCCATAGATTATATTCATTCTTTTGAAATAATCAAATAGCATATAATTAATTATTGGCTCTTCCCCAATAGCGAAGATATTTCGCATTAGTGAAAGAATTTGGGATAAATTTCAGCTTGAACTTGGAATCAATGTTTGTTTAACAGTCAAACACTTGAATGTGCTGAGTTTTTTAACAATTTTTTTAACAATCAAATTACTCAACCGTGTTTCATTGCTTGAACAAGGGTTGGGCAAATATATGGTTTATCATATATGAATATGATAATGGTGTCAGAATCTTCAAAATATATTAGCACCATAATAATATAGGTATTAGACAAATTGTCATCTTATATATTTATATGATATGGGTATAACTTGAACTTCTAATTTCTAGATGATGCTATGAATACAAGTAGTGAAGAGACCAATAGTAGCAACTATTGGACATCAACATTATGTGAAAAATATGTTCAATTTTCAATTGTTTTACATTTTGATTTCCAAATCAATTATAAAAAATATTCATTTCAAGTTAAAGAAATAATCACAAATAATATTGAGATCAACAACATGTTTCATAACTTATAAGGCCATGATTTAAAACCCATTATTGTATATCTTCTTATAATAACATGTTGAGAAACAAGTTTTACCATAGGGTATACAACCATTAGTATTTGGAAACCCACAAGCCATAACCCTTTCACTATGTGCCTTCACATGCAATTCATACCCATTTATAACAAAATATGAGTAATATTAAAGATAAATGTAAAGTCCCCCACAATGGGGATTAGAACCCTAATTTGGAAAGATCTTATAATACCATGTTAGGAATCAAATTTTACTAAACAATACACAACTATTAATATTTAGAAACTTAGAAACCTTGACCTCCTTGTTATGTGCCTTCACTTGCAATTCATACCAATTTTCAACAAAACATGAATGATATTAGACATATATGTAAAACCCCCCACACTAAGGATTAGATCTCTTGATATAAAAAAATCAATGACAAAACATCAAATTGGGTGTTTTAAGTTCACAAATGAAACTACAAGTGCACCTTGCTACCAAATCCTAAGTTCTACAGTTAAATTAGTAAAAAGTTATGTTACAAAACCCGAAAGGCTTTTACAAAGGTGATAAATTCAACTTAGTTGTACACCACTGGTCACTTGAAATATTGTTTCTAACACATAGGTTATTCAAATCCAGTTTGCCTTAGCTCACTAGGAGGCTAATTACAAAGCGCACTGTCTTACCAAATCTTAAGATTTGCAACTAAACCAGTAAGGAGTTATACTATCAAACCCGAGAGGGTTTTACAAAGGTAGTTGGTTCAACTTAACTGCATACCATCATTCATTTGAAATATCATTTCTAACACATACATTATTCAAATCTAACTTGCCTTAGTTCATTAGAAAGCTAATTACAAAACGTAACTTGCTACCAAATCCTAAGCTCTGCAGCTAAACTAGTAATAAGTTACGTTACCAAACTTGAGAGCGTTTGTGAAATTTCTCTAAAGTTCCAACCTCCCAACACTATCACTATTCACTTCCATTCTTTCAAAACTATTACAAGATTTTCATTATACTTTCCTTCCTTTTCCCATTTACCAAAACTAATCATTCTTTTCCTCTTCAAGAAGCTTATGGGAACAAGTATTCAATATTGAATTGAAAATTATGTCTAGGGAAAGGCGTTGGACACTATCGTTGGTTGCGTGGTCCAATTTGTCAACTACCTCTTAATAGTAAGACGAACTATTTAATTCGCACCATTTGACGCATCCTAGATTTCCTGCAGTTATGAACTATCATTATGGCATAGCCTAGGATTTAACATGTACTTGCAGTTCCTTGTTGAACTTAATCATAATCTAAATAAATGTTCCAATCATTATGAAACTCTTGTTGCCATTGGCACACTATCACACTATCTATTTAATCGTTAAGCTATCTCAAATTAATCTTATATTCATACGGCTTGAAGATTGTTCTATCTCTATTGGACCTTTCATTAACACCCCTTCAACCGATTCACAAATTTCAAACATCCTTGATATTCACTAAATATTAGAACAAGACTAATGTTGTGCTAAACACCGCAAATTCTGGTGTTAACTTCTACTTCGAACCCTCTAGAGATTTTTCACCCTTAATTATGCAACAAAAATTTTAAAACTATGGTTACCAGCTTTTTATTGAAGAAAAGAATTAACCCAACACCTTATTCGTCAATATCACATTTCAGAAAAGAAACAACCCCTCCACGCACCAAACACATTCATCATTCCTTATGAAGTTGTTAAAAGCCCCTAATAACCTTATCACATTCAAATAACCTTGATACAACTTTTAAAATTTGAGATTATCACACATGGTTATGTCGGTATGGCTCACACCTATTAACCTATTATTTATGTTAGGTTAGGTTATTTACCTTGGTCAATGTCAACACTTTAGTCAACTTGATAACCTTGGTGATGAACTTCTATTGCAGTTAGTAATTTGTCCAAGCTGCGAATTCTTGGTTGTTTTTTTTTTAATTACTGTTGTGTTTCTTGGATGTTCGAGTCATGTTCAACTTTTCAAGGTGTTGAAATGATTGCATAACAACTTAGCCCTCACAAAGCTTTTGAATCCACACAAACTTTGGCATAGCTCTTAAGAAATTTATAAACATTTTCATACCTAACTACTTATCTTTTGAATTTTTTTAATTTTAATTAAAAGTAAAGTTCATTAAAAATAATTGTAGTCTACATAACCATGAGTTTTAATCAAATTTTATCTTATTTTAAATAAATACGAATATATTATATGTATTGAAATGAATCAACAATATAATTCCATAATATTATTAATTATATATAATGTGTTATTTGATATGTTATAAATAATTGTATATTTGGACCAATATTTGGACCAATATTATTCATCATAAAAAATAAAGCTTACATAAGGATTTGTGTTATATATGTATAAAATATAAAATATTATTAACTCACTATATAATTATTTTAGCCAAGAAATTATTTATTATATATAAAAAATTAAATAAAATTTCAATCATACATAAAATTAATATATGGGAGAAATCATTTTTATTCTTATGTGAAACATTAGAAAAAATAGAAAATCATGTGCTTTAATTATTTTTTAAAAAATCATTAAAATCTTATTAAATTAAAAATTTTATGTTTTTGTTTTTTGAAATGAGTTTACAACTTTAAAAGGAGGTGGGTGCTTGCTTCACCCTTTTGCAAACAAAGCAATTAAGAAAAATCCTCACACCTCACCCAAAAGAAAAAAATACTTGCCCTTTCAATTGCATGTTTCAATCATCCCATTGGCTCTTAAAATTTTCTCTGTGTTGCACTATTTATGGCCATTTTGGACCTGGGTTAATGACAAGGGTTGTGAATAGTAGGGACCAGGGTCAACTAGCACCCACGTTGGTAACTCTACCTTTTTGAGCGAGGCCTCCTAGTGACCATATGTTAAGGCCCAAAAATGTCAGATGTGAACTCAGGGACCCTGATTTAGTCCGAGCATGGGATATTTGTAACATTGACTTAAACGAATTTTGGGTAAAGATTTTTACCCTGGTACCAAGGTGGGTGCTGGTTCACCCAAGGTGTGACTAGGGTAAGGTGTGACTAGGGTTCATAATCATTTGAACTTGCTATTAAAGGCCATTAAAAGCATGCCAAAACAATCGCTTTAACAAAATAGCCCTGATTTGAGGCAGCACCATGCCAAATTTCAGCTTACTCTGACATATTTCCGACATAGCCAAAATTTGTGGGTCCAACTTCACAAGCCTTGACATGCTTCAAGGGGGCCCAACCTCTAAGGATAATACCACACCTTCCCCTCTCCTTTCAGGCAAATCTAGATGAGATTTTGAGGCACATGGGAGCTGCTTGTCATGGGACTGGCAATTCAGAATAAAAATCAGAATCAAATAACCGCCGGATCCGGTTATTCTAAAAAAACCGCACAAAGTGAAACAACTGGCAAACAACTGGTAGTTTTCTGGGCAGCTATTTGACCTGTCCAAAAAAGCATTTGAGAACTGTGGTTAGATATCAAAACTGTGGTTGGATATTTGATTTTGTTTTTGGAAATCCTAGTTATCAACTTTAATAATGAACTTGACACCTAAAACCGTTTGTTCTAGTTTTTAACTTCGGCTTTGTGTTGCTACTTATAACGCAGTATCCGTGATGATCAACTGTTTTCTTTTTTAATTTCCAGTCTTGTCTTATGTATTCATACGGTTTTCCATAGTTCATGTCAATGTCAAATTCAATTTTAATTAATATAAATATCATGGACATGAAAAGGCCCACGTTAATTTTGTCTTTTCATATGCATGGTGGCAGATAAAGAAAAAAACGAGATAATTATTAAGAAAGGAGTGAGGTAGTTATAAAGATAAAAAGTAGTTAGTAGAAAGGAAGGGAGATAGTTATTAAAGAAGAAGGTAGTTAAAAGGAAAATTGGTAAGAAAAGAGGTAGTTATGTAAAAAATTAATTAAAAAAAGGAGATAATTGTTAGAAAAAGTGAGTTAGTTAAGCTTGAAAATGAAACAATTGTATTTGTAATTGACTGTGCAATTGTTTAGGGACAATTGGAAAAGGAATTATTCAAAATCAATTGTCCAAAATTATACTGAGATTTAATAAAATGTCCTTACTTTGCGGATACCACTGAAAGAGGGGGTAGGGGGTGAAAGGAGGCCCGGAGACAGGGTGAAGATAGGGTTACTTTACAGATAACTGTATCCTAGGTTAATTATAGCCATAGAGAGAGGCCTTACTCAAAGAACTGATGGTACCTGTGTAGGGCACTCCTGGCCCTACACTAGTACCTTCACTTTCTTGAGAGAGGCTCTCTCACTCAAGGTGCTTGACGGAAACCAAATGCATAATTCATTTGACAAATTGAAAATCTCATGGTTTCTATGCACCATCATTTCAAATGCAAATGTTTCCAAATTGTGGC
>Ga0209611_10001661_pt1 | contig 38366 bp, 30 predicted proteins | sample S1TSphgellanicum_3_FD_187693 | JGI IMG/M metagenome (GOLD analysis project Ga0209611, IMG submission 187693) | Host-associated microbial communities from peat moss isolated from Minnesota, USA - S1T2_Fc - Sphagnum magellanicum MG (SPAdes) (version 2) | ecosystem: Host-associated > Plants > Peat...
GAATGTGGGTATAGAATGGGAGAGATTTTAGAAAATATCTATAGACCCATATTCTAATGAACACTCCGTTTTTCCCAAGTTGTTGCAAGCTAACTTGGCATCTATTGCTCATCCTTAGTTCGGAACCATTACTCATACTTAATTTGGAACTAGAAGTCATTTTGTTTGTAGAACCAAGACAAATATCTTTTTGCATTATGATAAGGTTGTAGGACGGATTAGCAGCTCATAATGGACCAAATGAACATAGAGGGCGCTAACTTCAAGCTAGATCCCACTAATTCGTGTACTCATAATACCAAGAATTGTTCCTAACAGTAGTTAGACATATACTACCGAGAGACCCAAAAGGGACCGATTAGTATGTGGTGCCTAAAGTCTCTGTTGGGTATAAAAAGTTATGCTTTGTTGGAACAATAACATCAATATGTTGTAGCAGTGCTTGAATGGTGGGATATAAATTGTAGAAGTCACAAATATAGAGTTTGGATTTGTGATAAAGAGATGTTTTCATTACCCCTTTCTTTTGGTATTAGAACATGGTTAGATTTGATGACATTAGTCAAAATTATGTATGGTTGGGTATGACAGTAGTTAGGATAACATGTCATCATTTAGCACAGATGAGGTTGCTGAAGATGAGGTTACACAGGAAATTTGGGAGCAACAGATAGTCATCAGATTTGATTATCCAAGGAGGCAAGATGGACCCCAAATAGGAGTCGTGCTTTTGCGTTCGTTGGGATTTGGCATAGTAACATTTGTAGGTATAGATCTTGATGAAGCTCAAGTTGGGGATGTGGCAATAGGATTAACTCATAATGGCTTTTATACACGCGGTTAGGTTTGGTTGAAATTGAGAAATGAAGCGAGGGGATGGGGGTCAACTTCAAAGCTACAAAAGTAATATCACTACACTTCATACCTTGTGTAGAGTTTCATTTTGAGTTCCTGAAAGGCAGTGTAATGTACCTAAAATAGGAGACACTTACGTTCCCAAGATTTCTACTTCACCTAACCACTTTATCATATTATACATCCCTAATGTGGAAAACTTGTTTCAAAATGGAAATCACCTTTTTTAGGGTGGAGCATTATGGATCAAAATCCCGCATCATAAGTTGGAGGATATGGCGGAATCTAAATGAAAGGTGGTAGTTCTAGCAAGCATCCACAAATGAACAAAGTTTCTCCACTCCACCATTTAATGTTGTGCCTTTAAGTCCAGTAGGAGAGGGAGATCAGTTTGAGTTTTTGAATTAAATCACAAATGACATATGGTTACTTCTTGAGAGGAAGTTCGTCGCACCTAACATCTCAAGTTTGATGGAGTCATAGTTAGACTCAACAAGCAATGGAAATCTTGAAGGTTTATATATTTGAAAATGAACTATTTTGATGCTTCTGTAGCAGAAGGAAGGTGGTTACCAGTGGTGTTATTTCCTTTCCAAAACAATGGTGTACTTGAAGGACAAGGCAACATCTCTTAGAAAGGAGTGGTGCATCATGCACCCAGTGAGTGTCCCAATGGAATTGTGTCCTTTAATTCAACAGGAGCATATAAGGGTGAGGACCGTGTCTGTTTAAAGATGGTCTAAAGACATTTGTGCATCAAAAGACGTTGCAATCTTTGATTAAAGTTAGACATTGCAAAATGACTAATTCGCAAAGGATGGATGAACTGATCTGGGGGTGGGACCATGAGGATGTCAATGATTAAGTAGAGAGGCTCACCATGGCTGCTGAGATGCGAGATCTAAATGCAGATAAACTTTTCAAGATTACAAAGCTGAATTTAAGGGGTAGGGCTAAGGAATGGTTCAGGAGGTTGTAACCAGCACTAGCCAATTAGGCAGCCGATTAGGCTAAATTAAGGACTCTGATTGTATAAAAGTATGGAGACGAGATGCTGATGACATCAGGATGAAGCTTAATGCCATCAAACAAGAACCCAAGGAGAGATTTAAAGAATACTTTGAACATAACGACGAACTGTTTCAAAGGGGTAGGATACAAAATGCTGAGTAAAGAAGAAGATTTTTGGCCAGGTTAACACTAGAAATCCGAAAACTATGTGTGGTGAGGATGTTTATAGATATTGAAGAGTTAGTAAGCACTGTAACAAAATTAAAGAGAATGTTCGGTGAGCTTGGAGAAACTCCCTATGACCTTTTGAAAGAGGAACAAAAAGAGGGGGCCTCAAAGACCATCATGGAAAAACAAGTCACTACGTTAAACAACACACTTATCAGTTTCTTCAAGGGGACTGTGCATAATCTAGAGGCATCATCTTCTTTCACTATGTTTGGAGGATGCCAAATTTGCAAAAGAAGAGACCATTTGGCCACCACTTGTCCGAAATTAAATGAGCCACGGCCAAAATGTGCCAAGTGTGGCATATTTCATAGGACAGAAAATTGTGGAATAAAATGTTCCTTTTGTTCAGGTTTAGGTCATTCTGAGGACAAATGTTGGAAGAAACCCAAGGATGGGAAGTCTCACTCTAGAACAATAAACTTTTTGGAAATGTTGCTGAATGATGAAAAGGCGACCACACAACAACTCAACAAGCTTTGCTGTAATGAAAATAACTTTTCTTACACTTGAGTGTGTAGGAGGAAGATGCTTGTTGATGTAACACTAGGAGGGGTTGTACTGACCCCTGAAGTTGCAAGAGATGGGGTAGGTGTAAACCGGGACAATTCAGTTAGATCCAAGATTCTTACCCACTTATCCTTATGATTCCAGGGGAATTAGAACACTTTGAAAGTCTGGTAAGGTTGGCTAGATGAAAAAAGGATTTAGAGACAACTGACAATCAGGTGTCTATGGTTTCCACAGTTCCAACACTCGGGATGATCTCCATCAACAAGACACATCGGAACAAAACCTTGCATTTGCTTGTGGAAATAAAAAATTATGTTATTGAAGGACTAGTGGATATTGGCACATCTATGTCTATTATGGATGTTGTCGTGGTCAGAGAATTGGGCATAATGCATCTGGTTACTAGATCTAAAACTTACAAAACTGCATCAGGAATCGTTACATAGGCTTTAGGTAGGATTGACAAAGCACCTGTCAAGGTTGGAGGAGTGTAGTGCACTATGACTTTCATGGTAGTTGATACAAATAGTTATGATGTATTTACTTGGCTTGGATTTTTTGATAAAGATTGGTGTAATCGTGGATGTGGAACGAAACCTAATCCAAGTAAGGCATGGTCTAGGCGCCAATGTGGAGGTCTTGCCATTGACTATGGTAAATTTATTACAAAGAATGAACTCAGAAACTCTGATGCGGGATGCTACTACAGTCTTGAAAAACACACATATCAGTGATGACTATGAATAGCTGATTGGATTTCGGATCAAGACAATCTTGTCATGCCTATTGGTGTAGATGCATCTGCCTCAAATACAAATACTAACATTAATAGAAATGGACATTGTGATGGAGGACCTCATCAAGTTAAGCAATTTGATGATGAGGATGAATTAGGGATACTAAATTTGAGGTTCTAGTAATGTCAAAAGGACCAAAACAAATCCTGCAACTAATACCACAAGAACAGGTTGATGAGTTCATGGAGGAAGAAATAACAAATGCAAATGACTATGCAAATTGGCTAAAATGGGTGTCTAATGTAGAGCAAAGTAGACATGCCAAGTAAGAATCCACGCACTATGTAGCAGTTCCAGTACTGCTACAAGTTCACCGAGTAGAAGGTGGTAACCTTGACATAAACTCCACTGAACAATTGGCATCATTTGACAATGATGAAATGAGCATAAGATGGAGGGAAATTTGCCAACGAATCCGGGTGGACCCTAATTTAAATAAAAATAAGTAACAATAACTTTGGAAGGACTAGTGTGTTACCAAGATGTTTTTGCTTGGAACAAGGGTGAACTAGTTTGTTGCACCATCGAAGAACATTTTGTGGATACACAAGGTTTCCCACCTTGCAAAGTATCTCCTAGACGATTATCCTACTGGGAGGAGGCGGAAGTAAAAAGACAGATCGATGTACTGGTAAATTTGGGAAAAATGAAGCCCAACAACTTTGAATATGCATGTCATGTCACTCTACCAGTAAAAAAGGATGGGAGTAGGCGCTTCTGTGGAGACTATCAACCACTCAACACACAAACCCATTGGGATTCATTTCCATGCCGCTTGTGGATGATGTGATTAGCCAACTGGGCAAATCATCCTGATTTATTGCATTAAATTTGCAATTTGTCTTCTGGCAAATTCGAATGGCTCTTGAAGATATGAAGAAAACAACACTAATCATTAAAACTGGGTTGTATGACTGGACGGTCATGCCATTTGGTCTTAAGAATGCAACTAGCACTTTTACCAAGACAATGTTAGAGGTTTTTAAGGATTTGGGAGACAAATTCTTGAAGGTATTTGTTGATGATTTCAATATACACAATGAAAGTTGGGAGGAACATTTTCAACATTTGGAGGTTATGTTTTTCAAGCTCAAGGAAGTTAACTTGAAATTGAACCCAAATAAATGTTGTTTTGTTGCAAAAAATATTACCTTTCTGGGCCATGTGGTTAGTAAGGAAGGCACCAAGCTAAATCCAATCAAAATTGAGGTAGTTCTGCATTTTCTAGAACCAAAGACGGTCACAAACATTAGGTCTTTCTTGGGCCTCACTAGGTATTACCGAAATTATGTTTGAAACTATTCACGACTGACTATTTGAGTTGACAAACAGGGACATTGACTTTGTGTGGAATGAGGGTTGTCAACAAGGATTTCAAGTGTTAAAGGAAGCACTGGTTGATGCGCCTATACTTATATGGCCTAATTTTAAGAAACCATTTTGTTTTGATGTGGATTGGTCACCAAAAGGTGTTGGAGCCATATTGTCACAAAAGGAAAGCAAGCTTGAGAAGGTGGTGGCTTATGCCAACAAAAGTTTAACAAACGTGCAAAAAAAGTTTCACCCCATGGAAGGGGAATGCTACGCACTGATATAAGGCATCATGCATTTCAGGTAGTACTTGCATAGGAACCATTTCCTTTTATGAACAGATCACAAACCACTTGAATGGTTGGCAATAATATCAGATGCACATGGAAGGAGAAGTAGGTGGATTCATATGCTGCAGGACTTCAATTTCAAAATATTGCACAGGCCAGGGCTCAAACATACAAATGTTGATGCATTGAGTAGAAATCTAGAGTGGGACCAACCACGGATGATGATGACTTTAGTGAAGAAATTCAAGACATTAGAGGTATACAAACTGACACACCTAGGGTAGAAAATGAAATTCTTTATGTTCGTATTAGCAAGGGTTCAGAATGGCTCAGTTTTAGGAAACAAAAAAAAGAGTTTTTTCAACATCATGAATGTTGTTTTGGCATCAATCACTAGCATTATGCCAGAAGTCATCAACTCTATATGCTTGATGTTGTACCAAAGGATGATCAACAAAACGAGTTGGCTCCACATGTTAAGGAGAATGAGGCAACAAATGAAAAAGGAGGTGAGAGTTTGAGGGATAATGATGTGAGACATGCACTGAAGAGAAGGAGACCTTAGTACTATGATAAACAACAACAATTGGAGTTGGTATTAGCAGCCCAAGAACTATTTGAAGTTAGTGAACATAATTGGATTTCTACATACTCTGATGAAAGGAGAAGTGTTAAATACACACAAGGGACCGTGACATTTGGAAGGACGTAACTTGCATGAAATTGTTGCATGAAGGGACATTACTAAACACTATTGATCTTGAGGAATGCAAGAGTACAAGGAAAAGGACATTGAACTATCATTGCTAGGATCAAAAACTATACTTTAAAGGGTTGTTTGTGCTAAGGCCATAAGATCAAATGGGACTGATAATCCAAATGCATGAAGACTTGGGGCATTTTGGAGAAGAAAGGACATTAACTAAAGTCTACAGGAGGTATTTTTGGCATAATAGGACAGTACATGTAAAGATGGTTATAAAGTTGTGCCAGTAGTGCCAGATGGTGAGGAAGGTGGGTAGTATCCGTTCTAAAGATGAAGAGTTGAAGAGTATATCAGTTTGTGAGTTGTTTTATAGGATTGCCATGGACACTGCAGGACCATTGCTTGAAACCAGGTTAAAAAACAAATACATTCCGGTGGCCATCGACCATTACTCAAAATGGTGTGAGGCAAAAGCAGTTACTAATTATGGTGCCAAGATTGTAGCCAGGTTTTTAAAGGATGATATAATATGTAGATATGGAGTTCCCAAGTTTGTATTAACTAATAATGGAGTAGAGTGGCCAGTAGAGTTTGATGTCATGTGCAAAGACTATGGGATTCAGCATCAACATATAGCACTTCAATGGCCACAATGCAATGGGATGGTTGAACATCTTATCAAAACTATTAAGCATGGCATCACAGTGCTATCTACAACACCCGAAAATGCAAATTGTTGGGATGAACAATTGGCTAAAGTTATGTTTGGATATAGATGTGGGATTCAAACCAACACTAAGTTTTCTCCTTTTATGATACTAACTAGGCGCACACCATGCCTTAGGGTTGACAATTACCTACATTCCTTGACTGCTATGGTTGATGACATTGCTGATGCATGAATTATTGCAGAACAATTTCTACAAAAGATGAAGTTGATAACAAGCATCCATGAGAATGTTCTGCTCAATGTAAAACATGCACAATAGAAGCAAAAGAAAACCTATGCTACCAAAAAAGGGAAGCAAACCTTTGAAGGGTTGGTTGCTAGACATATAATGGTTAAGATGAAAAATCCAAGAAAAAAAGGCTTTAACTTCTAGCTAGGAAGGTCCATACCAGTTTGTTACGCATGCAGATGGACTTGGAAATCTCGATTTTGAAGAAGGCAGCAGAATATGCATAATTCAAAATGCTGATGGAAATCAATGGGAAAGATCTCGCAAGGATTTACAAATCTATCATGTTTTACATGATTGAAGAAGCTGAAGGACTTAGCTTTTTAAGGAAAGGAAGAGGTTACATATGTGACTGGACAAGAAATCACTTGATTTCCATAATGTGAACATTGGTTCATTTTAGCGTTTAAGTTTTGTTTTGAACCGCTGTCAACTTTCTTCATGCAAGCGGTTGGGTTTATATCATTATCGTCTGTTAGTGGTTGTGAGTAGGAAACTTTGTTGTTTGTGTGTTATGTGAAACAAGTTGGCAACTAACGAATGGGTGGTCAAGGGCACTTCAAGCATGCAAGGGAGAGGAGAAGGAGATGTGATTGGACAAGGATAAGAAGACACGTTCGAAGGCAAAGAAGGAGGTTTGTGGATTTTGGATTGCATTTGTGGTATTGTAGGATCAAGAGCTTGCAAGAGTGAATAGTTGTTGTTTTGATTTTCATTGCACTAGTAGCTACATCATGGTAGGTGTTGTGTTCTTGCTAATAATAAAGTCTATAACAGATTGATGTTGAGGGATGATGATGCACAAAAGGGTCCAAGCTGTAGAATCATGAACATGTAGCAAGATGCATTTGTATGGGACTTTGGTGGAAACATTCCTGAAGTAGCACATCTATGATGAATTAAAGCCAGAAACTTTAGTGAGTATCCTTGGGTTGGGCAGAAAGTGAGTACAGACTGGGAGAGATTTCAGAAAATATCCATAGACCCATATTTTGATCAGAACTCTATTTTTCCCAAGTTGTTGCAAGCCAACTTGGCATCTGTTGCTCATCCTTAGTTCCGAACTATTACTCATACTTAGTTTGGAACCAGAAGTCATTTTGTTTGTAGAACCAAGACAAATATCTTTCTGCATTATGTCATAGGGTAGCGGGACGAATTGGCAGCTCATAATGGACCAAATGAACACAGAGGGCGCTGACCTCAAGCCAGATCCCACTAATTCGTGTACTCATAATACCAGGAACTGTTCCTGGCAGTAGTTAGACATATACTATATAGAGACCCAGAAGGGACCGACAGGTATGTGGTGCCTGGAGTCTCAGTTGGGTATAAAGAGTTATGCTTTGTTGGAGCAGTAGCATCAATGTGTTCTAGCAGTGCCTGAATGGCAGGATATAAATTACAGAAGTCACAGGTACAGAGTTTGGATTTCTGATAGCGAGATGTTTTCATTACCCCTTTCTTTTATGGTTACAATGCTTTGATGGATGTTGGTTCACTCTGGCCAGGAAGGAGCAAGGGGGAAATGAAGGAGGAACTTGCAAGAGGCCCACACATGGGTGACAGAGGGACCAGACTGATCTGAAAAATGTGTTGATTTAGTAAATGCTGGGATTTTTATATTTTTACTTACCTCCAGAGTCCACACTAGTCATTAAGTTTTTGTGAAATTTTGTTTGAGGATGACTTGAATAAATTTGTTTTTTTGGAAAAAAAAAAACTTGCCACTTTTGGGAATTTAAAAGTTGAAAAATAATACTGCTCCAGAGGATTGATTATGGTTGCGGCACTCCCAAATTACTTCAAAGCTAGCAGGTAATGAGTTTTTCACCAGTTTTTTTTTTTTTGTTTTGCTGTGGCCACAGTGGTGAGCATCTCAAAACAGTTTTCACCTTAATTGGCGATACATTTGTAAAGGAACATTAAAACGGCAGCCAGTAGAAAGAACTGTGCCAACACTCTCCCCAACAAAGGAAAAAGTTTGGTGAAATTTGATGATTTTGTTAAAAAAAGTGAATTTGTGGCAGAGTATTCTTTTTTAAACCAGTATCCCTGTCTGCTGAATCTTTGCCCAAAAAGAAAATTATTTTTCACATCATCTTAACAGTAACAAGTAATTCATTGTGTAAGGGTGGCTCCAGCCTTTATGACAGGTTCAAACAAAATCATTAATACTGCAATACAATGAAACCATTAAGTAATTTTAGTGCAAGATGGATTTGATAAGCAAACTGTGGGTTCACCCAAGGTGTACATGTCTCTAGCTGTTTGTCATGTGACTCCAACACATTTGTTCCAAGTTCAAGCCAACATTTTACCCCCAAATCCTACACCCATCTCTTCCCTTTAAGGAATGCCAACAAATTGGGCGTAATTATATACATGGATAATGAGATACACCGACCAGATCATTGAAAGTTTCCATAAGTTAATCATTTTTTAGCATTCTTTTTAACTTCTGGAGTTTCCAGAGATTCTTCTGGAGTTTTAGCACTCTGATTAACTTCTGGAAACATTTAACCATTGTGTTTCTGAATGATTATTTAATTTTGAAGACTCCATTTCGAAAAAGAGTATTCCCCAATATTCTAAAAGTTCTCTATTTTCCTTCAAAGAATTCTGTTTCAGGAAAAGAAACAACCTTTGAAAAGTTCAACAATTCTGAAAACAATAATTAGTGCTGAACTTGCCATGGTACTTCACCAAACATGGGGTGTCAAGTATGGTTTTGAAGATGCACCTGACATATCTAGTACTGCTTCTGCCTTCAAATAGTGGCAGTGATAATATGGTCTGTACTGGAATACTATACTTTTGGGGAATTCCCCTACAAGCACACAAAAATGGGTTCATATGGTTCCAAATGGGGCTGATGATTTAGACTTAAAAGCTGCAAATTTAAAGCTTTCCTTTCATCATCAGTATCCTGGGTACAGCCCTCAATTGTTATTTGAGAATACGCGTTTTGAAGTACACACTGCGAGCATGGTGTGACCATAAGATCACAAGGTCATAATTCATAACCAGTTTTGTTTTTTATTCAGGTACTTGTTTAGGTTTTTTTGCCCCCCATGTGGGACAGTTGGTCGTCTATTAGTTCCCCTTTTCATTCTACTGATTCCACTTATGATGCAATGAACAGTGGGGAACACCAATTGTGCTTTGCATTCGGCCCATGAAGAAGCCATTATCACCTGATAGAATGGTGTTCTGCCTTACTGGGCTTAACACATTCCTACTTAGGTGTGGACCCAACACCTAGTACATTGGCGGCTCTTCCGATTTTTGGGTTTTAGTTGATATCTGATGGGCAGTTCCTCAATCATAGCATGTAAACCCAAAAACCTATTCGGGTCTAGGGTTTACTTGAATATCTGATTGGATGGCATGTTCCTCAATTAGCTCTTACATAGGATCGTTTAATGTCTTTCCACATGTAGATAGTTTTGCCTTGTATTATAACCATGGGTTAATGTGATGACCATCAGTTTTATATTTCTTGCATGGCATTCATGGTTTTTCTCTTCATTTGTATCTAGACCTTTGGAAACCCACCCTTTCTTGTTTGCTTTTGTGGAAGAAAGGACTAGGTAATCGATGGGAGGGTGCTGGATACAGGATATAATCATCCCTCCTGAGAATCGAGATGCTGTCTTTTCATCCATGTAGAGAGTGGTTATGAGATGCTCATCCAAGTAGCAGAGGGTTATGGAATCATTGGGCCAATGAGAGCCCAGGGTGGTACCTTATGTTAACTAGTAAGTCACTAACTTCTAATGAAACAGAGGTCCAAGGTTATGGGTTGTAACTTGTAACTCACAACCTGATAATCAATCAGAGTGTCAAATTTCTTAGGAGGAATGGTTCTGTGTTGGTTAACACACAAGGAGTGGGGCATTTCTGCTGAGGGGCACACATTTCAAGAATGATCTGGTCTGAGGGTGTTACCTCACATAAAGTGCTATAGCATAATGTTTTTTTCTCTTGTCTATGATACCCAGCAGGTACCCACTGGGTATCACAGGAAAAATAAAATGACAATGGGCATTTTGAAAACTGAAACACCCACTTCTGTGGCCGTTTCATTTTCTGGCTCCCATGGCATTTCATTTTCTGAAATACCCTCTGCATCTTTAGAGCATGCCAAACGGAAGCCTTAAAATGTCCCTCTAGAGTAGAGGTTTAGATGACAAGCCATAGAAAAACTCCTTGGGGCCTGGAAAAGTGTACATGTTACTAGGGCCCTCCTAGAGTGCTAGTGGCATGAAATGACTGTTTCTCATTAGCCAACTACAATGATTGACCCAGGTGGTGAGAGCTAACTACTCTCTCACTTTGTAAGGTCCATTTTTCCGGTTTCATGGGTGGGCATGAGGGAGAAACTAAGCTGTGCGCAGTGGATGTTCTAAATAATGATAAAGGGCTGCGGCTGGGCATGCTCTTACACTCTCTAATGGGACATGCAAATCTGCCCAAGTGCTTTCCATAGATGTTCATGTTTCATCCACAAAGCTGACTACAACCTCTGCACAGCCTTATTCATCATTTTTCCTCACACTACCAGTCACAGGCCTTCTATCAACATCCAAGACTGTGCACAATTATGTGCAGCCGCAAAACCTCCATTTTCAAATGCAACCCATACAATAGAAAAATGGTTTTCTAGACTTGTGGTACATTGTCCATCACATGCATACATAAAACACTGAAAGATATTTTCATCATTCAAAAAATTAAGTAAAGTCTAATCTTGTTTGGTGTAAGGTTTGACATTTTGATCATTTGGGTTTGAGGGTCTTTGCCTCAGATATTTAATTGTTTTGTCTTTCAAGACCAAACTAGGTATTAAGTCAAAACATTTGTGATTAAAGGTTGGAACTGGGAAGACAAAAAACTGTGGTTAAATCTAAAAATGCCTCATAAAATTCTGAATGCTTAGATATTTTAACACTCACACAATAATGTCTGCAACATATGGTTGAAGCTGAATCCATATCTAATCACCATAGGGTTGATGGTTAAGTCAATCTCAATGAATGCAAAATTTACAAAGAGACCTAGGTGGAGGGAGTCATCACCAACACCACATCTAAAGGCCAAAAATCTTTGGACATGTAACACTTGAATAGAAAGATACTTTAGTCCAATTTCATACAAATTGTTTAGTCATTGGGGAAAACATTATTGTCATGAGTTTTCAAAATCACCATAAACTCAAGATATTCAACAATGTAAAATTGATAGTTAAAACAAATGAATGAGAAATGATGACAAACCAAATGAATGGTCTTTGTTGGATGGAGCACATACTGAACATGGATTAACATAATTAACATGAATTAACATTCTACATAATTGTCATAAAATTGTATCACATCCATTACCTCCCGTGTTTTCTTTTTTGGTGAATTTTCAGAAAATGAAAATTTTGTGAGTTTTTAGGATAGTTTTTCACCATTTTTAAAAATAAAAATAACCATATACAAGCATTCAAATTTTCTTCCATCACTGAGGCAATTTCATGTACCTGATAACCACTAATACAAACTAATTTAGCAAAAGCTTGAGATTGAAACTTGAAACACTATGCACTTCTTAAGAAGTGCCAATTTATGACATGTTAATCATGCTTGCTCAGAATATATATTTACTGAGACCTATCAAGATTGACCCCCCGAGTTCGCATATTATTGACTTTCTGAATTGGAGATTAAAGTTAAGTGGTAAATTGAATCACCCACATTTGAAGTAGGTATGCTTAAGCTCTTGAACATGACCCTAACATTCACTCAGAGTCCAATTTCAAATTGTCCATTTGAAGTTTTGCCTCTGCCAAAAAGTTTCTGAATGGTGAAATGTAGAATTAGAAATTCTACATTACCTCCCCTTCCCCTCAGTAGGTAGCCAAAACTATATAAAGGATGTTTAGACATTTTTAATTTTCACATTTTGTTCATAGCCAACTTTTGCTAAATTTATTTATATAGATGATTGTCACTTTGGCTACATCACAAATTTGAAAAAGAAGAACATGGGCATGTAGTCCTGCAAAATGACCAGTATAAGAGAATGTGGTTTTTCTCACACAAAAGGCACCTGTGTGAGATAAACTTTGTTATTCATTACAATGTAGGACATGTGGTGTTTATTGTGGCATATATTATCTTGAAATGGCAATTTGACATTAGGTAATGGCAAATCCTAGATAAAATTGGCCACCATGTCCTCCACAACTTCAACACTTCCACATAATGCCACATCAAATGTCTCTCTTGCCCTTTTATGTCCTCAAAGATAGGTATGAATATGTGCCACATTGATCAAATTTCAATGATTAACTCTCCAAGTGAAATGAATCTAAATTCAGTCTAAAGAAAGTAAAAAGGAATATTTTGTTGCAAATATTTTGCTTTTTGAAAAGCATTTGTCAATTTTTTAATTTATGTAAAATTTTGCCAAATTCTATATGAAGTTCTAGTAGGTAGCCAATGATGTAGAAGGACGCTTAAATTTTCTTACGTTTCATTTCTTTCCCATATTTGGCAAAATCCTCTTACAAACTATCACCATTTCAGCTAAAATTGAAAAATAAAACACAAATTTCAAATGTCCCAACCAATGTTTTTTCTTTTTCCAAATTTGTGATGTTGCTGAAGTGGTGATCATGCATAAGACAAATTACCCGAATCTGGCTGTTAAAATTTAAAACACTAAGTCCATCTCTGTTTTTGGTTACGTATTAGAACTTAATACATAATTTGGGAATTCTTTAATTTTTAAATTTTGGTGACTAGAAAACCCAAGAAACCCTTTTATTTGCCATTTTGCAGAAAAAGAAAAGAAAAATTGGAAAATGGAAACAAATTGCCACAAATTTTTTTTAATTTTTTTTTTAAAACCCCACTAATCCTAACCGGTGTTTTTATTTCAAAATTGTGAGATAGGTGGGTTGGTGATCATCCGAAAGAAACTTAGCCATTTTTTTCCAGAAACAGGATTGGACCGATAGCAAGGGCCCTTTCTTTTGTCTCCAGGATGAGAAATTTCACCGATAGCAGAAACTGGTTTCAACTTCACCATGTTGATTGCATACCTTAGTTTTGGGTCAAAAGTTTTCAGATACTGGGGGTCCTGAAGCAAGTTTCTGGTGGAGGATTTTTCAATTTTGCAATCCATGAAGCAAACTTGATTTGGAATGGATTGGATTCCTCACAACTCTTCAAGTTCGATTTTTTGAAATGCTCAACATGCTCAACTTGGAGCTGAAGTTTTTGTCTTTCAACTCTGATCTTTGTAGCTAAGCCGATATTGCATCCAGCTGACTTATAGTATCTTTATGAATGTTGTTTAGAAGAGTTGTTGTCTTTGGGAGTCTCTACCAGTTTGCATCTGGGGATGCCACCACACACAAATTGCATCAAGATACTGAAACTGTTCATGTACTATGGAATGGTCAAGCTCCCTGCCCATTATGATGGGTCAGGCACCCATGAACCTGTTAGGACAAGCTAGCATTAGTTGCCCAACATAATGGGCAAGGGTGAGGCCATTCCATGATATTAAGGTCTTGGGTAGCAGATTCAATGAGTTAAGGAGTACAAAATTCATGTTTAACACATAGGTTTTGATCACTATTTTGAGTGTATGAGCATCACTGGAAGATTATGTAGTATAATGTGATCAAGAAAATGACATAATCTGTCACCCCAGACCTTTATGTCTTTAAACAGCTACATTATGATGTCTCTTGGGAATTTTGTAATGTTGCACAAGTTGAGATTATCCATAAGACAATTTAGTCAAATTTGACTCAAAACAAAACATAAAAGTAAACACATTTAAACATCTTTCTATATTGTTCACTACCTATTAGAACTTGATGTCAAATTGACAACAAAAATTGATTAAAAGTTGCCATATTTGACAATAAGAAGCCTAAAGAAAACACTCAAATTTTTGGGTCATTTCGAAACACAAATTAATCCAAAAAAAACACATCAAACTTTTGAGTTCTAGGATCGAAAAATAAACAATGTTGTGCATTACAAGATCAACACCCAACACTATTGAAACTAACAAAGTCATACACATGAAAACATGCACACAAATTTTTAAAACTCACCTACAAACTACAAGAATCCTAGTTTAAAACACACAAAACAATCACATGTTTATCATGTGTGCTTTGGAATCTCAAAATACAAAATATGAAATTCCAAAGCTACACCACGGGGATAAACCCCCTAAACATAAAAAAAATCAAAACCATGTTCACACTAAATTAGATTTCAACCATGAATAACAAACTATAGGAAACTAATGTCCTACAACAAATACTCAATAGTTGTCATGCACTACAAAATTGATGCCCAACACTACTAAAATTAATAAAGTCATATACGTGAAAACATGCACGCAAATCACCCCCTTGGATTGGGTAAAATTCCACTTACATTAAATAATCAAACCTATGACCAAATAGGACATAATGGGATAAAGTAATTGATGAAAGGAGTTTGGTTCCAAACATGATCAAATCATAGGCTAGGTGCAATATATATGAGCCCCATCATTAGTCTTCTTACTAAAATCCTTTATGTTTAGCCAAATTACAATCTTCCCTTAATCATCCACTATCCCAATTGATAACATGTTTATGTCTTGGTATTGAAATGTAACACAAAACAATAAAAACTAGTTTATTCATTGCATCATGAGCACACTTAATCACTTATTGGAACCTTTACAAGTGGTTTGCAAAATGACCCATACGTCATCCCTTGGAATAACAATTACAAACTAACATGGTTGTTATACCTCATGATCCTCCACATAACATGAAATGCAAACATATTAGAATTATGGCTAATGATGGATTCACTTGGCCATCCACATGTGGAAGGTGACATGGTGCACAATTTTGCAAATGATTTTTCCATACTTGACCATCCCAATTTTCCAACAACAAAATTCTAAAAGGTAAAACCTCCTTCACACATAAAAAAACACAACCAGTCATCACATGTAATGTGGTAGGTGTTGTTTACTACAAATAATGTAATCTCAAGGTTCAAACCTCCCAACTTTAAGTCAATACCCACTTCCATGGATAATGGCTTTCTATAATGTATTTCAATTTGTGTGATGGCCAAGTTTTCATTGCCATAACATGACTCTTTTGAACAAGGTTGCATGTTATTCACAAGTTTGAACCCACACGTCAAGATCACCAAGATTAACAACATTCCAACCACATCCTTACAAATGGATGTTGGTAATTAGGGTTCACACCCAAAAAACAAAATGTAAAAAGAAAATTATGCAAAGAACATTTGTTTATTGAATTAATATCCCATGGCCAACCATGGCAACTATATGTCCCAATTAGTTGGATGCCCCTTTTGTAATCCATATTTTTATAAACTTTTCCTCACCATTTGTACCATTCTTTCAAACAAGCCATCAACTTTAGAATGATCACAAGTAGTCTTATGGTCAATCAAAGCTTGTTCACACAATTCTAAAAATTCTTTCCATAATTATATGCCTTGATCTATGAACATTTTTGCTAAAATGCCAAGTCTATTCAAAACCTAGTCCAAAATTGCATAAATAGCCCCCCTCATTACTTTTGTCCTAGAATGGAACCAATTTAAACCACTTGGGAAAATGTTCAATCAAAACCAACATGTATTGGAGTTATGATGAATAGTTAGGTTCAATGGCCTAAAAAAATCCAAGTTCCATGGATACCTAAACCCCTTAATTGATAGAAGTTATAAATGTGGGGTGGGTGCATTAGATGATGCATAAACCCAGTCACATGCCACGCATTGTGAAACAAATTTTTGAACCTCCAACTACATGCCTCTCCGCCAGTATTGGCCTTGAAATAGAATATAGGTCTAATATACCCCCAAATGTCCCAACTCTTCGTGGTCATGTTTCATATAAGGCTTTCTTGCATTTCTATAGATGGTACCACAAGTACATGCCCATCTAACCATATTCTAAAAAGGTGTTGTCCTTCCCAACAATATATTTTAACCTTTGAAGGACCTAATCCTTTTCCTTGGATGTCAATCCCACATCCAATTCCCTATTTGGATCCCCAAGAATGTTTACAAGTCCAAATGTCATCAAGTTCCACCTCTAAATTCCCATAAATGCCTAAAGAATCCACTTGAACTTGGCACAATATGTCTTGACAATCATTTGCCAAAATGTAAAAGAATAAAACAACATGTCAACCAAATATTGTTTCCAAATTAGTTCCCCCATGCCAACGTGCTCTAGTAATGTCCATTTCACTAAAACTTGGATTCCTACTCAACCCATCCACATCCTTGTTGATTATTCTAACCTACTATTCAACATCAAAACCATATTCTTGAAAAATGAAAACCCATTTTACCAACCTCCTTGTGAGTTGTTAGACTCCATGAAATATTTTAATGGTCAATGATCAACCACTAAGGTGTTCATGTGTTACCAAACAAATAACACCAAAGTGTGGCCATGACCCAAATTAACTACCAGACATTCTCCCTTCATATGAATTGTATTTGGCCTTTGTTTGGTTATTGGACCAACTTTCATCCAAGTGATGACCATGTTCTTCCGGTGGAACTAAACACAATGATGTTATCAATGTAAAACCTGGCAAAATCCAATATTATAAAAACCCAATCCATTGCCCTTTGGCATTTTAAAAGTGCATTCTTCAACCCAAAAGGTAGGAATTTTGACTAATACAAACATCCTTTCCCATTTTGGTCAACACCCCAAAATGTAGTCTTCATTTTGTCACCTTCAAGGATAGGTAACTAGTGATATCTAAATTGTAGATCCAAAGCACTAAACACCTTGGTTAGGCCAATAAAATTAAAAAATTCCTCTAACAATGGCATGGCATATTTGTCACAAAATTGTGTTCATTTGTTGATAGGTCTATAGTCTCCACACATCATACATTTAATCCAATTGGGTGCATTCACAGTTGGGGTACCACAACAAGAATCATGAAACCCTTTTATCCTATGTTTTGAGTCTTGAAGTAAGGACTTGACAAAATGAATGTTTTGAGATGATAAACAATGAAAAGGGGATATGTATGTTTAAGATTTTAACCAATAAATGTTATAGTGAATGATTCAAATCAATTAAACAAAATTTGAATGTCATGTTCAAGTATAAACCAAAAAGGAATGGAAGATTATAAGATATTTCCAAAATGACATACTTTCATTTGGTGTGCCAAAACCTTATTAAAAAATCAAATAATGTTTTTTTTTTGGCACCTACATCTCCTACTTTCCAAACCTTTGGAATGTAAATTTGTAATTAACAATAATTTGATTGTCTTTATCAATGCAACTTTTTTTATGAAAAAATCCAAGATTCTAACATCAATTCCATAAAATTTGGTGAATTATCACACACAAAAATTATTCCATCATATAGAACATACCTTATTATATTTGTGGTTAAAATGTGGAGCAATTTGAACAAATATTGCTAGTCCTATTGAATTTTTTTAGTAAAATTGCGCAACATGGGACACAAATCTTGAGCCATCATTTAGGACACTTAAGGACATCTTTTAATCATCCAAATCACAAAAAGAATCACCACCATTTTAATCAAAAAAATGCGAATATTTAATGAAAAAAACAAATATACCAAATAAATTATTGTGTAAATGTAATGGTCATTCGCGTAATGTCTTGAAAATGATTTTGGGGAGAAACATTCCTTTTGTGTACCCCCCAACTTTGAATGGACCCAATTGCAAAATATATATTTCTTGGTAAGCATAATTGTCATTAATGCATATTTCCCTTTTATAAGTTCCACCAACCTTGCTTCGAAAAGTTCCTTGTCCAAGCTTTCACCAAAGCCCATTCCACATCATTTAACATGTATGGTTGTCAAAAAGTATAAGTATGATTGTCCAAGGTGAGGTGTACTTCTTGCCCCTTGAATTTTCCCAACTCCTTGAAGCTAAAAACAAAATAATGAACATAATTATACAACAACTATTGCATCTTGTGTGTTTCACCTCCTATCACTATGGGGCCAATTTTTTGTTTCCATGTGTCTATCATTGTGGGATTAGCCTTGGGCTTGGATGGCAACTCATCCTTGGTGTTTAAAGTTGAAGTTGCATCTTGTAATTACTACAAGTTTAATATGGGAGCATCTCCACTCCATTCCATGTGCATCTAAAGTCCCTTCAACTTCTTCAAACAAGTCCAAAATCTTGGATGCCAAAAATGCATGGTCTAATTTATATTCCCCCCACTCGAAACATCGAACCCTCGTGGCATACATCACCTTTTCCTTTCATGTATAATCCCATTGTTGTCAAGGATGTTTGGCCCATTGGGATCATTAAATGTGACCTCATGATCATAATGCCCATGTCCCAAATGAAATGCAAGAGGTGATAAAGATGAAAAATACAAGGTGGTTGGGTGGGAATTGAGTAATCGGTGTTGTTTGACCAATCATAAGTTAATAATCTAGGTTAAATAGTTAAAGTCCTTGACTTGATTAAGGATTTGACATCTAATGGTTTTTCACAAGCCAAGTTTTTTGGGTAGTGTGGGTATGGAACCCAATAGCACATTTTCATTCATGAACATTGGGTTCCTCCCAACAAGAATGCTAAAAAGGTTGTTTACACGTTACGGTGGACACAAATGTAGTCAAAACTAGATGTAGATGAAATACTAAAAGTATCACAACTTTAAATTCATTTATTTCGAAATTTTCTAAAAATTACATTAAGTTGACATGGTCCTTAAAAATAAAATAAATCAATACAAACTTGAATATGAAATTGCTTCATGTTTGTTTCTTTCATAAATATACACCAATTACATTATAAAACTTGCTTGAAATACTCTATTTAGCAACAATATACCACTTTTTTACTAATTTGAAAACTCAACTTCAATTTCATGGATAAATAAAAATAACACCAAATAAATCTATATTCCTCAATGGAAGAACATTTTACAACTTACAAACATCATAATCATCATCATTATTACTACCAAAGGCTTATATTTAATTTTTATTTAAACTTCATGATTTTAAATCAATTTGAAAAAAAATTCATGGAATATTTTTCTTTGTACGTATAGACATTAATGTGTAAATTTGTATTTAAAATTTCCAACTAAAAGAAGTACTTATTAGTCCTTTTGTAAAAACAATGGTTATGTGACAAGCAATTGCATGTTATATATGTACTCCAAAAGACTATGACATCATTCTTATTAACATCAATTTCACAACATAATGATAGATTAAAATGTGAACCACCTTTAACTACAAATTTTGACCATTATTCCTTTTCTAATCATGTCCCCAAAATTTTCAAATTTTTTCCATACTAAAAATTACAACATTGTGACAATTTTTTTGGTCCACTATAGCATGCAAACACCCAAAAACCAAAATCATGCCAAGACCATCATTACAGGAAGCACATGAACTTGGAAAGTTCATGATTGTGACCAAAGTTGCTTGTGGTTGGCCCACCTTGTTGACAATGGCAAATGGTGGTTGATCATCATGTTGCACCATTTGTGACATGCATCTTGGATCCAAAATGACATTCACAATGAGACCTTCATGTTGTGGCACCAAATTATATGCCCACTACAACATATCAAATGGTGTTAAATAAATCCATAACCAATTTTGGTGGATGTTAGATCAATGGGATCTCATGCACATTGATTATGATTCCATGCCGCCTCACACCTAATGGAGGGACATTTTCCAAAAGGTAAATAAATGGTTTTAAAAAATGTGTTATAGATGTAACAACATTCATAGCAACTCCCCAAAAAATCTTGCTCATGGTCAAGAAAACCATCATCATACTTGCTTGAAAATGACCTTGACATGGCCAACTAACTATCACCAAATCTAGTAGGCCAACATCATCCAAATTTCACATCCCCATTAATGTAATGTCTTGAGGAAAAGCCCCCAAATATCCACAAACAATTGCTTATAGTAATGACTCTAGATATTGGTCCAACAAAATCCCCACATGATGCATGGAAACCTTTTAGACTATGGTGTTGGGGTCAACATATAGGTATTTGTGAAGTTGTTTAAGACATCCTAAGCAAAGTGGTATTTATTCCTCCAAACAACTCCAATGAACATACCCCCTTTTCAAGAGGTTGCCATAAAATAGGGATGGCATGTACTATAGTATATCTTGGTGGGCCATCCAATGGCTACAAAGCCAGTTTACTATGGGCGTTGGTGGTAAACTATGCCATTCTTGCACAACACACCAATGAATTGTTTTCTCCAACGAATCCAAAATTTGTCACAATGGTGGTGGGTCAAATGTGCACATGGCAAAATGGGATGGATGGTTCCATGTCATGTTCTCAAATGGAGGTGGGAAATCATCTACATCCCAAGTTCCTCTTCAATAACCCCAACTTCCAAGGTAATGTGTTGGCAAATCCATGCAACATCATTATTAGAAAACATATAGCCAAACCACTAGGCATACCACCCATTTTCCAATGGTATGTAACAAAACTACTATAATGATTTGTGATGTTCCTTAATCGTTTCACCTAAAGGTTGGTCCTATTTAGCAAAGACAACCATTGAAATGGTTTTAGTGGTCAATCTTCATGTTAGTTATAAACAAGTGTGGATTTTTTTAATTTACTTTGTTTTAAAAAGGGGCATGTGGATTAGGGGTTCAATAGTTGTTATTTACGAGTGGCCTTTGGTGTGGAGTTTATTATCATAAAATGGTGGTTAGTGAATGATAATTGAAATAGTTTGTTAATTGTTTTTGAGTGATTGACAAGTTGTTTATCAATGGGTTTTTGAATGGTGACATGAGTAGTTTACTAAGTTATAATATGATTGGTTTAGGCGTTATGGTCTTTTTGGTGGTTTTATTTGTGGCATTTCATACAATTTTGTTATTTGAATTTGGTTTTGAACTTGATGTCTTGAGGTTGATGATCATTATGTTCCCATTGTTGTACATATTATTATGTTTTGAAACTAGTTGCATTTGGTCATGGGTTGCAAAGTAAATGGTGTGAATATGAAAATAACCATTGAAATTTTGCTCCCTTGAATTTTGATGTAAATTTCAATTCTAATTTTTCAACATGTACACATGTATGTAGCCCAACTTTGTTGCATTGTTATGTGGGTCTTGAATGCATGTGTTAGCTTGGATGTGCATCTAACTAGTCAAACATCATCCTTGGGGTGGGACCTAAAGGCATAAATGAAGGAAGAAATAGTGGAAATGACCATCCCTTATCATGGTTTAGAAGATGTAGTAGAGAGCATGGCTACTTGTCTACAAACTCCAATAAGAAACATAAAAAAAAAGGAGACATTTTAGAAACCAACATTGTTAAAGCCAAAATTGTTCCATTACCATTGGACAAGGTGGACAAAACTATATTGTCGATATTGGACATAATGGACGAGAGGAAGTGTCATTGTAGGACATAGTGACAACGTAAAGTTGAGTGTTTAAGATAGGTTGAGAATTTGAATTCATGTACATGGCAAAAAATCATAAGGACTTATGGGAAGAGTTCTGAATTTGTGATCATTATGACATTGAAGAGTTTTTTTGAAGATGAAAAGAAGCTTGTGATAAGAACCAAAAAGGATTTTTTTATGGAAAAAAAAATTTGTATTACATTGCATTTTGATTTGATTTTTTTTGTTTCCAATTTGATATAGTTTAAATTTGTTTTCATATTACTACGAATGTTGCATTATTGTAGATATGGATTTTGGAAAAGTTATTTTTGGGATTTATTCTTTGATTTTGACTATAGTTGGTTAGCATTACAAAATTTGAATATCTACCTAATAATATATTGAACCATGCAACTAAAAAATAAAGAAATGCCAAAATATTAACAATTAACAAACATGAAACACAATTAATTATTGGGTTAGTTAAATTTGAAAATATTATTATTTTGGTTTTCAAAGTAAAATTAAAGGTTAATGAGCCCATGGCTAAAGATTTGCATGTAGTAAGGAAAACTACCTAAAGGGCATAACAATAAATTATTGTCATAACCTTTAGAACTATGAAGAATGGAAGCCCATAAGTAACATGTCAAAAGACACTAAGGACCAAGGAATACCTATTGTCCCTACTACAATACAACCTAGTTTGAGGTTTGAAGACAATTCCCATATGGAATCATTTACTGAAGAAAGAGGTTAACTTGTTTTAGCAACTAGGTCACCATCACATTTGACTTGTCAAATAATGCCCATAAAATCAATTAGTGCTCTATTGTGTTTATTCAAATGTTGGTAGAACTTCCATGGTAGATAGATCACTAAAAGAATATTACAATTGTTAAAGGCAAAATTGTCCTATCACCATTGGATATAGTGGACAAAATTGTATTGTTGTTAATGGATAGAGTGGAAAAAAGGAAATACCATTATAGGATAGAGTGACAACATAGGGTTCAATGATTAGGACTAGTTGAAAATTTGAATTCATGTTCATGGTGGGAAATTAGGAAGAACTTATGGGAAAAGTTATGAGTTGGTGATCATTAAAACATTGAGTAATTTTTTAAGATGAAGAAAAGCTCATGAGAGAAGCTAGAAGAGGATTTTGATGGAGAAAAACATTTGTGTTTCATTTTTTTTCTTTTTTCTTTTCAGTTCCATATAGTCAAATTTTTGTTTTCAAATTATTACAAATGTTATATTGTTGCATATATGGAATTTTTTTGGGGTTTAAAAAAAAATTGTAGTTGGTTAGTATTATAGATCTTGAATATTTGAATTTAATAATATGTTGAATCACATAATTAAATAATAAAGCAATGTTAGAAGATTAATGTTTACCATGTGGCAACCATCCCTTGGAATTCAAGATTTCATGGTTTTTTTTTGTTTTTGGTTGTTTTGGTATAAGCACAAAAGGTTATTATGTGAGAATTTTTATTTTCTCTACTTCTACATATTCAACATTGGTTAAGAAGTTGTTAGGATCCAAATTTGAGCAGAATAACTATTGTAAGGACTTAAATCCATATCAAATTTGTTTTCCCAAGAAGAACAATATTTAATGGGCATGAACATAAATTGCATGATGACTCAAAGCTTACATAGACTACTAGATCAAATTGCAACTCGACCAAATGAAGAAAATGCAACAAAAATGGGACTGTAATTCCTGAATGAAATAATGTGGTTTCATACTCTAAAAAATATATAGTGCATTATGTCAAGAATACCTAGGACAGAGGAGCACCCTACAAGGTACAAGACGTTGTCTACAATAGTTATAGCACTTTAGAAAACATTTATTAGTAGAGCAATAAAGCGACCCAACATTTGAAGAACCTATTATCGAGGAAAATACCTCCAAAAATTTAACTAAAAGGAAGGGGAGACAATGCAATCAAGGTTACCCCTGCATATTTGCAATGAAAAGTACAAGATAGAACATAGATGAGTTAGTTGTGCCCAAGACATGGTAATTTGTATAGATCCGAGGTACTATGTGACCATGAAGAGGTACATGAAAGGTTGGAGATAAAATCAATAGACAAAGGTTCTATTTGGTAATCTACTTCACCTTAATACTATTAACCCCATGATGATTGGGGAAAAGACATAGACAATGATGAAGTTGAACAAGCAATACCATAACATGTTGAATTTATACTTGAGACATAATATCCAGAGGAGCATGCTTTTACAACTAAAGCAATGTACTAGTCAAGAATGGAGATCAAAGTTAAGCATAACATTCCATTCATAACAATAATTAATGCAAGAATGAAGGTATCAACTAATGCCAATGTCTTACAACACAATGAGTATATGGTTAAAAGCAAAGTTGGCAAAATGTACTTCTACCTAAATAACATGTATGGAGTAGATATGATGAAGGTGCAAATCAAGAACCCAAACTTGCACCTAATCATTATAGTTTCTATAGACAAGAAGGCCATGCTCTTATGGAGAAAGATGTATAGATGCATTGATTAATCATTTCTAAACTCGAATACAAATTGAGTTGGATATGGAGGAGTAGAACCCAATGAACATGTAGTTTCAAAACATTACAAACCTAATACAACAATAGAACTCTAGATAAAACAAATCGCCTTACGAAGAGGTGTGAAATGTGGAGGACTATCTCTGATGTTAGGATACCTCAACCAATCAAACAACCGTATTTTGCTCCAAAGAAAGTCAATAAGACTACATTTCATTTCACTTTGAGTTGCGTAAGAACTACAACTCTAGAATGCACGGATCTATGCCAAGAGTATGGAATAGACAAATGGCAAACATTATAGTTGAGCAATATGACAATGCATCATTTCATGCTAGACTAATTGATATAGTTCCATAGTTTCATGCGATATCATAGAACATGGTGTATGGTACAACCACAAAAGTTGCATTCTAGAACATGTATGTGCAAGCTAACATTTGAAAAAGGATAGTTGGCATCCATAGGGAATTGAATAATTTCTATAGTAATAGCAGAAATTTTTCCTTTGCATAATCTAGTATATATTGAACCTATTGTGACAACTTAAAGGAATCATTCACATGTCATTAGAGCAATATTAGTTAGCTTTGCATTAAGGAAACTTATAGTACATATAACCACATGCCTACCATCACATGACATAGTTATGACCAAATCAATACCACTAAATCTAGGAGGAGACCCTCCAAAACCCATAGGAGGTGTTGTAGTAACATTAATGCAACCTATAGTACCTTACTTTAGGCCTTACATGAAACCTCTTAACTATTTTGAATACAAGAAAAACCCTTATCTAGATGTTTGTGTTCAAGTAATCAAAACTACTATCAAAGTTAACAATGAAACGATAGATGAAGAAATAACAAATCAATTCAATTTCACATTAAGAGACAATGCATCATATTGGTACAATAATTATATGTGAAATCATCCAAATTGTAAATTCGCAAATTTAAAACAACTTTTATGTAAATGATATTAGACAACACAAAACAATGAAAAAGTGTATTTTTAGCTTAAGAATTTGAAGTTCGTCAACAAAACAAATGGAGGTGTATTATGAAAGATTATTGAAACTTGCAAACAATCTATGGACTCTTACAACAAATTATTAATGATTGTATTTCGATCTAAATTATAATCTTATAATGAGACACTTTACGATAACACAAGGAATCTACACTAATGTGTGAAGAAGCTGGTGTTTATGTACTAGAAACACATAGTTCATTATTTGTATTTCAAACTTCAAGAGTAAGGATTGTAGTTGTGGGAAACTAGATAGTTGCAAAGCTAAGTATGTACTTGTTACCCAAATTTTTGTAATAGGTGGTTTACCTTAACATGTGATAAAACTTAACTCGTTACAAAACATGATAGGTGACATGATAATAGGTTAGGTGACATGTCAATTGGTAGTCTATAGAACATGTAGTTGGCAAAATAGGTAGTATAAAGAATAAGTAGTTTTAATAGGCAATTTGTTTTTGAATTTTGAAACCATTAGTGTACATACTATCTAGTGATTGTTTAAATGGTTTATATAGATTAATTGAATTTTGAAATAAATTGTATATAAGTAGGAAAAAAGAAAAAAAAAGATTATTTATTTTATTTTTAAAATTTTAAACTTGGAATATGAATGGAGCATTTTGTTTTCAGTCTTATATTCTTTAAAATTTTGCAATATTGAATTCTTTTTTTTTAGAATTGTACATAGGGTTTATATTTTTACTTTGAATGTACGTGTTGTTTTTTGAACATGTTATTAAGAATAGCAAAAATTCAAGAAACCTTGATGGAAATATAGAAAACCCTATCAACATTTGGTGACCACATAGTGGATCAAAATTCAAAACATCGACACTTAGAATTTTTTGTTACATTCATTAATTATAAATCAAAATTGAAAAACACTAGTGCTTGCAAATTTTGGTTTATATCATTTTTTTTTATTTGTGCAATTTTAAAGATAAATGTTACTATTTTTTAATTTGTTTTGAAAGCATTATGAAATAGGTTGAAGTTAGTTTTTTTTTTTGGAAGGAAATCAAAAATTTAATTTGTAAAAGAGGTTTTCTACAAATCCTTAATTAAAAAGAGTCAAATTGATTTTAGGTTTAAAAAATATTGCAAAGTCATTTTTTAAACTGTTGATTTTTAAAAATGTTAAGAATAATTACCAAAAGTTTTAGAAAATAGTTAAATCAAGTTAATAACAAGTTGGGGCAATTTCATTGCATCGAATAAAGACCTTCTAATCAATCTTTTTCCATGTGACATTTGGAGCATGTCGAGCCTTGAGCAACACCAATGGTTGTTTGACAAATAAGCAAGCTATGGCATGAACATGGAACTTGAACGTAGAATGTAAAGCCATAATTTGGAGCTTGAAAGGGACCCCAAACACCTAAAACAAAGGAAGGCAAAACAATTCACCAACCCAAGTGGATGAATGTTGGATGATAACATATGGATGAAAGATTTGATACATTCATCATATGCATGGATGAAACTTCCATCACATGGGCAGAACTTGAATTGAAAACAAACACAAACATGTGATCTGGCAATTTACATTATTGAAAGGCATCATGATTTGTCTAGTGTTTATGAAAGGCAATTCAATCTATGATTATGAAGCCAATGCAATTTTTTGAACATGAACATTTTGCTTCCAAATTCCATTGACATCAAATGCCCAAGTAGTTTTATCACATATTGATGAGGCACATAAAAGATGAGAAAACATGTGTCCTTAGCATCGTTGCAATTCTACACTAGTTGAATCTTTTGTTCAAACAACTTTTTGACTTCATTGATAATTAATGTAAGTTGGTTAATGAAATCGTTTGTCTTGTGATCGCAAAGCATCTTAGTTTTGTAAATGAAATACAAATGTTTGCAAGGGACAAATTTTGCTCTTTTCTTCAAACTTGTCAACATTGACATGAAGTCAGGACAAGTGCAATTAGGGTCACCCCAATTTCACTTCATACATTGTAGACATGACACCACCATGAAACTCAATAGAGTAAACATGCCCATACCCAAGAGCAGGAACATCCTTGAAATGCAAAATAATATTTGAAATTTTTTTCTTAAATATCCACTTCCTATCATGGTCATTTCCAAGTGGAGCACGATGCACAACTTTGTTGTCATGTTTTGAAACTAGTATATCATCTTGGTTTGGATTTCCAACCCCAAGTTGTGCAACATGTGCACGTTTAGGAAAACAAAACCCAATTTCATCGAAAGACACAACCTTCATGTGTGTGAATTTTGTACTAATGAAAATTGGTCACACATCAAGAACTCGAGGTTTCCCCTTCACAAAATCATGAACTTCACCCAATACACACTGATCCTTGTCATCAAGGTAAAACCACATTGGTTTTCACCTTGTTTCATTATTTGTTACAAGTTTGAACCACCCATAAAACACAAGGGCTAGGGTGTGAGCTGAACATCAAATGTTATTTTAACCTCACACTTACACCCTCCAGACTAGATTGTTGAACAATACATATGTGAATTTTCATTTGTCCTTGCAATGTGGAAGACTTCCTAGTTGCATGTGGTTTCAAGAATATCCAAGGCCTCTTGATCATGGCCACCTAACGTCAATTGAAATCCATGTTGGAAATGGGATTTCAAGGACTTATGTGCAAAGGTTTCCTGCATGTTAACAAAATTTAATTGTCGTGGCATAGAAAAATTCATTTTTTCAGGTCGATGTGAATCATGAAGGGAACCTATCATGGTGTTAGGCTTTCTCTTGCAAAATCCAAATTGCTATTTACCTTCCAACCCAATGGATTTGCTATGCATTGGATTACTGAACATAGTATTTGCAATTGTTTATGCAATCTTATATATTAAAGCTACAGTGGTGTCTGTCTGTCTGTCTGTCCGGGCAGTTTCCAGGCACTGCCTGGATAGACAGACAAACACCACTGTGGTGTGCTTTGTAGAAGGGGGGGGGCCCGGGTAAGTTGAGGAATTTTTTGATTTGGGAATTTCGATCTCTATGACAGTTATTACCCAACTGACAGCTTCGAGGACCTAAACCGAGGTGGCCAGAATCCTCAATAAAGAACCTGAATCGAGATTCTCAGTACCCGGTCCAGACCTCGAGACGGACCTGAAACGAGGTTCCCAGAAAGAAAACCCGTCGTTGGGGACCTGAAACGAGGTCCTCAGAAAGAAAATTAAATTATTTCTCTGGGGCCTTGACCTAGACCCTATACACGTGCACTCTTTTACTCACCAACACTGAATTTGTTTTTTTTAGGGATTCATAATTTGATTTGTTTGGGAGAACGGCTATTATGAATCCTGGAACCGACCTGATAACCATCGGGGGTCTGTTCCTGTTTTTCAAAAGAAGTTTGAAACAAGAACCTAGACCAACGATTCTTTGATTCTGATGTTTTTCAATGAGAAAGAACTGGAGGTTCTTTTGTTTTTCAAAGCACCGCGACTGGCAGTTCTCGGTTTTGGACATATTGAAGAAGAACCGACAACTGAACACAGGTCCGGTTCAGTGTTGGGTGGTGCTTTTGAGTCTTTAAAGAACCACCGGTTCAGGTCCTTTAAATATTTCAGACCCTAAGAGCCGCCTGCTTCCTGTTCTTTGAAAAAACAGGCCAGGGCAGCCGCTGCGGGGGGCCAGGCGAGGTGCCACGGGTGGCTAGAGTGGCGTAGCCACGGGTTGCCCTCACTCGTCTTCTTTAAATCATTAGGTCTATGTGTAGCTCTTAATCACAATTGGGTTTGATTTCATCATGTTCCTCTAAATTTACCCATCAAATGCATTTTATAATGCGTATATTGCTTCAAAGCCTTGATCAAATCATCAAACATGGCGTCAAAAAGATCCTTGCCTTTTTTCCAAAATTTTTGTAACTAAGTATTGTGAATTATTTCAAACAAATTACAAGTAGCCATGTTGGCATCCTCATCAATTGACAAACCTTGTACACATAGCAAGTGGAAAATTAAAACACAACATTACAAGGCCACACACTAATCATATATTGAACATGTGGCATTTACCAATCTATTAAACTCAATAACCTATTGGTTTTAACAAGCAAATACCAACCAATTGGGAAATGAATATAATGCAAAACAAATACCCGACGAGCAAAATTTCCCCATTGATGAATTTGAAAATGCAAAAATGCAAACTAATGGTTGAGCTTTTCAAGGTGAGTCCTTGTTGCAACACCAATTGAATGCCACCAAGACCTTAGGACCTCAAAATTTGCATTTGCTTCATCAAATGTTTTGGAATTCTTATAATTGTTGCAAAATTCCATATGTTTTGCCCTCAAATGAAGCACTTAAATAAGTTTAGATTGGTGTAAATTTCCATAAATTGAACCTAATGAAAAACACAAGTTCGTTCTTTGTTGGGCAATGGTTGGGAAGGGTCTCCAAATGGGCCAAACACAATTTACACAACTTTCCAATTCACTTGAGCATTGTTTACCATGAACCTTTTGAATTGTGGCATTTGAACTCCATTTGCTTTCATGACCTTCACAAGGGCCTTCCACATAAGAACTTAAGACTCCACATCCTTCGATTGCATGTCACATATTGCAACTATCATGACTTTAACATAGTTTGGGTCATAGACATGGCATGCCATGGTAGTCCAACTTAAAACACCTCTATAGTGATCAAACATCAACCATGTTCCTTGCAAATCTCCACTCGGCTACATATGTGCAACAAGATCAAGCCCACTCCCTTCGCCTTTGTAGACATTTTGAACAAGTAAACTTTGGGGAAACCTTGTCCAAGGAAAACATTATCTTGGATATAGTCATAAGGGCAATTTTTCTTTAGCTCAAGATGTTGTCTAATGGGCCATGTCCAGAATTCCCATGTTGGAAGGTTGACACAAGATTCTTGATGTTGGGTGAAGAAAGTGTGGAAAATCTATCCACCAATCCATGAAGATTAGCCCCTTGTAGTTTCATTGGAGGTGTTTCACTAGAGACAAATAGCTCATGGTTCATAAATTTTTTACTAACAACCAAAGCAATAGCTGAAGTGGCTACACTTGGATTTTTCTCCACCTTTCGCCTCACCAATTCCTTTGTAATTTCAATTGATTCATGACAATCACCACTTAAAACATGATGATTGTGCGAATCAAAATGGATGCAAGTTCTAGTCATATTGGGTAGCTTGTGCACAACATAATAGATCCTAGCATCACAAATGGAAACACACAAAGGTGGTGTTTTACAAAATTCGCAAACAATTGTGGAATGCAAAGGAGGGACATGTTTGGGCGGAAATGCATTATTTGTTGCACCAATATCCTAATGAACTTCATTTGGTTTTCCATCCTGTGAAAAACTTGGGCAATTTAATTCCATCGCACAATGCAAATGACCAACACAAGCAACTTGCCTAAAATTCAAACCATAACTATTTTTTTTTATGTGGGTGGTTTCCACCACACACCAAGGGTGGCCATTGTATTTGTTATCCATACCTTGCATTTGCTCTACCATGGTAGCTACCACAATTGCTTGAGGACGTTCAAACAAGATGATTCCATTGAACTTCTGAGGCAAAAAGGGCACTTGAACAATTTTGACATTATCAAAATCTATATTTTGAATTTCACTTCTATAATGCAATGCCTTAGTTATCTCCCTCAACAATCAATGACACTACTACTTGAAGAGTTCAACCCCCCATGAAATGCAAGGGAAGGGGAACAAACAAGGGAAGGTTCCAAGGATCTAGGAACTTTGACTAGTTGTGGATTGAGGGAGCAAGCAAATGCATGAGTCGAATGAATTGCAGAGCTTGAAAGGGGCAATTGACTTGGAATAAATGCAAAAAGTATTGGGCTTAGACCATCTAAAGATGGAAGGCTTGATAGGGTTGCAACACTAGTATGTAGAGGATTTCCATGAATGAAAACAATGTTATTTCGTGAGTGTGAGCACGTGAACATGATAGAATTTTTTAAAGAATATTTTTGTGATGTGGACTCATATTCATGGAATATTCCTTGCCATATAAACTAGAATCTAAAATGCCATGGCAGAATATTTTACCATGTGGACATGGATGAAATAAAAAATGGATGAAATTCATCACAAAAAAACCTTATTCAATGAAAATTTCCAAATGTTGTTATTTTTGGTAAATGGTTATCCTTAAAACCATGACTTGTTTATTCTCTAAAGTTTATTGAATAATATACTAGTGTTTGTTAGTGGGTTGGATGTCCTGTACAAAAGTATACTTAGAAAGGACATTCAAAATGTTCAAGTGATGTTTTGTCACTAAATTACAAAACATACATATTTTCATTCTTTAGTAAGACACAAGTGGCATGACACATGACAAAGATGAACATGATCTTGTTTTGGTAGAAGAAGAATGCAATCAATATTATTTAGGGTAATTTGCAAACACAAAAACCAATGTTTAGTGGGCAATCCATTTGTAGAAACGAGAACAATTTTAAATTCATTGTTTGTGTTTCAAAAAATGCCAATGAATCTTGCACTTCATACAAGTATTTCATATCTATTAATTGCCTCCAAATGTATTATGTGAAAATCCTTTTATCACATGTCGTACAACTTGATAGTAGCACTCCAATTATTCTAGAAATATCACCTTAGCACAATTCATTAAGCATTGTATAACTTCATTCCAACTCCATGTCAAAAAATGAATGAAAGAATCTATTTTGCCATAATACATCACATTTTATAGGTTGAAATAGAGATGTTTGTAATGCACCCACTTCCCCCAACCACCCAAGGAACCTACCATCATTTATATGAAGTCAACACAAATGCAATTAAGGAAATTTCCAATTGTCATTTCATATTGTTTTGTGCTAGAAGGTGGACCAAAGATGATGATGTAAATCCGTCCATACTTTGGTGGAGGAACTTCAATAGGTGGCAAAACAACATCTTCCAAAGTTCGTCCAACCTCCCACCTATTTATCTGTTATGTTGAAAGCTTGAGCATTGTTGCTCGCCAAATAGGCTTGTTATTGTGAGTTTTTGGCCAAGCTTCAAGATTTGCAAGTTGATTAGGAGGTGTTGTACTTTCATTTGCAAAAAAGGTCCAAGGAGCACATTTGTGCATTTCACAGAAAACAAATCTTGCCTCCTTCAAAGTTATCACCTCAAATTAAGTCAAGTCAATCCTTACTTGCACTAGCCACGTTGATGGGACAAGTGGCCTATCAACAAGATACTTCCTTCCAGTTTTTCCAACACAATGAGTCAAATCATCTGCACAAAACTAAAACTTGTGACCGATTAGTGTAGACCTTTTCAAATTAAACCACAGACCATTGTAGCGTGGACTAAATATGCCACAAAATGTTCTCTTGGTAATGATTATGGCATCGTAATGTTTCATCAAATTTCTTTGAATTGTAGAAGAATGAGTATTTGATGATGGTGGGCACCTCTCAATTCTCCACACACCATCCCCATTTTTGAACCTTTAATCCTTGAATTATTTTTTAAAATACATAATCCCTAACAATCCCATTGGACTCACTAGCATCAACATTTGAACTAGGGAAACCACTTGACATTGTGTTAACTTTCAATAAAGAGAAATTCACATGATCATGCCCATGTGAATCGCCTTCTAACCCTGGGGCTATTTTAGCCCTCTGTTTTGTGGATCCAAAAACTTCTTGACCCTCCAAATGAGGTATCCTAATAGCAAAGGAGGACCCATTGGTGTAGTTAGCGACGGTGTTAGCCATTTGTAATGGGTCACCAAATTGGCTTGCTCGCCATAATCTCAATTCATCCCTAGCAAGACCTTTTTCACATCTTCCACCATTCAAATATACCCTATAAGATGCACTTTATATGAATGCCCTAACATAATCATCATAAATCACAACGAAAATGCATTCAACATTTTTCCTAGACTACTACAACCAAATATTATGGAATGTTTCAGACATGTTACAAGTTGGCTTGTTGACAAGCTCATCCGGGCTAAACTTCTATAAGCATTTTCAAAGGAAGATAAATCATATATTGGAATCATGAAAACAATTAAACAACTTCACACAAAAAGTCAAGGTGTCTCACATGTAACATGAAGCCCCCCATTGACTCACACGGAAGTGCCAAAAACCCAACCAATTATTGAGCTCGTGAATTGCACTTTTAGTTATAGCCCTTAAATAATACCACCAAGACCAAATTGTAGCATACCGAACATCTGTTTCTTCCAAAGATGTTGTGTTTTTGTATTCGAAACACAAGGCCTTGTGTTGTTCTTGTAACTCCGGTGCAATCAATTATTTTGTATTTTCATCAAGTGATTGAGTTTAATGGAACATGACGCGCTCCTAAGTCCCTTGTTGAACCCACTTGAGGGTCCAACTATGTAAAGTTGCGGAAAGTTGGGACTTGGGGGTCGCTGCCGACTTCCAGCACTAAAAGGGGGTAGAAGGGCGTGCTAGAAGTCCCGGGATTAGACTAGGAAGAGGGACTAGATTATCAAGCTTGAATCTACATCCAAAGTCGACCACAAAAGGGTTAGTTAGCATTTGGGAACACCCTTGGGTGTTGGGACAAGTCACGGGCACTTTGACACACAAGACTCACCACGGCTTGGACTCGGGGGAAGCCACCACCTTCCCCCATATAGTATTCTATGTGTCTCACCGCGGAGGTTACATTCGAATGGCTCTTTTTTCTGGAACTCCCAAATTGGAGTCCCGAAACTGTCCCGAGTCGGAGTCTAGGGACTTTGGACGCTCATAACTCCTCGCCCCAAACTCGGATCGGGACGAGGTCTGAATCAAAGTTGTAGCTCTCGTCGATAGCTTTCCAACGCCGTGTTGCATTCCTTTAGGCGACATCAGAAAGAGGTCGATTCCTGACTTTTAATGGTCGGGAGTCAAATTGGCAGTTTGACCTTCTTTAGTCCATAACTTGGGCTGCAGATGTCCAAATGGCCCATGCGAGGCCATTTTGGGCATCTACACTTCAAGAACTTTCCATTGATATAAAGAACACCTCAATGTGAGGTGTTTTGACCTTTGAACTCGAGCTCTGAATTTTCGGGAGTCTCGGAGGACTCCATTTTCTCACTTTCGAGAATGTGAGTTGCATTTTCACACTTAGCCCCAAAGTGGGGTTGCGACAAAACAAGCAAGTTCATTGCTTGTCAACCATTTTCACATATGCATCTCTAAAATAGTACATGATACAGACATCATTCCAATTGGCATGTGCATTATTTGCCATGAACCATTTGAAATTAGGGTTTGCAAGACCAAACTTGAGCATCACCTAGTTGAGTTTTTTCCACATGACACATTAAGCTTTTGTGGATTCAGATTGCATGTCATGAATTACAATGGTGAGCACTTTGCAATACACCAGGTCATAAACATGACAAGCCATGGTGGTCCATTCCTAAACACACTTGACATGATCAACATCAACCAACAATTTTACAAATCACCACTAGGTCACATGCGCCTCATTAAATCAACCCCACTTGTTGGCCTATAAAGTGACATTTTAAACAAAAACACCTTTTACTTAACCATTTGTCCATGGAAACAATTATCTTAAATGTAGTCATAAGGACTTTTTGACTTAAGGAGAAGTATGTTATCCATGGGGCCTTTAATATTAACGTTATGTCGAAAGGATACAATGAGGTTTCGAATGTTGGGAGAATAGAAGGGTTAAAACTTGTCAATCACCTTGTCAAGTTTCTCACCTTGAAGAATTTGCACAAGTCCTTCATTAACTTTGGCCACTATGTTTAACCATTATTTTAAGTCATTAAGTTTAACCACTAGGTTTAGCCATTACTTTAAATCATTAAGTTTAACCACTAAATTTAACCATTATGTTTAACCATTATTTTAAGTCACTAAATTTAGCCACTAAATTTAACCACTAGGTTTATCCATTAGTTTAAGTCATTAAATTTAGTTATTAATTTAAATCATTGAATTTAGCCGTTAGGTCTAACCAATGTTTTAAATCATTAAATTTAGCCATTAGGTTTAGCCATTACTTTAAATCACTAAGTTCAGTCATTAAGTTTAGCCATTATTTTAAGTCACTAACTTTAATCACTAGATTTAACCATTATTTTAAGTTATTAACCTAACCCTATGTTTCACTGGTTATAATGCATAATAGGTTGAAGGAATTTGAAATTGGACAACATTTTGCTCAAAGTACAAGATCAAACTTCAGGGGATAAAAATCCCAAATGGAAAGAGTGGTGGTAGATAGTGTAAGAGTTCACAAAGGAGCAAATCCAAAAGAACGTGGTGTTGGCCAAATCTAATGAATAGGTTTACCAATTGGAGTTGCAAGCTTATCAAACCACCTTTTTGAATTTTAAGTATGAACTACCTTATTTTATGTCTATGGAAATTACACAAGGATGATAGGATTAACATCATCTACCTTTGAACTTGATCAAAGGAACAAGCTATTGTAACCAAACTAGTCAGTTCGATTAGAGGAGGAATAGGTTTTTAAATCATACATTTACCTATTATAACCTTAAGTTTACATGTTGAGGTTACTCCTGAACTTGTTACACCATCATTAATGGTTAGTAGCAAAGCAAGAACCTCGGGGTTTCTTTTTACTACCATACCTTTGACCCCACTTTAGATAGGTGTAGGTTTATAATTTACTTTAATCTCCAACACACCACACATCAAAGGTATTTACTATGTTTATAACAACCTTTGAAGAGACACGTTTAATTGAAGTTTGCAACATAAATAAGTATTCAACTAATGAACCATGTTGAACTTATGGAGGGAACCCATGTTGTACTAGTTGATGATATTACAAACCAATGTGTTGACAAAACTAAAATTAATTAGATTTATAATTATTATTTCAAGGATGAAATATAATTTATGGAAGGATAAAATTACCTTGCATATTTTTGTAACATGTGATTTACCCTAACAAGTGACAAAACTTAAGTGGTTACAAAACTTGACAAATGACATGATAACAAATTAGGTGACATGTCAATAGGTAGTTAATCAACCAGGAGTCTACAAACCCAATAGTTAACAAAACATGTAGTATGAAGAACAAGTAGTTAGTTTTTGAATTTTGGAATTATTAATGTACATAGTAGCTAATGATTGTTTAAATGGTCTATACAGACTATTTACATTTTGAAATCATTTGTATATAAGAGGAGAAAAGGAAGAAAGGAACAATCAGATATTCTATTTTCTAATTTTCTTTTCAAACTTGAAACGGAAAATGGAACATTAATTTATTTTCAATCTTTTATTGTTGAATTTTTTGTAATATTGAATACATTTGCTTTAGAATTGTACATAGGATTTGGATTTTTACTTTGGATTTATGTGTTATTTTTTTGAACCTATAATTGAAAATTAAAAAATTAAAAAAACCTAAATGGGAATATAAAAAATCCCATTAACAATATTTTAAAAACTATCATTATATAAACCATAATGTGGACACATGTAAAAACAAAAAGGATGAACCCATGATAGTTATTACTAAAATTAATGCATAGGTTGGTAAACCTTTAAAACCATTAAACTGTCCTTGTCAAATTTGTGGGATAGTGGGCCACAAATTGACGAACTATTTGAAGTTTGGTGAAATGCAACCCATGTTCAAGGAGAAGGAGGTAAAATTGTAGAAAGTAAACTTGTAGTGGAAATAAAAGTTGCTTATGCCTTAGTTAGCATGGTTGATGTTCATGTGACCACTCAAAGTAAGGTGACAAAAGAATAGGTGTTCAAAGATCGGGAAAAAAAAAAAAACAAACTATAATTGACTATAAGTAAAGGATAAGTTGAAGAAGTCTATCATGGAAACCATACATCATATGTAGGCAAATAATCCACCATTTGACATACCTTCCATTGCAATAGGATAGTGACATGGACTACAATTGGCCATGATGTCAAGTTCAAGAAAACTCACAAAACCAACAAAATCATAAAAAATACCTTTGACCTCCCTAAGCAATTCATACCTATGGAAAAGATCTTTCAAGATATCAATAAACAAATGTTAGAAACTAGTTACACATTGAACCTTGGATAATTATTCAAAATTCCATTGGACATGTATAAACATTTGTGGTAGAAATTGAAATAAAATAAATCATAAAATAATATTAAGCCCATTCTTGATAAAATAACTATGTCCATAGTATTTGATATTGGCACAACAATAGTTGCTATAAATAATCACATGATTATTATCCAAGTATAGATAGGAAAAACATTATTAATGATGTACTCTTGGATGGAGGGTGAATGGTAAATATCATCATGTTGAACAATTAATCAACAACTAGGTTAAGGTTACCTAAACCTAAACTTGCACCTACAATCTACAAATGACATATCTGTTATGGACCGACTATAAACAAGTGGAGAATTACAAGACAAGACAAGCTTTATTGATCCATCAACTAGTGTTGATCTACTGAAGGGTTGTTCCCCAGACTATCTCCTTTTATAACCCTGAACCATATTAGTCCCAAAATATCCTAGGCCATGATATTGCCAAAAGTATCCCAAAATATCCTAGGCCA
>Ga0209611_10001663_pt1 | contig 38340 bp, 37 predicted proteins | sample S1TSphgellanicum_3_FD_187693 | JGI IMG/M metagenome (GOLD analysis project Ga0209611, IMG submission 187693) | Host-associated microbial communities from peat moss isolated from Minnesota, USA - S1T2_Fc - Sphagnum magellanicum MG (SPAdes) (version 2) | ecosystem: Host-associated > Plants > Peat...
GGGATACGGTGCGCTCCGCGGCGGTTCGGTCGGGTCCTCACCGGCCGCGCCGTGCACCTCGTACATCGTCTCCGCCTTCGTATAGTAGGGCTCGAAGTCGGCATAGCTCAGCGGCCACCCCGGCGAGATGCCGTCGAAGTGCGCGTAGCTTGTGAAATCCTTTTCGCGCAGCCGGAACAGCGCCGCGCCGTACAGCTTCGTCGCGCCGCCCACATAATAATGCACGCCCGGCTGGAACGCCTTGCCGTCCTTGCCCAGCCACGGATCGGGCGACACGTAACGGTTCTTCACGAAGACCTCCTCCGCGCTCCAGTTCTCCGGTTCGCGCTTGAGGAAGCCGCCGCGCTCCAGCAGCAAGATGCTTTTGCCCGAGGGCGCCAAATGCCGCGCCAGCGTCCCGCCGCCGGCCCCCGTCCCGATGATGATGATGTCGTAGTCGGTTTTCATGTCGTTCTCCTTGGGTGGTGCGAATGGGGGGAGTTGATCAAATCGTCCGCTCGTGCGAAGCCCTCGGGGTGACGATACCGGCCCGAAAGCTCCATCACCTTACCGCCGCCAAGCCCGCAGGCGATAAGAAATCCTGATTCCGAACCTCTTCAGCCCACTGCAGTCCTCTGTGCGAAACAATCCGTCAAAGCGGCAAGGTCTCGCCTAGCCCTCTCCACAACGCCTCCACCATCGCCTCAAGCTGCATCTCCGTGACGCAATAGGGCGGCATCAGCACCAGCACATCACCAATCGGCCTCGTCAGCAGCCCATGCGCGCGCGCCGCCTCGCACACGCGATGGCCCACGCGCTCCGCGAAATCAAACGGCTGCCGCGACTCGAAATCGCGCACCAGCTCGATCGCGCAAATGAGACCCTCCTGCCGCACATCGCCCACGTGCGGATGCTCCCAAAATTTCGCCGTGAGTTTTTTCAAATGCGCCGCCAAAACCGCGTTCCGCTCCAGCGTCTTCTCCACCGCGAAAATTCGCAGACTCGCCAACGCCGCCGCGCAGCCCAGCGCATTGCCCGTGTAGCTGTGCCCGTGAAAGAACGTCTTCAGCTCCGCGTACTCACCAAGGAACGCCTCGAAAATTTCCGGCGAAGCCAGCGTTGCGGCGAGCGGAAGGTAACCGCCCGTGAGCCCCTTCGCCAGCGCCACCAAATCCGGAGTCACCCCCTCCTGCTCAAACGCGAACATCGTCCCGGTGCGCCCGAAGCCCGTCATCACCTCATCCAGCACCAGCCACACGCCGCGCTCGCGGCACGCCGCCGCCGCCTTCGCGAGATAACCGTGCGGATGCATCCGCATCCCCGCCGCGCCCTGCACCCGCGGCTCGATCACCACCGCCGCGGCCGCATCACCCAATTCATCCAGCGCCGCCGTGAGCTGCCCGGCGCATTCCCAATCGCACTCCCGCGTCGCGCGCGCATCGCTCCCGCGCACCGGCTTCGCGCGATTGAACGGACAGCGGTAGCACGCAGGACTCATCACCTCGCGCGTCTCAAAAAGCAGCGGCTTAAACGCCGCGTGAAAAACCGCGCTATGCCCCGCGCTCATCGCGCCGATCGTGTCGCCGTGATAACCGCTCGCGAACGAGACAAACGTCGTCCGCGCCGTCTCCCCGCGCTGCACCCGCGCCTGGTAAATCATCTTCAGCGCCGCCTCCATCGCGGTCGAGCCGTCGTCCGAATAGAAAACCTTGTGCCCGCGCAGGCCTTTCACATCCACCAACTCGTGCGCCAGTCGCGCCGCGACATCATTCGTCAGTCCCAAAAACGAGCTGTGCGCAATGCGCCGCAGTTGCGCGCGAATCGCCTCATCGATCTCCGTGCGGCGATGCCCGTGAAGATTCGTCCAAATCGACGAATTGCCATCGAGATACTCGCGCCCATCCTCCGCCTTCAACACCGCGCCGCACCCCTCCACGATCACGATCGGCGCGTGCGCGGGATCATTCCACTCGCGCATCTGCGTGAAGGGATGCCACACGTGGGCGCGGTCAAGGTCGGCGGAATTCATGAACCCTCTTATATATAGGCAAATCACCGCTCCGTGCGACGCCGAATCACGGCTTGCACTCGTAGCGCCGCTTGCCATAAAGAAGCATGCGCTGGGGGTTCATCATCGCCACTTTGCTGTTGCTCGTGCGCTGCACCAGCATGGGAATGTCCGACTACAATCCCGATCCCGGCTCGGCCTCCAATCTCAACACCTCCCAGGGCGGCGCCGGCCTGCAAGCTCCCATCTGGTCGGACGATCCCAGCAAGAAGACGCTGACCAACCAGCAAAACGCCTCCCAGTGAGTTGACGCGCCTGGGAAACGGGCGCAGGTTTTCTCTTGTTGTTTTTGTCGTCAATCGTACGCCGTAAAGGAATTTGGGAATAAATTCTATTCCGCCTCTTCTCATCTACAACGGCTGATTTCGCCCGGCATGGGCCGGACCGTAGCAGTCAAACCACACGAAAAGGAATAACTCATGAAGAACCCACGTCTCCTCCGTACCACTCAAACCATGCTCGCCACCGTCGCCCTCACCGGCTTGATGGCAGGCGCCGCCGCCCGCGCGCACGCTTCCACGCCGACGGGCGCCACCGTTCAATTCGGCGCCAAGGGCCAGCTCGCCGACGACAGCTCCGCCGGCAAGCACGACTGCAAAGGCCAGAACGGCTGTAAGGGCCAGGGCGGCTGCAAGACCAGCGACAACGGCTGCAAGGGCAAGAACAGCTGCAAAGGCAAGGGCGGCTGCAAGACCAACGGCACCACCTAAAGCCGGAAGTTAGAAGGTAGGAGGAAGAAGCCCCGGGCATATTTGCCCCGCTTCTTCCTCCTTACTTTTGGTTTCATCTTTTTTGGTATGCCTGCGAATCGCTTCAACAACTTCACCAATTACGGCATCGGCATTGGGCTGCGCGTGCCGCATTACCAGCACATCCTTTCGCGCAAGCCGACGGTCGACTGGTTCGAGATCATCTCGGAAAACTTCATGGTCGATGCGGGCCGTCCGCTCCACGTGCTCGACCAGATTCTCGAGCAATACCGCGTCGTCCAGCACGGCGTCGCCATGTACCTCGGCTCGCCCGACGGTCCCGATCCCACGCACCTCCGGAAAATCAAGCGCCTTGTCAAGCGCACCAACACGCCGTGGCTCAGCGATCATCTCTGCTGGGGCAGCGTCGATGGCCGCTTCACCCACGACCTGCTGCCCATGCCCTACACCTTCGCCGCCGCCGAGCACTGCGCGCAAAAAATCCGCGAGGTGCGCGACTACCTCGAAGTCCCCATCCTCGTCGAGAACCTCAGCAGCTACGCCGAGTTCCACGCCTCGGAAATGACCGAGTGGGAATTTCTCAACGAAGTCGTCGAGCGCGCCGACTGCGGCATTCTGCTCGACGTGAACAACATTTACGTCTCCTCGAAGAACCACAACTTCGACCCGTACGATTATCTCAACAACATCCCGCATCATCGCGTCGGCCAGATGCACATCGCCGGGCACTCCAAGTTCGAGAAGTACCTCCTCGACACCCACGACCATCCCGTGCTCGACCCCGTCTGGAAAATGTACGCCCACGTCTCCAAGCTCACCGGCCCCACCGCCACGCTGCTCGAGTGGGACGACCGCATCCCCTCCTTCGACGAAGTCCACAAGGAAGCGCTCAAAGCCAACAAGTTTTGCAAGGAACTCGTCCATGAAGAAGCCGCGGCGTAAGAAAACCGCGTCGCGTCGCCAATCCGCGGTAGCCGTCGCACGCCGGGCGACGGGCTCGGTGGCTCATGCAAAACTCAAGAAGTTTGCGACAATCAACGAGCCCGCCGCCCAGCGTGCGGCGGCTACCGAAAAGGCAGGCCGCCAGGAAATGCGCGAAATCCAGCGCTTGTTCGCCAAGGCCATCATGCGCCCGCTCACCAAAGGCTACAACATGCAGCCCAAGTGGACCGACGGCCGCTCCACCAAAAAAGCCGTGGGAAAGTTCATCAAGCCCAACGACCGCCTCAGCTCTTTCGAGCGCATCGAAATCTACAACAAGCAATATTGGTTTCGCTTGCTCGACAGCCTCTACGAAGACTTCCCCGGCCTGCGTGCGCTCCTCGGCGACGCGCGGTTTCACCAGCTCTCCATCGCCTACATCGACAAGCATCCCTCCACGTCCTTCACCCTGCGCGACCTCGGCCAGCACATGGAAAAATTTCTCGCGAAGAATCCGAAGTGGACCCAGCCGCACGAAAAATTTGCCCGCGATCTCGTTCGCCTCGAATGGGCCCACATCCTCGCCTTCGACGGCGCCGAACTGCCGCCGCTCGAGATCGACGAACTCCTCGACCGCGCCGATCCCGCCACGCTCAAGCTGAACTTACAGCCCTACCTCACGCTCCTCGCCTGCGACTATCCCGTCGACGATTTCCTCATCTCCGTCCGCCGCCGCGAAGAGCCGCGCGGCGAAGCCAGCAACGCCATCTCGGAAAAGCGCACCCATGCCCGCACCAAAAAGGTCAAGGTGCCCAAGCCCGAAAAAGCATACCTCGCCATCCATCGCCAGGACCAGGGCGTCTGGTACAAACGCCTCGACCCCGCCGCCTACCGCGTCCTCCGCGCGCTGCAAAAAGGCGAGACCCTGCAAAAAGCCGTCGAGCGCGCCGCCCTCCGCGGCAAGTCCGCCGAAAATTTTCCCCGGACGCTGCAAAACTGGTTCGCCCAATGGGCCGCCTTCGGCTGGTTTTGCCGCGCGTAGCCTCCGTGGTAGCCCGCGACCTCCGGGCGCGGGGATCGGTGACTAAGGCAGGTTGCGAATACCAGCTAGCCCCGCGCCCGGAAGACGCGGACTCCCCTGCGGGAATAAATTACGCCCGCCGCGCCTCCCACGAAGATGACCGAACCAACCAACCCCGTGGCGTCATTCATCGGCTGGCTCTACGACTCACTCGTCTGGCTCGGCAATCACAGCCAGTCGTATCTGCTCGGGTTCATGCGCTGGATCTTCGGCGTGGAGCTTTTTATGGCCGGGATGGGCCACCTTACGCATATCCCGTCTTTCACCGACTTTTTTGTCTCTCTCAAAATTCCGTTTCCGGCGGAGAACGCCTGGCTCGTCGGATTCACGGAAACCTTCGGCGGACTCCTGCTGGCGTTTGGACTGCTGTCGCGCTTGATCTGCATTCCGCTGACGATCAATTTCATCGTGGCGTTCCTCACCACGGAACAAAAAGGCATTCAGGAAATCTTCTCCAGCTTCAGCACCGACGATTTCTGTGCCGACACGGCTTTCCCCTACCTCGCCACCGCCGTGGTCGTCCTCATCTTCGGCCCCGGCGCGCTCTCGCTCGACTACCTCATCTGCCTCTGGCGCAAAAAAGAGTGGCGCGGGCCGAGGCTTTAGATTTTCTTGTGACGACGGATTCACCCCCTAAATTCGGTCAATGCCGACCGTTCTGCGGGAGCAGGGTTTTCAGTTCTATTTTTATAGTCACGAAACGACGGAACCGCCACATGTCCACGTCGACAAGGGCGGTTCGTCCTGCAAGTTCTGGCTGTCTCCGATAGCCTTGGCACGAAACTACGGTTTTTCAGACGTTGAACTGAATCGAATCAGGGATATCATTGTGGAGAGGCAGGTATTCCTGCTTTCCAAATGGAATGAGTTCTTCAATCGTAATCAAGGCTGATGAGCGCGTCACGGACGTGAAAGTCACGTCCGACTTGCTCAGCGTTTCTTTAGCAGACGGGCGCACCATCAGCGTGCCGCTGTCGTGGTATCCACGGTTGGCACAAGCCAGCGCCGATAAACGCAACGAGTGGACCGCCTGCGGTGGCGGCTACGGTATTTATTGGCCCGCCATTGACGAGCACTTAAGCGTCGAAGGGCTGCTTCGCGGCGCACCCGCGCCGAACGCGTAGAACTCACGCGAGAGTTTGCGTGAAGTGTTGGCGGACACGCATCAAAGCAAGAAATCCTGTTCTCAGGAGGGAATTGCGCTAGAACGCCAAGATGAAGATTGTTGTCGCTTACTCGGGAGGGCTCGACACCTCCATCATTTTGACGTGGCTGAAGGAGAAATATAACGCCGAGATCGTGGCGTTCTGCGCCGACATCGGGCAGGAGGAGGAACTCAAGGGCCTCGACAAGAAGGCGCTGAAGACCGGCGCGTCGAAGTGCTACATCGACGACCTGACCGAGGAATTCGCGCGCGATTTCATTTACCCGATGATCCGCGCCAACGCGCTTTACGAGAACCAGTATTTTCTCGGCACCAGCATCGCGCGCCCGCTCATCGCCAAGCGCATGGTCGACATCGCGCGCAAGGAAAAGGCCGACGCCGTCGCGCACGGCGCCACCGGCAAGGGCAACGACCAGGTGCGCTTCGAGCTGACCTTCGCCGCGCTCGCGCCGGAGCTGCAGATCATCGCGCCCTGGCGCACGTGGGATTTCAAGGGCCGCACCGATCTCATCGAGTACGCGAAGTCGAAGGGCATCGCCGTGCCGGTCAGCGCGAAGAAGCCTTACAGCACCGACCGCAATCTGCTCCACATCAGTTTCGAGAGCGGCATCCTCGAAGACCCGAACGTCGAGCCGCCGGCGGACATGTTCCTGCTCAGCGTCTCGCCCGAGAAAGCGCCGGACAAGGCGCAGTACGTCGAGCTCGATTTCGTCGCGGGCAACTGCGTCGCGGTCGATGGCAAGAAGCTCTCGCCCGCGAACGTGCTGCGCACGCTGAACAAGCTCGGCGGCAAGCACGGCATCGGCCGTGTCGACCTCGTCGAGAACCGCTTCGTCGGCATGAAATCGCGCGGCGTGTACGAGACGCCCGGCGGCGCGATCCTCCACTTCGCGCATCGCCAGCTGGAAACGCTCACGCTTGACCGCGAGGTCATGCACCTGCGCGACTCGCTCATCCCGAAGTACTCCGAGCTCGTCTACTACGGCTTCTGGTTCGCGCCCGAGCGCGAGTTCCTCCAGGCCGCCGTCGATGAAAGCCAGAAGTACGTCACCGGCTCGGTGCGCGTGAAACTCTACAAGGGCAACATCATCGTCGCGGGACGCAAGAGCAAGCTGTCGCTCTACAATCCCGATGTCGCCACGATGGAAGCCGACCAGGGCGCCTACAACCAGGCCGACGCCACCGGCTTCATCCGCCTCAACGCGCTGCGCCTGCGCACGCGCGCGGCGGTGCAATCGCGTGGGAAAAAATAGTCAGGGAAAACATGGCGGCGAACGGCATCACGGTGTTGAAGCACAATGTCCCGTGGGGGCCGTTCAGCCGCGCGCAAATCGATGACGGCCTCGCGCGCGGCGACTTCACACTCCAGTACCTCGCCCACGCGCCCGGCCTGACCGAGTGGCTGCCGCTCGGCGAAGTGCTCGACCTCGTCGCGCGCCGCGAAAGCCCCGCCGCTGCGCTCCCGCCTGTCCCGCCCTCGCGCGAACTCCCGCCCATTCCGCCGCGAGTGCTCCCCGAAGCGCCGCCGAAAAGCCTCGAGCCCCCGCCATCCCCGAAGCCGCTCGCGCCGCCCGTCCTCGCCATGCCCGAGCCAACCGCCGCCGCGCTGCCGGAGCTCGAGCCCGCGCCCATCTTCCGCCGCGCCATCGCATTCCTCGTCGATTGCGGCATCCTCTTCCTGCCGCTCGTGCTGCTCTTCGTGCTCGGAATCCTCGTCATCGAAATCCCGACCTTGTTCCGCCACGAAAGCGCGCAGGCCGTCGCCGAGCAAAAAGCGCAGCTCTGGGTCAGCGCCCAGCGCATGGCCGCCTACCTCGCCATCGGCTGCGGCTGGCTCTACGCCGCGTGGTGGGAATCCTCGCCCCGGCAGGCCACCATCGGCAAGCGCTGGCTGGGCCTCCGCGTCGTCGACGACCGCGGCGAGCGCCTCTCCTTCCTGCGCGCCAGCGGCCGCTACGCCGCAAAATATCTCTCGGCTTTGCCCTGTTTTCTTGGCTTCATCATGGCGCTCTTCAGCTCGCGCGGACGCGCCCTGCACGACCGCCTGGCCGGCACCTGCGTCGTGCGCGAGTAACCGGGCATCGCATGAACGCCATCACCATTCTCGACAGCGCCAACGCCCCCACCGGCCCTTTCACCCGCGCGCAGGTCGCGGAAAAACTCCAGCGCGGCGAAGTCACCCTTAGCAGCCTCGCCTTTGTCGAAGGCCTCGCGCAATGGACCCCGCTCGGCGACGTCCTCGCCCGCGTCGACGCCGCCCATCCGCCGCCGCCCCCGGTCGCCGCGCCCGCCGTCGCCGCGCCGCGCGCGCCCACCCCCGGCTACTCCTACGCCGCCACCATGGAACCGCCCGCGCACATCGTCTACGCCGGCTTCTGGCTGCGCCTCGTCGCCTACCTCATTGATAGCGTGATTATCAACGTCGTCTTTTTCGGCGCCGCCCTGCTCATAGGCCTCGTTCTCGGCCTGCTCCTCGGCTTGACCGGCCAGGCCGTGCAGGACGGCTCGGATTCCGCGAACGCCATCAAGGGCATCATCGCGGCCTTTATCTACATCGCCCTTATCGTCGCGGTCTGGCTCTATTTCGCGCTCATGGAATCCGGCGCCTGGCAGGCGACCGTCGGCAAGAAAATCCTCGGCCTCAAAGTCACCACCATGGAAGGCCGCCGCATCGGCTTCGGTCAGGCCTCGGGACGATTCTTCGGCAAAATCCTCAGCGGAATCACCTTCATGATCGGCTACATCATGGCCGGCTTCACCCCGCGCAAGCAGGCCCTCCACGACATGATCGCCGGCACCCTCGTCGTGCGGAGCTGACAAACTTTAGGTGCCACCATGCAAAACATCACTCCCAAGCAAATTCACGACGCGCTACTCTCCCTCTTCGTTCGCGGACTCGGCATTTGGCTTCTCTATCTAGCCGTCGAAAATGTTATTACTTTCTACGGGGACATCATCGACCTGATCAGCCCGCCGCGCCCAGGAGACCAAAATCACTGGGGCTGGGATTTCTCGTGGCTGTTCCTGCATCTGGTCCTCGCCGCCTACTTCGTCCTCGGCGCGCCGCCCTTCCTGCGCTGGGCGACCAGCAGCCGGCCGGGGCAATAAGCTGCCACGGGAACTTGTTCTCAGGCGCAAAATGCGCTTAACTACGCGATGCCTTTAGACATCAAGGATCTCGTCACCACCCGCCTCGGCGAGAACTACGACCTCCACGACCAGTACCTCAACCGCACCCTGGTCAAGGTCCAGCGCACCATCGGCTTCGACATCGTCTACGCCCGCGCCGAGGGCGCCTACCTCTACGACATGGACGGGAAGGACTACCTCGACTTCCTCTCCGGCTTCGGCGTCTTCAACATCGGCCGCAACCACCCCGTCGTCCAAAAAGCCATCCGCGACATCCTCGACCTCAACCTGCCCAACATGGTGCAGCTCGACTCCGCGCTCATGAGCGGCCTCCTCGCGGAGCGCCTCGTCAAGAAAGCCGCCGAGCGCGGCGCGCCCCATCTCGACTCCGTCTTCCTCTGCAACAGCGGCACCGAGGCCGTCGAGGGCGCGCTCAAGTTCGCCAAGTGCGCCACGCGCCGCCCGCGCATCCTCTCGCTCAAGAATTCCTACCACGGCCTCAGCTACGGCTCACTCTCCGTCACCGGCAACCCCGCCTTCCACGAAGGCTTCGGCCCCTTCCTTCCCGGCTGCGAGACCGTCACCATGGGCGACCTCGCCGAACTCGAGCACGAACTGAAGAAAGGCGACGTCGCCGCCTTCATCGTCGAGCTCGTCCAAGGCAAGAGCGTCAAGTTCGCCAAGGACGACTACTACAATCGCGCGCAAGCCCTCTGCCGCCAGTACGGCACCCTCTTCATCTGCGACGAAGTGCAGACCGGCCTCGGCCGCACCGGCAAATGGTTCGCCTTCGAGCACTGGGGCCTCGAGCCCGACATCCTCACCCTCGCCAAGGCGCTCAGCGGCGGCTACGTCCCCGCCGCCGCCATCCTGACGCGCCGCTCCATCTACCAAAAAACCTTCTCGCGCATGGATCGCTGCATCGTCCATTCCACGACGTTCGGCCGCAACAATCTCGCCTGCGCCTGCGGCCTCGCCGCCATCACCGTCATGGAAGACGAGAACCTCGTCGACAACGCCGCGAAGATGGGTGCTTATTTGGAAACGCAGCTCCTCGCGCTCCAGAAAAAATACGACATCATCAAGGAAGTCCGCGTCAAGGGCCTCATGTGCGCCATCGAGTTCGCCGAGCCCGGCGGCTTCATGGCCAAGGCCGGCTGGAAACTGGTCCACTCGCTCGACGCCAGCATGTTCCCGCAGCTCATCGTCACCCCCATGCTCACGCAGCACCGCATCCTCACGCAAGTCGCCGCCAACAACGCCGACATCGTCAAGTTCCTCCCGCCGCTCATCATCGGCCAGAAGGAAGCCGACCGCTTCATCACCGCGCTCGACCAAGTCATCGCCGCACTCGGCAAATTCCCCGGCCCCGTCTGGGAAATGGGCTCGAACTTCGTCAAGGCCATGCGCAGCAGCGACCCCCGCGACAAGGAACTGGCCGGCGCAAAATAGCCGGATTTCGCACAGAGGACTGCAGAGGCGACTGAAGAGGACTGAAGAGGAGCGGAATAAAAAGGAGAAAACGTTCGAGTACGGTTTCTCTAGTATTTTCTTTCTCTTCAGCTCTCTGCAGTTACCTCTTCAGTCCTCTGTGCGAAACTCTTACTGCCCATGACCGACGCCGACCGTAACTGGCGCCGCTTCGTCCTCTTCCGCGTCCTCTTCAACGCGCGCTTCTACTACCCCGTCCTCGCCGTCCTCTTCCTCGATCTCGGCCTCAGCGCCACTCAATACACGCTCCTCAATTTCGCCTGGGCCATCGCCATCGTCTTCACCGATCTGCCCGCCGGCGTCCTCGCCGACCGCATCGGCCGCCGGCCCCTCGTCATCGCCGCGGCCAGCTTCATGGTCGCGGAAATGACCCTGCTCATCCTCGCACCGCTCCACGGCGGCGTGATCCTTCTCCTCTGCTGCCTCGCCAACCGCATCTTGAGCGGCATGGCCGAAGGCATGGCCAGCGGCGCCGACGAAGCGCTCACCTTCGACTCCCTCGCGGAATGCGGCCGCTCCAAGGAATGGCCCCGAGTCCTCGACCACGTCATGCGCTGGCAAGGCGTCGGCATGGTCATCGCCATGCTCGCCGGCGGCGCCGTCTACGATCCCAACGCGATGAACCGCCTGTTCTCCTGCGTCGGCTCCAACCCCCATCTCACGCAAGGCACCACCCTCCGCTTCCCCATCTACCTCAACCTGCTCACCGCCGTCGCCACTCTCGTGACCGCCCTCGGCCTGCGCGAACCTAAACTGCGCGAGAAACGGATCGTCCCCACGGACGAAACCATCGCCAACGCCGAACTCACCGCATTCCATCTCGTCCGCCACGTCGGCGCATGGATTTGGCAAACACCCGTCGCGCTCTTCGTCATCCTCGCCGGCGTGCTCATGGACAGCGTCGTGCGCCTCTTCCTCACCTTCTCCAGTTCCTACTTCCGCCTCATCGAAGTCCCCGGCGTCATCTTCGGCCTCATCGGTGCCAGCATGGGCGGCATCGGCATGCTCGTCGCGCCCCTCGCGCGCCGCATGGTCGCCGCCAATTCGCTGGCGAAAAACTACGCGCTCCTCGCCGTCACCATCCTCTCCGGCCTCATCGGCGTCGCCTTCCGCTGGAACTACGGCGGCGTCATCTTCATCGTCCCGCTCGCCGGCGCCATGATGGCTCTTGGCTACATGGTCTCCTACTACCTCAACGCCATCGCCGATTCCGCCCACCGCGCCACCGTCCTCTCCTTCAAGGGCGTCGCCTTCAACCTCGGCTACGGCTTCATCAGCCTCCTCTTCGCCCTCGTCCTCCGCGCCGTCCGCGACCACAACGACCCCCAGGCCGCCTTCTCCCACGGCCTCCTCTTCCTCCCCGCCTGGCTCCTCCTCGGCACCGTCCTCTGCGCCATCCTCTTCCGCCGCCACGCCAAGGCGCTCGCCTCAAAACCCTGAAGTTTCACGCAAAGACGCAAGACCGCAAAGCTTCGAAACGTTACTGCCTCACTTTTGCACCTTTGCGTGAAACGTTCTCCCCTGTACTCGCGTCCGGGGCGAGGTGATAACGCTCTATCCCACTGGTCGCCGCAGCAATTTCACCTGCAGTCCACCACACTCCCCAATCTTTGCGAGTCCTTCATCCAACGTCACCAGTACCGTGTCATGAGCCAAGGCGATGGCCGCAATCAGTAGGTCTAAGGAGCCGGCCGTATGACCCGCCTTGCGGCATCGGCGTCCGAGTGCCGCGGCGCGTTCCCATAAATCATCTGGAGTTCCAAGAAGGGGAAATGTGGCAAAATGATGCGTCAAGCTGGCCATCTCCTGGTCAGTCGCATCGCGCAGCAACTCGAACTTGATTGGTTCTGCCAAATGAGCTGAGGCATCGAAAAGGTAAGGCGCGATAAATCGCTTTAGCCGTTCAGGCGATTTTCGCCGGGTGAAGTCGACCCACAAACTGGTGTCGATCAGCGTCGCCATAGCCTATCTCCACTTCCCGGCTTGCTTGCCAGCCTCTTGACGCTCTGTGGTCCGCGCTTTTTCAAATCCAGTGAGATCCGTGCCCCACTTGCCCGAGATGAACTTCTCCCCAATAGCCTGCCGCCTCCGCAGCATCAGCGCATCCGCCACCATTTTCCGGATTGCCGGTCCTTTCTTCTTTTCGCCGGTAAAATGTCGGATTTCCTTAAGCTCCGAATCAGATATTTCTACCGTAATTTTCATACTTTGAGATTATAATTCTATTACGGCATGGTCAAGCGCTGCCAAATGATCATGCCAAATCCTCCGCGACTCCGCTCTAAACCTTCCTCTTCAGTCCTCTGTGCGAAATTCAGTCCGCAGTCAGGACATAAAACGTTAGTCTAGCCAATCTCGCGTGCTCTCCAGCACACTGCGAGATGGCCGCCCGAAAATCCGAGGCCCTCGAAGCCGCGAAAATCAGCCCCGAGCGCAGCCTGCGCGCCGGCCAGGGTTCCGCGCTCAAGAGCGTTCTCGTCAACAGCGGCCTCGGCGCCGCCAAGCTCGCCGCCGGAATCCTCGGCCACTCCTACGCCCTCGTTGCCGACGCCTGCGAATCCTTCGGCGACGTCGTCGGCTCCTGCGTCACCTTCTACGGCCTGCGCGTCGCCGCCGAGCCCGCCGACTCCGACCACCCCTCCGGCCACGGCCGCGCCGAGACGCTCGCCTCCGCCGTCACCGCCATCGCGCTCATCATCGTCGCCGCGCTCATCTTCACCCACGCCGCGGAATCGGTCTACGAACCGCGCCCCGCGCCCAACCCGCTCACCCTGCTCGTCCTCGTGCCCGTCATCGTCATCAAGGAATTCATGTTCCACTACATGCGCGCGCGGGGCATAAAAATTGGCAGCCTTGCCGTCATCGCCGATGCCTGGCACCAGCGCAGTGACGTCTTCACCTCGCTCGCCGCGCTCATCGGCATCACCGTCGCGTGGATCGGCGGCCCGCGCTGGGTCCACGCCGACAGTTGGGCCGCGCTCATCGCCAGCATCTGGCTTGCCGGCACCGGCCTCTGGCTGCTCGGCCCCGCGCTGCACGAGCTGATGGAGGGCAAAGTCGACCCCGCGCTGCTCCGTTTCATCTCGAGCAGCAGCGCCGAGGTCCCCGGCATCAAAGGCGTCGACAAAGTCTGGGCCCGCAAGCTCGGCATGCGCCTCATCGTCGATCTCCACATCGAGGTCGACCCCGAAAACACCGTTGAGGAAGGCCACCGCATCGCCCATGAAGTGAAGGACAAGCTCCAGCACGAACTCCCCCAGGTCCGCGACGTCATGGTCCACGTCGAGCCCTACCACCCCGAGCGCGAAAAACGCCGCCACCGCCACCGCGCCGAGGCCACCCGATGAAGGCGGCCGAATTTAGACAGGAGGGACATGAGGAACAAGAGGGGGAGTTTCACGCGGACAACTGCCGAGTCGCTGACCACGCGATATGTGATGCAAATTCGTCCGGGGAATTTTGACAGGATTAAGAGGATTAAAAGGATTGGGGCAGATTCCCCTGCCTTCACCTTAATCTTTTTAATCCTCTTAATCCTGTCAAAAAGGCTCCCTGCCTTTTCTCAGTCCTCCGTGTGAAACTCAAATGAACTCCTTTCCTCGTTCCCAAACTCCATCTAGGAACGCACTTGTCGGCGCAACTCCGTCGCCCTCGTCCGCGAAATTGCGCGAGGTTCTCTATTCAGGGGTAGCCCGGACAACTTGTTGTCCGGGTGCCTCGACCGAAACTTCGGTCGAGGCACAAGAGGCCACCGAAAGCGTGCGCACCTCTCGGGCCGCTTCTTCTGCGCTGCGCTCACCGGACAACACAGGCACGCCTGTCGTTGTCCAGGCTACCCATCCAACCTCTCCGTGCCCTCCGAGCCTCCGTGTGAAACTTCCCCTTCCTGTCCCTCATGTTCCTCCTGTCTAAAAACCGGAAATGACCTTCCCACCCGACTACCTCCGCGCGCATCTGATCGCCCTCGGCTGCGACGTCTCGCGCGTGGAAGAATCCTTCACGCATTCGGGCGGTGCCGGCGGCCAGAACGTCAACAAAGTCGCCACCTGCGTTCAGCTCCGTTACGCGCCCGCCAACATCCAGATCAAGATGCAGGAGCACCGCACCCAGGCCTCCAACCGGCTCGCCGCCTGGAAACTCCTCGCCGAACAACTCAAGCGCGCCCTCGAACGCATCGCCGCCGAGCGCCGCGCCGCCCGCGAACTCAAGCGCCGCCAAAACGCCCAGCGCCCCCGCGGCGTGAAACGCCAATTCGTCGAGCACAAGCGCCGCCGCGCCAAAATCCGCACGGACCGCAACAGCCAGGGCGAGGAATAGGGTAGCCGGCGCAGGCCCTGCGCCGGTCGCGCAAAGCGCGATCTCAGATGTAGCGGCGGTCTATGACCTTCGCCGGAGAGCAGTCGAGCCCACGCTGCGAATCGGCGCAAGCATCTTGCGGCGGTAGCCCGCGACCTCCGGGCGCGGGGCTAGTGGAGCAATCGCACTTGCAACCCCGTCTCGAACGCGCAAATCCGCCGAGCCCCGCGCCCGGAGGTCGCGGGCTACCGCTCAACCTCTTCAGGCCTCCGTCACTCTGCAGTCCTCTGTGCGAAATCCGTCACGCCTTCATCGCCGCCGCATACCGCTGGCTGACGAAATCCCAGTTGATCACGTTCCAGATCGCCGCGAGATAATCCGCGCGCACGTTGTGATACTTCAGGTAATAGGCGTGCTCCCACACATCGATGCCGAAGAGCGGATAATGTCCCTCGGTGAGGGGACTGTCCTGGTTCGCCGTCGTCATCACCGTGAGATGCTTCCCGCCATCCAGCACCAGCCACACCCACCCGCTGCCGAAAACCTTGCCGCCTTCTTCGGTCATCGTGGCTTTGAGTTTGTCGAGGCCGCCGAGGTCGTCGCCGATCGCTTTTAGGAGCGATGGACTGTAGGAGGTTGCGCTCTGGCGTTCATTCGGCTGGAGCGTCAGCCAAAACAGCGAATGATTCGCATGCCCGCCGCCCTGATTCCGCACCGCCGTGCGAATCGACTCCGGCACCTGGTCGAGATGCGCCACGAGATCATCCACATTCGCCGGCGGCGTGAAGGACGGCTCCTTCGCTAGTGCCTCGTTCAGCTTCTTCACATACGCCGCGTGATGCTTGTCATGGTGCAAATGCATCGTCTCCGCATCGATCGACGGCTCCAGCGCATCATACGCATACGGCAACGGCGGCAACTTGTACGGCCCGGTCGGCGCAGTTGCCGCCGGTGCATCCGCGGCAATCGCGGGAGTGAATTTCGCAAACGCGGACGTTGCCAGCGTGGCAACAGCAAGAGTCTTCAAGGCTTGGCGGCGGGTAGGCATGGGATCTCCGGGTAAAGGTTGATGAGAATTAATCTAACCCGCTCTGCCGCCCGCGCAAACGAGCTTGCAGATTCTATATCGCCTATTTTGCAGGCTCCAAGGTGAAATAAGCCCCGCCTACTTGCCCCACTGGACCGTGATCAGCTCCGCCCCTTCGCCCATCGGCTCCAGGTTGTAGGTCTCGGCGCTGGCGGGGACGAGCCAGCTCGCGCCGCGCTTGAGCTCGCGGTCGTCGACCTTGAGCTCGCCCTGCGCGAGGAAGTGGTACTGGAAGCTGGTGTGGTCGCTGTTCCAGACCCGGTACTCGCCCGGGTAGATGAAGGCGCGCTGCACGGTGAAGAACGGGCACTCGAGGACGCGCTCGCCGTGCGGCTGGACGAGCTGCGGCTCGAAGTCGCCGAAGCGGATCGAGGCCAGCGCCTGCTCGCGGTGGAGCGTGCGCGGGCGGCCGGAGTCGTCCACGCGGCCCCAGTCGTCGACGCGGTAGGTCGTGTCCGAGTTCTGCTGCACCTCGAGGATGACGTTGCCCGCGCCGATGGCGTGGACGCGGCCGCTCGGGAGGAACATCGCCTCGCTCTGCTCGGTCTTGACCGTGCCGAGCAGCCCGGCCAGCTCGGGCGTGCCGATGGCCTGCTCGAACTTCTCCCGCGTCACGCCCTTCTTGAGGCCGACATAGATCTTCGCCTCGGGCGTGGTCTCGAGGAAGTACCACATCTCGGTCTTCGGCTCGCCGTCCTTGCTGCCTTGCGGCGGATGGACCTGCACGCTGAGGTTGTCCTGGCAATCGAGCAGCTTGATCAGGATCGGGAAGCGCGCGAGGTCCGGCGCTTTCGTGCCGAAGACCTCGGTCCGCTTGTCCTGCCAGAGCGTGTGGAGGTTCTGGCGCGTGCCCGGCGCGATGCCGGGGCCGGACTCGATTTCGCTGCAGGCCTCGGGGCGGTCAACGAGCTCCCAGCTCTCGCCGATCTTTTTGCCCTCGGGCAGCGTGCGGTCGAAAAGTTCCTTGAGCTTTTGCGCGCCCCAGATGCGTTCCTGGAGGATGGGCTTGAAGAAGTAGGCGTTCATGGCTTGAGGTAAATGGGGGTGCCGGGCTCAACGCGCGTTTGCTGCGCGGCCGAGCCTTGGTTGACGCTGATCTCGAGACGGCCGCTGCTGCCGAAGAGCAGGAGACGGCGGCCCTTCGCGACGTCGCCGTAGGTCTTCACGAATGGCGCGGAGAAACTCTCGCGGCCGAGGCTGACCTTGACCAGCGTGCCTTCCTTCAGCATCGCGGCGAGCTCGCTGCCGCTCTTGAGATTGAGGATGATATTGCCGTAGCGGTCGATGTGCAGCACCTGCGTGTTGATCACGCTGCCGGTGTAGGTCGGCTCGGCCACCGCGGTGACGTCGAGCGTCTTCAGCTCGGTGCCGAGGCGCTCCGGCGGCGTGCCGCTGGCGAGATGCGCGGCGACGGGGCCGAAGATGTCGCGGCCGTGGAAGGTGCGCGAGACCTCGCCGGCGCGGTAGAACTCCGGCTTGTCGAGCTTCCAGGCGTGGAGCAGGCCCTCACTCAGGATGACCTGCGCGAAGAGCCCGTTGTCGGGCCCGACGAAGTACTTCTCCTTGGTGGTCTCGATCAGGATCGGGTTGCGATCGGTGCCGACGCCGGGATCAACCACGGCGACGAAGATGGTGCCGGCGGGAAATTCCTGCGCGCATTGGTCGAGCAGGTACGCGCCCTCGGTGATGTTGTACGGCGCGACGGAATGGGTGAGGTCGAGCAGGCGCGCACCGGGGTCGATCGTGAGGATCGCGCCCTTGATCTGCGCGACGTAGGCGTCGTCCCAGCCGAAGTCGGTGAAGAGGCAGATGGTACCTGGCCCGGCAGCTCGCGCGGTCGTGGTGGAGGTGAAACTCATCAGGGCAGCCAGGGCCAAGCCCAAAATTCCCAGTCGGCCTCGGATCGGCATAGCACTCAAGGGAAGCTAACTCAGCACGGGAGCCAAGCGAAAAAACATACGGGCCGGAATTTTTTCCGACGAGGAGGAAGTGACCTGGGCCGCGCAGTTCAGGCCCCTAATAAAACGAGGGGCCTCGGGATCAATCCCGAAGCCCCTCGTCAGCAAGTCAGGCAATCGCCTATTTCTTCATGTCCTTCGTGTCGGGCTGCATCGCAGCGCTGGACTGGGTGGACGTGGTCGAAGAGCCGCTATCGGAACAGGCCGACAGGGTGACAACGGCGAAGCAAACGAGGCAAACAAGCATGAGGTGTTTCATTGCGTCAGACTATGCACGCGGCATGCCAAATGTAAAATGGGAAGAATCACCTCGGCATTACGTGGGTGAAGGGCGCGGCGTGCTCGCAGAAATGCGATGCACGAATGAGTGATCTTGCAAGTTGCGGCTATAAAGGCCCCGACTGCTCGAGCCGCTCCAAGCGCGGGCTGACGTTCCGGTCAGCAATGTTGAGCGAGTGAAAAAGCAGCACGTAGAAGAGAACCGTGATGAGGATGGTCGCGACGCCGGTGATCCAGTGATTCGCGCGCATCTTCGCCAGCGGCGGAAAGAAGGCCAGCATGCCGAAGAGGCTGGCCACCACGATGACGCCATCGTAGCTCGCGCGCTGCCAGTAGCCGCCGCCGAGATGAAGCCACATGCCGAACTCATCGAACGTGAGCGCGAGGCTGAAACCGTAGGCCACCGCGCACCACCGGCGCTCGCGGTCGCTGAGCTGGAAAAAGAGCATCACGGCCGCGACCGTGCAGAGCAGGAAAATACCGTAGTTGAGATGGTGCACATGCGTGCCGCCCATGTGCAGAAAAAGGTCCGGCATCTTGCGCGCCATGATGAGAATGACCAGCACGCGCGAGGCGATGAACGTGAGCAGAAAAACGGTGAAGACCACGCGCGCCAGTCCGCGCACGTGCGGGCGCGGCACCGGGGCGAAGGACGGCGGCGCAGCTTGAGGATCGTCGGGATTCACGCGGGGAGGGCAGCAAAAAGCCTCTGCGAACGGTCCGCAGAGGCTTTTCGGCTAGAGGTTGTGGAAGCTTATTTCGACCACTTGAGCGAACCATCGGACTCGACTTCGAGCTTGGCCTTGCCCGATTTCAGGGCGGCTTCGCTGGCATCGGAAAGTTCGTAGTGGTCCTTCACGGATGACCAGTCGGCGCCATCGCCAAAGCTGATCGGCACCATGACGCTTTTCTTGTCGTAGTTCACGGTCGCGCACTTGCTGCTGGATTTGCACTTCTGGACGGTCGCTTCATCGCTGTCGTAGGAGTCGGCGCGCGCGACGTTGGCGAGGACCAGGACGGTGATGAGGGCGAGGGGCAGATAGAGGTTTTTCATAGGTAGTTTCTTGGACTAAGGTTTCCGGCAAGCTAACACACGGCATTGCCTCGACAATACCCATTTTTCGGTGCGTAACGGACCGCAGGGAAGGCATTTGCCGTCAAAAAACGTATCGCATGGTTTGACGTTGATCGAACTTGGGCAATCTTGAGCCACTATGCCGACGTTGTTCGATCCCATCCAAGTCGGAGCGCTGAGCCTCCGCAACCGCATCATCATGGCACCGCTCACGCGCTGCCGCTCCAGCGAGGGCCGCGTGCCCAACCAGCTCATGGCCGAGTATTATCACCAGCGCGCCGGCGCCGGCATGATCATCTCCGAGGCGACTTCCATCTCCCCGATGGGCGTGGGCTATCCCGATACGCCCGGCATCTGGTCCGACGCGCAGGTGGAGGGATGGAAGCTCGTGACCAGCGCGGTGCATGACGCCGGCGGAACGATTGTGCTCCAGCTTTGGCACGTCGGGCGCATTTCGGATCCGATTTATCTCGACGGCAAACTTCCCGTGGCGCCGAGCGCGATCGCGGCCGGCGGTCACATCAGCCTCGTTCGCCCGAAAAAGCCGTTCGTCACGCCGCGCGCGCTGGAGCTCGATGAAATTCCCGGCATCGTGGAGGACTACCGCCGGGGCGCGGCCAACGCCAAGGCCGCGGGCTTTGATGGCGTCGAGCTGCACGGCGCAAACGGCTACCTGCTCGACCAGTTTTTGCAGGACAGCACGAACAAGCGCACCGACGCCTACGGCGGCCCGATCGAGAACCGCGCGCGGCTGATGTTCGAGGCGGTCGATGCCGCGATTTCGGTCTGGGGCGCGGACCGCGTCGGGCTGCACCTTGCGCCGCGCGGCGATTCGCACTCGATGGGCGATTCCGACCCGGCGGCGACATTCGGCTACGTCGCGCGCGAGGCAGCCCGGCGCAAGCTCGCCTTCCTCTGCGCGCGCGAGTCGCTCGACGAACCGCGCCAGGGACCGATGATGAAGAAGGCATTCGGGGGCGTGTTCATCGCCAACCAGCAACTCACGCAGGAAACCGGCGAGATGTTGCTGGCGAAGGGTGAAGCTGACGCCATCGCCTATGGCCAGCTCTTCATCGCGAATCCCGATCTGCCGTTGCGCTTCGCCAAACACGCGCCGCTCAACACGCCGGAGCCGGAGACCTTTTACGCGCAAGGCACGCGCGGTTACACCGATTATCCTTTCCTCGGCTGATTCGCTGGCGGAGAGTCGGCGTGCATGAAAATTCTGCGCACCGGCTTTCCGCTGATGGCCGTGGCCCTCGTCCTCACCGGCTGCGCGTCGATCAGCGTGCAGCCCGGCCGCAACGAGACGACGGAGCTGGCGCCGAAAAAAGTCTACGTCGAGGCCTTCGCAACGGCGCAGGGCAGCTTCCGCGTGGATCGCGAGGGCGACGAGCTCGCCGCGTTCAAGACGAACCTCCAGCACATGATGTCGGCGGGCATCAGCTATGACCTGACCAAGCGCCTCATCCCCGCGACGGAGGTCGACGGACATCCCCTCTTTCCGCGCCAGCAGGCGTGGGTGATCAAGGGCGAGTTCGTGCGTGTGGAACAGGGCAGCCGCCTGCTGCGTGGCGCGGTAGGCTTCGGGCTCGGCGCGACGAAACTGGTCTGCAAGGTGCGCGTCTACAATCTCGCCGACGCGCGGCCCGGGCCGTTCCTCAGCTTCACCACGACCGGCGGCAGCAACGCCGAGCCGGGCGCGATCACCGCTTTCGCCACCGATCCACTGACCATCATCATCCAGGTGGCGGCGGGTGGCGCGGGCAACATCGCGCACGGCATAACCGAGGACACGAAGCGCACCGCGCGCGAAATCACCGCGACGCTGAGCGACTACATGTACCAGCACGGCTGGATTGCGAAGGACAAGTGGGTCAAGCCGAAGATCTACAGCGGCGATTGACCGGCCACGCTATTTCACCAGGCGCTTCGTGCGCGGCGAGACGTGATAGACATCGTTGTCGAAGATGAGATTCCCGGTCTTGCCGATTTTTTGCAGGGACGAGCTGAGGGCTTTTACCTGCTCATCGGACATTTCGCTGTAGCAGCGCTTGCAGCGGTTCTGCCGGAAGTAGAATTTCACTTTGCGGCCCCGCCGGTTGAACACGAGGCGGTCCAGATGAACGCCTTTTGCCTCGGGCGGAATCGCCTGCGCGTTCGCCACCTCCGCTTCCGTCGGCAAGATCAGCGTATTCGGTAATTGCAGGTGCATATCCAAACCATAAACCGCCCATTTCTCAAAACGGTCACAGGAATGCTCCTTTCGTGTGAATTTTGCCTGCGTTAAATTGAGGAAAGAACTGCGGTTTCTCTTTCCGAAAAGAAAAAGCCACTTGGCCGGGGTGAAGAGGCTTTTCGATCAGCGACCCTATCAACTGCAGCCGAGGCTGGCACCGCAGTTCAGGCAGGTGGCGCAAGAGCCGGTGTGCTTGATCTTGGAGCTGCCGCACTCGGGGCAGGTGAGGCCGTCCTTGAAGCGGATGACGAGTTCGCTGGCGTCGGTCTCGAGGTTGAGGCGGTGGTGGGCGACCGGGCTGGGGGCGTCATCGTTCACCTGGAGCTCGGCGACCGGCTTGTTTAGCGTCTTTTTTTCGATCTCGCGGATTTCCTTCATCGGGAGATCCTGCTGCCCGGCGTTGGGGTTGTTGGCCTCGCGATAGCCGGGGATGAACTGGTTGCCCATCCAGCGGAAGATGTAGTCGGGAATCGACTTCGCGTTGCGGATGTCGGGGTTCTTGGTGAAGCCGCTCGGCTCGAAGCGCGTGTGGGCGAATTTCTTCACCATTGCCTCGACGGGAACGCCGTACTGCAGCGCTAGCGAGACGAGCGTGCCGATGGTGTCCATCAGGCCGCCGATGGTGCTGCCTTCCTTGGCCATGGTGATGAAGAGCTCGCCCGGCTGCTTGTCGTCGAAGAGGCCGACGGTGAGGTAGCCCTCGTGGCCGGCGATGTCGAACTTGTGCGTGATGGAGACGCGCGTGTCGCTCATGCGCTTGCGCACCGGGCCAGCCGGCGCGACGGTGACGGGCGCGGGTGTGGCTTTCGTTTCTTCCGCCGTGCCCATGTCCTTGTTCTTTTTGACATTGAGCGGGGCGGAGCGCTTGGAGCCGTCGCGATAAATCGCGACGGCCTTGAGGCCCAGCTTCCACGCCTCGACGTAGGTTTGCATGATGTCCTCGACCGTGGCCGAGTTGGGCAGGTTGACCGTCTTCGAGATGGCGCCGGAGAGGAACGGCTGCGCCGCGGCCATCATCTTGATGTGCGCGCGATAATGGAGCGAGCGCTCGCCGTTGGCGGGGCGGAACGCGCAGTCGAAGACCGCGACGTGCTCGGGCTTGAGGCCGGGCGCGCCCTCGATGGTGTCCTTCTGGTCGATGTAACTGACGATCGCGGCGATCTGCCCGGGCGTGTAGCCGAGTTCCTTGAGCGCGATGGGCACGGTCTGGTTGACGATCTTGAGCATGCCGCCGCCGGCCAGGAGCTTGTACTTCACCAGCGCGATGTCGGGCTCGATGCCGGTGGTGTCGCAATCCATGAGGAAGCCGATGGTGCCGGTGGGCGCGAGGACGGTGACCTGCGCGTTGCGGTAGCCGTGCCTGCGGCCGCTCTCGAGCGCCGACTCCCACGACTTGACCGCGGCGACGCGGATGGAGGCGGGTGCGGTGGAGTCGATCTCCTCGCAGGCCTTGAGATGACGCTCGATGACCTCGAGCATGGGCGCGACGTTGTCCGGCGCGAGGGGCTTCTCGACGCCGTGGCAGCGCGCGTCGTGGTAGCCGGGGAACGTGCCGATGGCGGAGGCCATCTCGGCGCTGACTTCGTAGGCCGTGCCGGTCATGAGCGAGGTGATGGCGCCGGCGAGGCCGCGGCCCTCGTCGCTGTCGTAGCCCTTGCCGTAGCTCATGATGAGGGAGCCGAGGTTGGCGTAGCCGAGGCCGAGCGTGCGGAAGATGTGGGAGTTCTCGGCGATGGGCGCGGTGGGATAGCTCGCGTTATCGACGATGATTTCCTGCGCGACGATGTAGAGGCGCACGGCGGCGCGGAATCGATTGACGTCAAACGATCCGTCGGCCTTCTTGAACTTCATCAAGTTGAGCGACGCGAGATTGCACGCCGTGTTGTTGAGGAAGAGATACTCCGAGCACGGGTTGGTCGAGTGCTGCCGGTCGGTGCCCTTGCAGGTGTGCCAGCCGTGGATGGTGTCGTCGAACTGCATGCCGGGGTCGCCGCAAATCCATGTGCCCTCGGAAATTTTGTAGAGGAGATCCCGGGCGCGCTTCTTCTCGCAGTCCTTCCCGTCGCGGACGGTCTTGGTCCAGAATTCCCGGTCGGCGATGACCGCCTCCATGAATTCGTCGCTGGCGCGCACGGAGAGGTTCTCGTTCTGGTACATGATCGAGCCGTAGGCGTCGCCGTTGTAGGAGCCGTCGTAGCCCTGCTCGATGAGCGCCCACGCTTTCTTCTCCTCCTTCTGCTTGGCCATGATGAACTCCTCGATGTCGGGATGCGTGCTCTTGAGCGTGTTCATCTTCGCGGCGCGGCGCGTCTTGCCGCCGCTCTTCACCACGTTGGCGATCTGGTCGTAGACCTTGAGGAACGACATCGGGCCGGAGGGCTTGCCGCCGCCGCTCATCTTCTCGCGCGTGGAGCGGATGGTGGAGAGATCGCTGCCGGTGCCGGAGCCAAACTTGAAGAGCATGGCCTCGCTGCGGGCGAGCTCCATGATCGATTCCATGTTGTCGTCAACGGCCTGGATGAAGCATGCGCTGCCCTGGGGATATTCGTACTGGGTGCGGGCGCGATCGATGTGCTTCGTTTCGCGGTTGAAGTAGTAGTTGCCCCTGCCGCTGCCTTCACCGATGCCGTACTGGTGATAGAGACCGACGTTGAACCACACCGGCGAGTTGAACGCGCCGTGCTGGTTGACGCAGAGCCACGTCAGGTCGTTGTAGAAAACTTCCGCGTCCTTGCTGGTCTTGAAGTAGCCGTCCTTGATGCCCCAGTCGGTGATGGTGCGCGTGACGCGATGCACGAGCTGGCGCACGGAGCTCTCGCGGCCGCCGGTCTTCGGGTCGAGGCCGTTGGCGATGTCGCCGTAAAAATACTTCGAGACCGCGATCTTGGTGGCGAGGACACTCCAGCTTTTGGGCACCTCGACGTTCTCCTGCTTGAAGATGGCCTTGCCCGAGTCGTCGGTGATCTCCGCCGTGCGCTTGTCCCACTCGATCTCGTCAAACGGATGCACGCCGGGCTTGGAAAACGCCGGGTCGAAGGTCAGGCCCTTGCCGCCGCCCTTGGGCTTGCCGCTCTGACCTGCCACCACCGCCGCCGCGTGTCGCCCCGCGGTGCTGGCACCGGCACCGCCATGGGTGGGAGTTTCGGACGGAACGGCTTGGGTACGGCGGACGCTGGGCGTGGTGGTTTTCATGGGCGGAAGAACGTGACGGAGGGGGGAAGGGCGCGAGGGCTATCCGGCAGTCCGATCTACCGTATAAGGTAGCGCATCGCAGGACTAACTACTACTAATTGTGCTTTTCAGGGTCAATTAAAAAGGCGTAATGAGGGGGAAGACGAAGGCAAATACAGCGGTATAAACGAGATAAAATTACTCCTGAGGAACCTGAGAGGTGAGGATATACGCTTGTATAACAAGCCACAAGTCAAATTTTAGGGAAAGGGGATTTTTTTATTTGCCCGTTTGGGGCCCGGGAGCGCGATTGCGCGGATTACTTCCCGTACGAGGTATTGCAGTACCGCGGTCCGTTGCTGGTCGGATAAACGATGGTAAAGACCTTCTCGTTAGAGCCGCCGGCATTGATGATCAGGAAGGCGTGGTCGCCGTGCTTCTCGATGCGGGTGCCGTTATCGAAAACAACCGCACCGTTGTGCGTCCAGTTGTAGTGGGAGATCGAGCGGATATAGTCCGGGACGTTGTCGGCCGGCGCCTCGCTGGTCTCGAAGATCCGCGTCTGCGCGGGATCGCGCGTGAAATCGGAAGAGGGGAAGCCTTTGCTCTCAACCTGCCAGCCCATGTTCTTGCCGGAGTGGTTATACGTCCACACATAGCTCTCCGAGTTGCTCGTCGCGTAGATCGTCTCCGGATGGGAAGGTCCCAACTGCAAGGCAATGTAGAGCAGAACTTGGGCAGTGGGCAGCACGAGCATGCGGGAAATATGTGTGAGAATGGCGTTGTTGGCAATCTTGAGCTGGCTTGCCTTATCATTTTTTCTCAATTAGTCATAAAGGCGGCAAATTAGTCTCGGCAAAAAAGACCTTTCCCACCGGAAATACGTGAATTATGCTGCAACCGGGTAGCCCAAGGGGACTTTTCTCATGAGTTTTTATCAGCTTCTGGCTTCATTCACGGAAGCCTTCATGCGCCTCGCGCAAACGCGGGACAAGGGTTGCATGCTTGTGTTCAACGCGCAGGAGGCCATTCACCTTTTCGTGCAGGACGGGCTCGTGATCCACGCCGTGGCCGGTAAACTCGAGGGCACCGCTGCGCTTGATCGCGCTTTTGAGCTCAAGGGTTCGTCCTACGGCTGGATTCCCGCCGCGGAGCCGGCCAAGAAGGACATCGAAGTCGACATGCGCGAGTATCTGCACAAGCACGCGATTGGTCCCGACCAGCGCCTGGGCAAGACGATCCGCATGGCCGCGCCGAATCAGCCCAAGGAGCGCAAGGTCGAGGTGCACTACTACTTCATCCCGGAGGAGTCGCCCACCTTCAAGCTGCGCGTGAAGAAGGTGACCAACGTCGTCGGGCGCGACGGCACCTGCGACGTCTACGTCGAAAGCAAACAGGTCTCGCGGCGCCATTGCCTGCTCCAAGTCACCGAGCGCGGCCTCCTCGTCAAGGACCTCGAGTCGACCAACGGCACGTTCGTCAATGGCGTCCCCATGACCGACGGCTATATCAACGTCGGCGATCGCCTCGGCCTCGGCACCTACGCGCTCACGCTGCATCGCGATCAGGCGTAATCGCGCTTGAATCGCCTATCTTTTTAGGCTGAACAGGGTAAACAAGCTCTGCAGCGCTACCGCTCTTTCTCGAGGTATGCGATAATGCCCGGGATGAAACCTGGTGATTTTCCCTGGTCCGAAAGCAGTTCCAAAAAGGGAAGTGTAATTGGCACGCAAAATGACATTCGCCTCACACGCCTGACACGGCTCACACGCCTGCCACGCTTCTTTTTTTATCGGCCCGGTCCCAGCCGATGGGCCTCGTCGGCACTAGCTCCCCGCTTGCCATTCACTGGGCGGGAGCGCATCTTTTAAAGCGTATGGCAGGCCATTCACGATGGGCGAAGGTCAAGCATTACAAGGGCACGATCGACCAGCGCCGCGGCAAACTTTTCAGCAAGCTCTCCAAGGAAATCACCGTCGCGGCGAAGCTCGGCGGCGGTGACCCCAACTTCAACCCGCGCCTGCGGCAGGCCATCGCGACGGCGCGCGGCGAAAGCATGCCGGTGGACAACATCGAGCGCGCGATCAAGAAGGGCACGGGCGAACTCGAGGGCGAGTCGTACGAGGAAATGACCTACGAGGGCTACGGGCCCGGCGGCGTCGCCATCCTGCTCGAGGCCACCACCGACAACAAGAACCGCAGCGCGGCCGAGATCCGCGCCATCTTCACCAAGAACCACGGCCATCTCGCCGGCGCGGGCAGCGTGGCGTGGATGTTCCATCGCAAGGGCGTGGTCCTGCTTCCGGCCACCGGCATCACGGAGGACGACGTCATTCTCGTCGCGCTCGACGCGGGCGCGGAGGACGTGCGCACGCACGAAGACGTCATCGAAGTCATCACACCGCCCGATCTCAAACTCGAGGCCGTGCACAAGGCGCTCGAGCAGGCCAAGCTCCCGATCACCAGCGCGAAGCTCAGCTATGTCCCGGACAATCTTACCCCGGTCACCGACCCGCACACTGCCGAGCAGGTGCTGGAGCTGATCGCCGCCCTTGACGACCACGACGACGTGCAGGCCGTGCACGCGAATCTGGAAATGTCTCCTGAACTTGTGGCGAAGTCAGGATAACAGGCTAATAAACAATTTCTTAGAGTTGATTTTATCGAAACGTATTTGCTTGCATTCGAGCCAAACTTCCCTAACTCCTTAAGGCCATGAGCGACTGGTACTACGCAGCCGAGAACGAGCAAAAGGGACCGATCAATGAATCGGAGCTCAAGGCGAGCCTTGCCTCGAACAAGATCTCGGGCGAAACGCTGGTCTGGACCGACGGCATGGACAACTGGACCCCGGCCAACCAAGTCCCCGCGCTCAGCTTCCGCGCCGCGCCCGAGCCCGCGAAGGTGCAGCCCGGCACGGCCACCACGCCGGCCTCGACCGTCGTCTCCGCCGGACCCGACGTCAACAATCCCGATTCGACCAAGCCGGTCGACCTCGCTGCCATGCTCGGCAAACCGGAGTCGCTCGAAGTCTCCGCGGAGGACGCCGACACCAACCGCGTCTTTGGCATCCTGGCCTATCTGGGCATTTTCGTTTTGGTGCCGATCATCGTGGCCAAGGATTCGCCCTTCGCGAAGTACCACTCCAATCAAGGCCTGGTCCTGTTCATTGCGGAGATCGCCATCAGCATCATCCTTACGATCGTTAACATTGTCATCTACTCGGTGCTGCCGTTCGCGCATATCCTCACCTCGCTGCTCGAGTTGGTCTATCTCGGCCCATTGGTATTAATCGTCCTCGGCATCATCAACGCGGCCGCCGGCAAGTGCGTCCCGTTGCCGGTCATTGGCGGAATCAAGCTGCTGAAGTAGCAGGTAGCCCGCGCACGCCGTGCGCGGGGCGAGGAGATAGACGCAGGCTCGGTTGGGGTGCGCAAAGACACACGAGTCCGTCGCACGGCAACTGCCGACCGCAGGTCCGACAGCTACCCCGGAGATTCCACTGGCGATCCCGCGCTCTCTGCGCGAAGCTACCCGCTCATGTCCGCGCCGCGATCCACTGACTACACCGCGTTCCGCGACGACCTGCTCCACCAGTCGCCCAAGGAAATCTGCGCGATGTTCGGGCGCGTGGCCCGCCGCTACGACGTGATGAACCACGTCATGGGCGGCGGACTCGACATCTACTGGCGCTGGCGTCTCGCGCGCGCCGTCGCGGCACAGCAACCCGCGCGCGTGCTCGACCTCGCCACCGGCAGCGGCGACGTGATCCTCGCATTGGGACGGCATCGCGCCTACACCGAGTCGGCCCTCGGCGCGGACTTCTGCCTGCCCATGCTGCAGCAGGCGCAGGCCAAGGGCGCCAGGAACCTGCTCGTCGGCGACGGCCTGCACCTGCCGTTTCCCAGCGCGTCGTTCGATGCGCTGACCATCGCCTGGGGCCTGCGCAACTTCGCGGACCGGCTCGCCGGCCTGAAGGAAATGCGGCGCGTGCTGCGTCCCGGCGGCCGCGCCTACGTGCTCGAGTTCTCCCATCCGCCGTCGTGGCTCGCGCCGCTCTATTTCTGGTACATGCGCGATATCATGCCCAAGTACGCGCAGTTCATCACCCCCGAGCGCGGCGCCTACGAATACCTCGCCGACTCCATCCGCGCCTTCCCGCCGCAGGCCACGCTCGCCTCGATGATGCGCGAAGCCGGCTTCTCCGCCGCGCGCTGGACCAACTTCGCCCTCGGCATCGTGGCATTGCACGTGGGCGAGGTTTAAGCGCAGTTGTAGCCGCCGCCGTGAGGCGGTGGACGACGCTGCCAGAGTGCCATTGCGGATTTCCTTTTCCTAAGGGGTAATTGCGGGCATTCTAATCCCGGTTCAAGTCGCGGAGTGTAGCTTAGCTTGGTAGAGCGCCTGGTTTGGGACATTTCCGAGCTACTTTTCCCATTTTTGCGCATTTTCGCGCAAATCAACTTTTCGCGTTTTTCAGAGGCGAAAAGCGAAATCGGCCTTTTCTCATCTCGATCCACCTCAACCCACTTTCACGCTACCGGGTTACAAAATCGGGTTACAAAGGATTTGGCGTTTAACAATGATTGCAATAACGACTTTCTGCTTTGCGAGGCCCGCAATTGTACCGAAATCTTCCATGCATCCAAGCTAGCCCTAGCTTCCCTATCGGACCGCAACTTCAAATTTTCCTGAAAGTCCGTCAAGAAACCGTCGCGCAGACGGCAGGCCAGGCACGCCCTGATGCGATGTCAGGATGACGCGGCTCTGTATCAATTCGCCCATGTTCATCGCGAATTTCGTCAATGGCTTCCAGACACTGACCAGCCAACGGGGCTTGCGGACTTGAACTAATGGCAAGAGCAAAGAGCCGCTGACGAAGCAGCGAGGCGTCGACACTTCGCAACTGATAGGCTGGGTGAGAGGAAGAGATAAAATCTTTCTCCAGCACGACGCCTTCAAGCACTTGATGCAAATGTCCGTCCAGCGACTTGCCTGTTTTGGCGTATTCACCGAGGAAGAAGAAGACGGCATCGGTGTCAGGAGCCTCCGCAATCAGGCCGAGAAAGAAAGAATGAATAGCCGGTTCAAGATTTCCCCTAAGTCTTTGGTAAACTTCTGACCGGAAGACGAAATCGCCGGCTAGGAAGCCCTTAAACCCCTGTTGAACCCTCCAAGACGCCGTACCGTTCAGTATCCCTGGCATGCGACCTTCGATAACGTCATCGAGCAAGTTGCGCCTCGCGGACTTCGGGGTGCACCAAAACAGCGCTTCGACCCATTCATCATCTCTATAAAACTCGGGTTCTCGTTGCGCAAGTCGCCTCACCATTCCTTCGCGATCCAACCACGGCGCCGCGCAAATGGCGACAAGCAGTCCTCGTAGTCGCGAGGGCCGCAGGACATGACGAGGAGATTGATCCAACGCTGCGAACAGTAACTCCGGCTGATCGGAAAAGGGGAAAAGTTCCAACCAGCGCTCAAGCTCTCCGTGCTGCTCGTCGACTATCCACCGCTGATTGATGGAATCCGCCGCCAACTCTTTGATCGCCTTCATCAGAACCTCAGAGGCAACTTCGCGGCCTGAAAGGACAAACTGGAGGACGAAGAAAAACTTTTGTCGGGTCGGCAAAGGCAGATTGATCAAATCGGCGACGATTTCCGCCTCACCGCGGCTCGGCATGGTTAAGGCCAACCCGCCCAGGGCCATCGCATGACGCTGCTCTTCCTCGTTTGTAGGTTTGAGTCTGCTCAATACCTCCCAAAAGACCGAAGAATAGGAGTCCGACAGTTCGGTCTCGGTAGGTTCACCGGCTTCACGCAGCCGAGTCACCAAGGAGAAATTCGACCACGGCATGTGTCCTCGTGGGCCCTTTGTCGGATGCCTCTTGGCCCAGATTTTTTGAAGAACCCGAGCAGCATCCACTCCTTCCGAAGTCAGGGCAACGCGGCCCTGCATCGCGAGAACCGTCTCGTTGTCCCCAATGGCCGCGAGCGCCCGGTCGTACTGTCCCGCGTATGAACCGTTGGTTTCCATGGTGAGGGAATCCCCCCATTTCCGCTGTGCCATGGATAATTTTTGTCGCCGGGGGTCCTCGTCTTTGAGGCGAAGAAGAGGCGCGAGGAGTTCGGGGCGAGGAATTCTTCCGATGGCGATGGCTAATTCGGCCAGCCTTTCGCGAGTCATCGTCGGTTCTGCAATGAGCTGTTCGGCCCAACTTGGAAAGAGCTGAGCAATGGAGCCTAGCTTGTCAGAGTCTCCTTCCAATGGTTCGGAGTTCAGCGCACGTCCATGCCTGGCGATAAGCTCGACCATTCCAGAAATCTGCTCAGAGTTCTTTGTCCTCTTACGGCGCAATAAGGCCGGTATTAAGGAATTGAGTCGGGTTTCGAGCAACAAATCCCGCAACCGGCAACATTCGTGGGTCCGAGGAGAAGGTATCGTGACGGCTGTTGGCAGTTTCACGTACGCTGCTGGCAGGAAAAGGTCGAGCAACTTTCCAACAAGGCCTGGGCCAATGATCTTGGCGATTGCTTTCGAAAGATCCTTCTCGGTTTTGGGATTCAGCAAAAGCTCGAAAAGCCTTTCATCCTCTGTGGCAGCGCACTTCTTCAAAGTCTCATCAACCGGGTGCGGAATGTCCCGCCCTCGGCAGAATCGCTCGACCAGGGCATGATTCACCGCTTCAGGAAATTTTTCTTGGGCAAGACCGATCGTGGGCGCCCATCGGAACTCAAAGCGTGAGAAATCGCCGTCTCGGATCACCGTAGCAACGTCGTCGGCCGTAGATGTCGGAAGTGGATCCTGCGCTAGCAGCAGACCGATTTTCACGATAGGATCGATTTCACTTTTGATCCGATTCTCCCGCTCCGTTTGCAAGCGGGCCGCGACTACTGGGTCCGCCATTTTTTCACTTCCCGCGCAAAGAGCATAGGTCTTCCAAAGCTCACCCGAACCGCCGCTCAGAAGCTCCATGATTTGTCGGTTTGCGCCGCGGAAATGTAGGTGTCCAATCAGGTCTCGCTGGACAGTGAGGCTAGGGTCTTTCTTTCCAATCTTCGTCGCCAACTCAATTCCCTCCACCCCTGCCTCGCTGACGATTTCACCCAAAAAATGACTGCGCGTTTCCTCAGGTAGGCCCGCGATACGGTCCTCCACTTGGCCTCCTAACACAGAAAGCCGAAATATGGAGCCGTAGCGAAGAATCGAAAAATAGTTTTGAGGGTCTGGGAGTGTGAGCAGTTGCCAAAGCTCATCGGAGAACTCCGGACGTCCGGAGGCCACCATAAATCTGACTGCGCGATCGAGATTCTTGGGACGATGCCACCTGGCCACAAATCCCATCACCTCATCCTTCACCAATTCCCAGACTTTTCCTCCCGAGCGAAAGATCATCTCGGCGGCAAACAACGGATCAATGGACAACGTCCGGCGGATCAATTGCGCCGGCGTTTCGACATCGCCCGCAGTCGCCATGCGCTCACAGGCGAATAGGACCGACTCCTCCCATACGGGATGATTCAGAAAATGCTCTGCCAATCGCTCAGCCAACGGCGCGTCGCCCGAGATGAGCTTCGCCAAGCGCTCAACCGTGAAGGATGCATGCCACTCAAGAAACTGGGAGTGCTCGAAGGCGATCTTGTCATTACCTACCCTGACCAAAGAGCCGTGATCAACCAAGGTATTGAGCACAACCGCAGGCTGTAGAGGTGCGCCCATCTGGCCCTCCTTTTCCAGTTGCTTTTGTATGTTCGCTATCGCGCTCCGAGCATGATTTTCGTCGAGCACAGTGGTGGCGCCATCCATGGCAGCCACCGCCAGTGCTTCCAAAAATCGCCGATGTAAGGACAAGAGCCTGTCCTTTAAGATCTCGGCCTTTACCGGGTCGGCTTCCTGCTGCTCGACAAAGAGCCGGAGAATTTCCTCCTTCGTCCCTGGAAGCTTGTCGCTCGAAGCATTGCTAATTATGGCGTTGAAGTAGAGAGGAATCGAGATGAGCTCACGAATTCCCGGCGGGTGGCGCGCGCGTTCGAGCAATAACAAGCCCTCCTCTTCGCGCTTCGCCTGGGCGATTTCCCTCTGCTGCGGGTAAGTCAGGCCGTCGATGAAAACCGTCGGTCCCGATATCGGCGCATCCTGCGCCTGTTGACGCGTGCTCAGCGCGATACAGATGAGCGGGTAATCCCTCTCCAGTCTTTCCTTTTCTTTGAGAAGGCGGATTCGAGAAGCGGAATCAAGCTCATTCCAGCCGTCGAGCAGAAGTGTAAGCCTTCCGTGAAAGGCCAGAAGCATGAAATGCTTCATTTGGAATGCCAGATAGGCGCTGCGCTGCGTCAACCAAGTTAAGAGATGTTCCGACTGAGCTGCCCACTCGGCCAAGGGGCATAGCACGGCCACCTGGCCGCCGCCAGAGTTCAATGCTTCTGCGAGCTGATTGAGGGTAGTCGATTTGCCAGTACCCGGAGCCGAAACAAGGACCGCAGTCCGAACCACACCAAGAAGGTTCGCAAGGCCCTGTATAACGAGCGGGACGGTCTCTTCTTCCAACTTGGTGCGAAGAGAAAGTCCAACTGGGTGTGCAGGCCAAGACGAGAACTTTCTAAAGGCGTTTAGATCCAATCGCGCGGCAGCATTCAAACCAGAAGCAACGAATTCAATGGTCTCTTCGCTCGCAAGATTCAACGCCGTAACCTGCTGCCTCCCCGCATCATCCATCTCGACGAATGCCTCGAAAGCCTCACTCTTCGGGCCACTGCGGGCGACCGCAGCCCGTGCCCTACTCTCGGCCTTGCGTTTCCATTCGTGCAGTTGCTGCACGTTGTATTGATTGGCGTCAGTATCGACCAGGGCTGCGCAGTTGGCACACAACCATATGCCATTATTTTGGTGCGCCCGCTGTTCCTTACTCATCAATGGATCAAAGCGAGGCCCTCCCGCAGCCGCAGCCGTGATATGTGCGGCCCGGCCAATGTTTTGCTTTTTGTCTCCAGCCTCGTTTAGGCAGATGGTGGTTTTGCCGCACGTCGGACTTGAGCAGTGATAGGCAGCTCCGAACGCGAGCAAATTTCGAACTGGCCCCCTGAATTCGTCTCGCTCTGACACGTGATAAAAATGCACCCATCTCAGGCGCAAAACAATCTCTCATCCTTTACGGCGAGGATTTCGGTTGATTGGCCGCCTTGAGCCGTGAAGCAATGAACAGTCCCTGCGAAAAGAATGCTACAATCAAGGTGAATAAAAAATATGCCATTACATCCAACAAAAGCTGGATTGTCGCAAGGCCGTGACTAAAAGGGATCGCAAGGCACCCTAAAAGCGTAATTCCGAATCCAAAGAAAAGAGCTATCCTTGACACCCACAATAGGAATATATCGTCTAAATCATTTAGAATCACAACTCCCGAGGGAGTAAACTTCATGTACGGCAAAACTTTCCGCATGTCGGAAAGGGTTGTCTCCCCCCGATTGTATAACTCCATCAGGGCTCCAATCTTTCCTGTTCTTACAGGAGCATTGAACAATGCGCTAACGGTTTTTTCTTTGATAATGTCCCTCAAGAACTTTTGGTAAACAGCATCACCACTTTCCATCTTCAGTGCAAAATCAATAAGGGAACTCTCGTCCTTCGTGATCTCCACCTTTGATCGAAATCGGTAAAAGATCTTAGAAAGAGCTGCCGCGAAAGTCGCTATGACTCCACCGACGGCGATACTCCATTTTAGGACGCCTTCGGGATGCGCTGCCATGAATGGAACGAAAGATTGCAGCATTTGCGGCCTTAATAGCGGATTTTGATAGCGGAACAAGGACGCTGGCCACCTAATCCTGGCCGAGGGCACCGTCTGAGGCGCTCGACAATAGGCGATGGCCTATGGGTAACTTTGCGCGTCTGGATTCAACTCATAGATTTGGACTTTGCCTTCGCCTTCAGGGGGAAGGAGCCAGCCGAGTTCTGTGAGCTCAGCAATTGCTACCCGAAGATGTGATTTCTTTATGGATGGGGCGTTACCCCTTGCTGTCGTATTGGGAATGAAGCAAGCCTCAAGTGGACTCCTAGGACTGCTACCCAGTATTTCCGTTAGGCCCCGTTCTTCTGGAACCGAATGAGCAAAGATCATGGTTAGAAGTTCTTTTCCGGCGAGAGACATGGGAAGTGGAAGGGCCATAAGCGTAGTTTCTCGTTCGACGTTTATTTTTGGCGTAATGCCTTTCGAACGGCATCAAGCGAATTGACACCAAATTGCTTTTGCAAGGTGCCCAGCTTGGTATGTCCGTTGATGTCGTCGAATTCAGGGTATTCTGGTTTCAGATTCTTAACGAGGGTGTCTTCGCGTTTTTTGTGAATTTGACCATTTTTGATTCGCTCTCGGCCATCAAGGCCTTTGGGATAATGCGTCATATTGTTTTGCCTCTTGCTTGATTCGTCGGGGAGCCAGATTAAGCTCTCCCGTCAAGAATGTCAAGTCTTAAGGACTTATTGCGTTATGGCCGGCGCTGCGCTATTCATTATGGCGTGCATCAAATTCAGGAAAAACTGCTCGAACTTTCGAGGCACCAAAATCTTGCCGAATTGAGCTTGCGAGATATGGCTGCTGGCATAGGCATTCCCAAAGAGTCGCCCCAAAAGATTAAGCACCACCTTTTGCAACTTCAAAAAAAGGGCTTTCTAAGCATCGATCGCGCTCAAGGAACGATGAAACGCGCCTCCACGACGCCCGATTGGGCGCGTGGTCTTGTGCGTAGATCGGCACGATTATTTTCAATTCCTATTGTTGGGATGGCAAATTGTGGACCAGCCACCATTTTTGCTGAACAGAATATTCAAGGCTTTCTACGCGCCTCAGGAAAACTTGTCGGTCGTCAGAAACCTGATGGGCTGTACGCCGTGAAAGCTGATGGCGGTTCGATGAATCGAGCGGATATCCATGGGAAGTATATTGAGGACGGTGATTTCGTCATCGTGGACAGCAAGGACCGATCTGTGAGTACGGGCGATGTCGTGTTGGCAATTATTGACGACAAAGCAACGATCAAGCGATTTATTGATGATCGACGAAATGGCCAAGTTGTACTAAAGGCCGACTCCTCCTACGACTATGAGCCAATTTACCTCCACCCTTCTGACGACTTTAACATCAGCGGCAAAGTCGTGGGAGTTATCAAGAAGGCATCTCGGGACTGACAGCCACGCTGCTATTGTTCGATGCAGATGTCCGACATGGGCCCAGGTGGCTGGGCTTACCTTTAGGGGAGGAACGGCAAAGGCGACAAAGTTTTCTTGGGTATCTTGTGAGCCTTGACTCCTTGAGACGACAAAAGCAGGCTTTTCTTGAATCTAAACGGCTTCCCTTCGCACAAACTCCAGTTCATGCCCTATGCTCTTGTAGTCGTGATGGGAGGGTGTTGGCCATGTCTTCCTTTGCAAACGTTCGCTCAAGGTTCTTTAAAACGCTTTGAGTCTGCTCGCTGATCAGCTCGGTTTGTTCTGCACGTGGTCGCGAATCTTTGCGGTCGCAAACGCATATCAAATAAGAAATCCCGTGCCCCATTCGGTTTCAAGATCATCAATCATCAAGATTGGCGTGGTTGAAGAAGCCGGAGATATCAGCTACACTCATACGAACGAGCCAATTAGCGCTTGTGGCAAGGCCAGCCTTCCCTCGAGCCTTTGGTGCAAGACGAACATCTCGACTTAAGAGTACCGCGATGAGCTATAATATCCCGCGCTGGATAAAACGCCAAATTGATATTCGCCGCCGGGAAATCGCCGCTGCTATCGATGACGCAGTGGGTCTTTCTTTTGCCAACGCCCACCGGATCTGCCGCGGAAGAGACGGAGAAGTTGACAAGGTTCTCCAATTTTTCATCGACGGGGTGGACTTGATAGAGAACCACCTGGACCACTTACTACTACCAGTTGGGATAGAGGTCAGTGTCGCGTCGATTTTTACGCACCAATCTCCCTATGTAAAATTCTCCACGGCCCAAGCGCCGAATTCGCGTTGCGAGCTCGCCGACATTTGTTTCTTGGCGACCTACGGAGAAACACTCGATAGTCCCGCCGGGGGACTGGGTAACGCGCTTCTGCTCCAAGCAAAGCAAAAGTTCTCCGCCCCGCCCAAAGATCGACAGCGTCAACTTTACGAAGTGGCTTCCAAGTTCAAGTATGACTGCCCGACTACTCTCAAGAAAGAGCTTCCGGATCAGAGGACCCTTCCTCCCAAGCATGTCACTGCCCTTTGTTACTGGGAATTGGATCGGTTGGATCACGTCCCCAATGCTCCGACAGGTCTTCGCTGGTCTCACTCTCCGAGTAAAAGCGAACCATTTGGTTCCGTCATTGCCGATTTTCTCGCAGGCGAATGTGGTTATGGCTATCACATGCCGCAGGCGAACGAGGAGTCATGGAGTCGAATCATTTTCGACCTGCTCAGAGTCACCGCCAACGCTTGCGCGAACCGGCAAAACCTTAAAGTCAGAGAGCGAAAGCGCGGCACCGGCTCGCTCTATCGCCAGATCTTTTATGCCACTGAGCGAGACAAGTCTCCGTTTGTCGTGCGCAATAGCCTAGCCAATATTCTTAAGTTTTACGCTCCAGAACTTGGGGAATTGGGAGCAAAGATCGAGGATCAGCCTGATTATCCAAGACCCGAAAAACCGTCTAAATCCACGGAGGTCGATCCCGAGGAAATGGGAGGTAAACCTCCTGATCCGCCAAGCTTCGGCGACGACCGGGGATACCAGGGCGACGGCACGGGAGGCGCAGGTAACATCATTTTGATCCATTTCTCCAGACACGGCTGATAATTGCTGATGAACCCGGTTCTCGTTCAACCGACTCAGTGAAAATCATACGATTGTGTATCAATTGCGGCAGGAGCTCGGATGCCGCGCACATCCTTCGCCAGTACTGAAATCACTCCTTCGATGTGTTGGAGTGTTCCTTCGATTTCCAGAAATGACTCGTGGGTAATTGTCAGACGCAGCTTTTCAAAAAGCTCGCTGTGCACGATGGCATTGGCAATGCCGGTCTCGTCTTCCAGGGAAACGAAAACCGTGCCTTTGGCCGTGCCGGGACGCTGGCGGCAAATGGCCACGCCCGCCACGCATACCTTTTCGCCGTTGCGCCGAACCGTTAGGTCCTTGGCCAACGTGACGTGACCGAGGCGTGCCCGCAAGAAACTCATGGGATGAGGTCCAAGGGTCAAATGCGTGCCATCGTAGTCGTTTTGCAGGCGTTCGAGGCCGGTCATTGGCAGAAGAGGAGTCCCGCCGGCATCGACCTCGCCGCAGAAGATGTCGTCGCGATCAAAGAGCGCCTCAACATTCCAGAGGGCCGTGCGGCGGTGACCGGTGAGAAGATTGAGCGCGCCAATCTTGGCCAGGACGCGCCGCTCAAATTTGTTTAGCGCAACGCGAGTCAACAGGTCTGCCAGTGAGGCAAACGGCTGGCGCTGGCGCTCGGCGACGAGCTGGTCCGCGCTGTCGCGGTGCAGCCCCTGTGCATACACCAGCCCCAATCGGATCGCCCCATCCTCTTCGATTCGGCAGAGCACGTCCGACCGAATCACGCAGATCGGCCGAAATTTCAGGTCCCGGCGCTTCGCTTCCTTAATCAGCGTGGCTGGCGAGTAAAATCCCATCGGCTGGTTGTTGAGGAGAGCACAGTAAAATTCCGGTCCTCGATGTAC